>Ga0207683_10002184_pt1 | contig 17192 bp, 15 predicted proteins | sample KBSM73metaG_FD_184333 | JGI IMG/M metagenome (GOLD analysis project Ga0207683, IMG submission 184333) | Miscanthus rhizosphere microbial communities from Kellogg Biological Station, Michigan, USA - KBS M7-3 metaG (SPAdes) (version 2) | ecosystem: Host-associated > Plants > Roots > Rhizosphere >... | reverse complement strand
GCTGCCTGTCGCATCGATAAAACGGTAATTTTGAATTCCATCAAATCATTTCACTATGGATAACATCAGGCGATTTGAAACGGTAAGCGACTACAACGTTTTTAATAATAATGAAACGTTGCACCCGCTGGTGAGTGTTGTTGATCTGTCGAAGGCGAATCCACGAAGTGGTTCACGGATGTATTTCGGTTTCTATACTATTTTCCTGAAAGATGTGAAATGTGGTGATTTGGTATATGGCCGCCACACCTATGACTACCAGGAAGGCACATTGGTTTTTCTTGCACCGGGACAGGTTGCAGGGGTTAAAAGTAATGGAGAGCTTTATCAACCCAAAGGTTATGCACTTATATTTCATGCGGATCTACTGCATGGTACTATGCTCGGCCGGCATATCCAGGATTATTCCTTTTTTGGCTATCAATCCAATGAAGCACTTCATTTATCAGAGCGGGAAAGAAAAATTGTATTGGATTGTTTTTCAAAAATTGAATATGAACTGCAACACGCCATCGACACACACAGCAAACGACTGGTGGTATCAAACATCGAATTGTTTTTGAATTACTGTACACGCTTTTACGACCGCCAGTTCATTACACGTGATAAAATACATAAAGGTATTTTGGAAAAGTTTGAAGATTTGCTGAACGAATATTTTCAATCTGATAAGCCACAAACGACGGGTCTCCCTTCTGTAGCATATTGTGCGGCTGAGCTGCATTTATCTGCCGGGTATTTCGGTGACCTTATAAAGAAAGAAACGGGGAAAACGGCGCAGGAATTTATTCAATCGAAACTCATAGATATTGCGAAGGAAAAAATTTTTGACCAGGGCAAATCTGTGAGCCAGATTGCGTTTGAGTTGGGATTCAAATACCCGCAACATTTCACCAGGCTATTCAAACAGCGGGTGGGACACACGCCAAATGAATACAGGAATTTAAATTAGTATCATGTCTGTTCTTTTCCCGCACGACCGGGAAGAGCAAAAAAAAGCCAGGATCTTCCTGGCCTATTCGTTTAAACTATTTTAATTAGCTTGTAAACTTATACGAGTTCCGGGACTGCTACCGGCATGGAAACGGTAATGGGTTCACGCACCGTATGCTTTTCTTTTGCAATTTTCTCCATTACTTCAGGATTACTCATAAGCGATTGCATAGCGTCCACATCAAAAACTTCTGCTACTAAAACAACTGAATTAGGATCATCTGTATCCTGAAAAGTTTGAAAGCCGGACGCAAACTTTGAGAACAGTTCAACACGTTCCTGGTGTCCTTTTAGCCAGGTATCGATATTTCCAACCTTGTGGCGGACTACAATCGTTGTCATTTTTTTCAATTTAATGTTATGCTTACTCTTATCAGTTTTCAGCTTCCCTGTTGCCTACTTTTATATTTGATGTCGTTTTTCGGCAGGTTCGACATTGGATGATGTATCCTCTATGAAAAGGTAGAAAACTTTGGTTAATGAGAAAATTTTTTTTGTGTAATGTCGCCAGGTATGGCGTGCTTTATTTCTTGTAAAACCAACGGGCAAAAAATTAGTATTGCCTCCGTTTGCACATCATTTCAGGCGTTGCAACGTGATTGGATAATAGCCATCCCATACCTGGATGCGCGAGGTGATTGAAGGAAGAAAGTCCTGCAGCATTGCATTGGCATTTTTGCCGCTCCACAATACTGTAATGTAACACCAACGGTAAAGCTATGAGACTTCTTCATTGGGTCGAATCTTCCTATAATTAAACAGCAACTTTCCGTTCTGTTTCCCTTTCCCAAAACCGGTGCTGACCAATCTCTTTTAAAAATTTATCTATTTTTCCATCCACTGAAACACCCGGACCTTCTTTCACAAAGGTTTCAGCAATAAAAGACTTTGCATCCACATCACTGCCAATTGCTTTGCAGTGACGGAACTGTTCATTAACGAAGCGAACAGCGTCCGGCTCTTCTTTCAAAGCAGCAATGGATTTTTTACCGCCGGGTACATACACAGCATCGAATAAGACTGAAGCCGTATTGAATAATGTTTCGTCCGGAATTATCGATGTATTATCATCACTTGCTACGGCGCCTAACGTCGGCGCTATTACTTTCACCTTTGCTCCAAGTGTACTGGCTTTCTTTTTCAAAGTATCAAGAGTAGACTTTGTAAACCCCGGCGCAACCAGCGCGGCGATACAGCGTGTTGCAATAGATCCTCCTTTCTTATTGGCCATACTCAAAGCTGCTGATTTATCGACAACCGGGGACTTTTTAACCGGGTTATAATCTTTCGGATTGCCATCTGCCGGTATCGCTCCGTTTGCAACGGGTTGCGGTTTAACCGGCGCAGGAATTCCCAATTTCATGGCTACGTAATTTGCGAGATCTTGATTTATATGCGCTAAAGTATTGACCATTCTTACCCGTATTTCAGGAATGGTGACTTTAGAAAGTTCAAAACTAAAAGCGTCTTTAATATGCTGTTGCTCGGGAACAGACTGACTATTATAAAATAATATTGCCTGGCTGAAGTGATCCAGGAAACTTTTACTCCGGCCTCTTACTTTTTTTGCATCTACCCGTTCTGCATAGCTAACAAAACCACCTTGTTCTGCTTTAGCCATATAAGGACAACCACCCCCGATACTGTTTGGAGTATAACTGGCTTTGCCTTTATGAATGTGCATCTGCATATGTGCGTCCCGTTGATTATTATAAACGGTATTGATCGATTGATTGATCGGAATCTGGTGGAAATTAGGACTTCCTAACCGCGAAAGTTGCGTATCGGTATATGAAAACAAACGTCCCTGTAATAATGGATCATTACTGAAGTCTATTCCTGGTACAAGATGAGCAGGGCTAAACATTACTTGCTCCGTTTCAGCAAAGAAATTATCAGGATTCCGGTTGAGCGTTAGCCGGCCGATAAGTTGAACCGGTACCAACTCTTCAGGAATAATCTTTGTCGGATCCAATAGATCAAATTCGTATTTAAATTCATCTTTTTCGGGAATGATCTGCACGCCAAGGTCCCACTCCGGAAAATTTCCTTCGTTTATTGCCTCCCACAGATCACGACGGTGAAAATCCGGATCCTTCCCGGAAATTTTTTGTGCTTCATCCCAGGCCACTGAATGAATACCCAGCACGGGTTTCCAATGAAATTTTACAAAACATGATTTGCCTTCATCATTAACCAACCGGAAAGTATGAACCCCGAAACCTTCCATCATTCGCAGGCTGCGTGGTATTGCGCGATCGCTCATAGCCCAGAAAATCATGTGCGTACTTTCCGGCATCAGCGAAATAAAATCCCAAAATGTATCATGCGCCGAAGCAGCTTGCGGTATTTCATTGTCTGGTTCAGGCTTTACCGCATGAATCAGGTCCGGAAATTTCATCGCATCCTGTATAAAAAAAACGGGAATATTATTTCCAACCAGGTCATAGTTTCCTTCGGTAGTATAAAATTTTACGGCGAAACCCCTGACATCTCTTGCTAAATCACTTGAACCCCTGGAGCCAGCCACCGTGGAAAAACGAACGAAGACAGGTGTTTCCAGTGAAGTATCGGTCAAAAATTTTGCCTTTGTAAATTCCTTTATTGATTTCGTCAATTTGAAAATGCCATGAGCACCACTACCTCTTGCATGCACAATACGTTCAGGAATTCTTTCGTGATCGAAGTGCGTAATCTTTTCCCGGAGTATGATGTCTTCCAGCAAAGTGCCTCCCCGCTCACCAGCTTTCAAAGAATTATGATCATCATTTATTTTCAGACCCTGGTCAGTCGTCATTAATTGATCCTGCGCATCAATTGAAGTTTGCTTTAGCTGTTCCAGCTTTTCACCGGAAGATTTTGTTTTCCGGGTAGGTTTAGAAGTTTTAGCCATGTTGATTTGTTTAATGAGTGGGACATCGGTTGTTAAAAAACCATGCCCTATGGTCTGCTGTCGAAAGTCTTAATACACCAATCAGATTTTACAACGGATAAGAAGCATATGCCCGTCAGAAGAAACCGCGTGAATACAGGAATACCCTGATTGTCGGGATAACATAGAATTTATTGCCCAAATAGATTATTCAATTAAATAAAAAAAACTATTATCATTTTAATTTTAATGCGGTGTCAATACACTATCTTCCTGTAATAAATAAATTTATGGCGAAATCAAAAAAACCTGCAGCGGGCAAAGCCGAACAAACAACAATGGAAAAAATCGGCGACACCGTAAGCCATATAAAAGACATTCTTGTTGAAAAAAAAGATCAGCTGGTTGAAGTGATAGAAGAAAAAGCCGCAGATCTTAAGGGGGCCTTGAAAAAATTTAAAAAGAAAAAGGCAGCAAAGAAAAAAGCGGTGAAGAAAGTAAAAACTGCGAAAAAAGCAGTCAGAAAACCAACTAAAAAAACAGCCAAGAAAGCTCCTGCAAAGACTATTAAAAAAACAAAAACAACTCCAAAGAAAAAGAAATAAAAAGAGCAGCTACCTATGCTTTGTAAAAACACAAATAACCACCAGTGTTTGCAACAGCTACAGTTGCATTTATTTTGAGGCCGTTGTTTTATTGCAGAAAAGCTTTCGATACCCGGACAATTGTTTCAGGTTTCTGGTATATCTCACCAGGATTACGCCCTTATTAATGATTAGCTACGCCGGGATCGCAATAATAAATTCTGATCCCAGCCCATCTTTAGAATTTACATTAATTTCTCCCCCATGTGCCTTTACAATATCGTAAGCCAGTGACAGACCTAATCCTGTTCCCTGTCCTGTTGGTTTTGTGGTAAAGAATGGTTGAAATATCTTATCTGCTATCTTTTGCGGAATGCCGCCACCGTTATCTGAAATTTTTATGTACACAGTATTGCCTGTCTTTTTTGTGCTGACGGAGATTGCAGGTTCATAACCGGGTATATTTTGCTTTGCCTTTTCGTTCACAGCATAAAAAGCATTATTGATTAAATTAAGTAACGCCCTTCCCATATCCTGCGGAACAATATTTATGTTACCGATACTTTCATCAAAGCCTGTCTCCACTTTTGCATTAAACGATTTATGCGCAGCATCCCGTGGATCTTTTGCTCTAAAACCATGATAAGCCAACCGTATATATTCATCGGTTAATGCGTTAATATCTGTAAGTTCTTTTTTTCCGCCGCTTGTCCTCGAGTGTTGCAGCATTCCTTTTACAATCGCATCGGCACGCTTGCCGTGATGATTTATTTTTTGCTCATTGTCCTTAATGCTGTTTGCAATCTCATCTACGGACTGCAAATTGCCAACTGCCAATTCCGACCTTAATTCATCGACCAGTTCGGTATTGACGTCCGAAAAGTTATTTACAAAATTCAAGGGATTTTGTATCTCGTGTGCAATGCCCGCGGTAAGTTCTCCCAATGAAGCCATTTTTTCACTTTGAATCAGCTGTGCCTGCGTGGATTTCAAATCATTTAATGTATTTCTAAGTTCAAGCGTTTGCCTGGATACTTCATCCTCCAGTTTTTTTTGCTGGTTCAATGCCTGTTGCTTTTTCTCTTCTGATAAATGAATGACCTGTTGTGCATGCATCTTTACCTCGGTGAAGGCCTCTTTAAAACGCAGCGCAACATATACCAGCAGCGACAACGGAAAGGATAGCGAGTATCCCGTAGCCAGCATATAATTAAGCGAGTCGTTTTGCACACGGAGCGTTACCACGAAGATGTAGGCAATTGCCCAGATCAATGTAGACAGCGTGCCTGCTACAATGGCCCATTGTGCGCCTTTTAACTTTCTCCAGGATGTAAATATATAGTACGCACCTACCACAACGATGCTGGCCAACAAACCAATGGTGAGTGGGTTTGCAATATTATCAGGAAGCTGATAAGTAATGATCATCCCTGCGGAAAATACAATAAGATAAATTTTTAAGCCCCGTGACAGGCGCCCCTTAAAAATGCGGGCCAGGAGAAGCGTAATCAGGACACATATTGCCGCGACAAAAACAACAAAAAGAAAATTGTAAACCGCAAAACCGGTAAAAGACATCGTAGTATTGGTTCCGGAACTGAATTGGCAATATTCAGCCAGCGTAATCAACGTGGAGCACAATGCAATAACCAGGAGATTTTTTTCGAAAGGATTTTGCAAATAAAGGAACCAGAACAAAAGACTTAAAATAGCACACACCGAGATCCATACAATATAAAAAGTAACTAATTCTTTTACACCTTTCAGTAAAAAGTATTTATTATACCCGGGACCAGTGATCCTTATTAAAGAACTTAAACCCGTAAACTGTGATTTTAACTGGAACGACAATAGCGATGGTGTATAATCCACAAAATGCACGGCGATAGTATATTCCTTCCCTGCTTTTAAATCAATTGCGGTAGCAAGGTTACCGTACGGATTATGTTCGTGGTAGGGCATTCCGTTTATGCCGGTATTCCCCTGCGACGCTACAAGTTTTCCATCAATATAAAAATCGCTTGCTGCCCATGTACTTCCTTTTATACTAAACGCTTTATCTCCAAAAGCGGTATCCATTTTTATTTTGATCCTGAACCAACCTTCTACTCTCCCGGTTTTATCTGCATAGGTTGCTGAAAGGTCCGTTGGTTTTAATTTTTTCCAGCCTGCAGGATCAAGATTTTTTTTTGCCCACGCGGTATCAGAGCCTTGCTTAAATATCCAGCCTTTCATCGCGCTCATAAATAACTGGTCGCTTTTTCCATCGAACATATCCTGAGAGATCATTACAGTGGAATCCTGTGCAGTAATGGTCAGAGGAAGAAGTAATATCAATACAAGCCTTATCGAAAGTTTCATGTTATTTGTTTATGGGCAATATTTGAAGTGACATGATTGCTATAATTAAGAAACAGGCGATTCAACATTGATAACACAACTTCGTTTTCCACGGAACCTTTCCGCTGTGCTTCTACAATATCGTGTATATCTTCAAACAAAAAGACTTTTTCAAAGAGCGGATTTCTTTCGTTAAGTTAATGATTTTTCATTTTTAGTAATCCCATCACACATCTCCTGCTGCGACGTGATTCTTTCTACTGAACTCTTAAGTGGGAACAAACCTATCTCCCGGCAGTTTCCACTTCGTTGCCGACGTCCCATAACCGTTAAGTGTATTGGCAATAGCACCAACACCATCAACAGAAAACGTAGATTCTAAAAAGGGAATTAGAATGAAATGAAAATTTACAATTTCATTTCTCCGGATCTATTAACTATTGAGAATTGCCGCGGCGTTCTGCCCCTTATTTAACGGATTTTATCTTATACAGAAAAGGCGCTTTGTTCGATGCACCGGTAAATTTCTTTTCCAATCTTTCCAGCACACCCAAGTCCAGTATTTTTTTATGAAAATTATTTCGCGCAAATGAATGATCATACACCGTCTCGTACAGCTCCTGTATTTCGCGCATGGTAAATGTTTCCGGTAATAAATTAAAAGCGATGAATTTCCGGTCAATATTTTGTCGCAACGCCTCAAGAGCCGATAAAACGATTTCATTGTGATCATGCGTCATCAAAGGAAGAGACCCGATGCTTCGCCATTCCAGCCGGTCTTCGAACCCGCCCGCGAGTGGCTTTACCTTATTGATATCAACGAGCGCATAGTACCCAATGCTCACAAATCTGCCGGTTATCCATTTTATAGTCTCCGGATCAAACTTAATCTTATCAAATTTCTTCAATTCCGATTTGAGCAATTCTTTTGTGGGGCTGTTAACGATCCTTGTTCCGCCACCAAAAACCTTAAATTGTTCGAGGTAAATATTGGTTAGTGCCGTTCGTTCTTTCAATATTCTCGCTGCTGCGGCGTCGATGCTTTCGGTTTTCAAAATATAGCCTCCGGGCAACCCCCAAAGGTTTTTTCCATAGATAAATTTCGAAACTAATACTTTAAGTGTTTTTTCCTTATAACCAAAAATCACGCAGTCAATCGACAGATGAGCAATGTATTTTTCAGTCGCAAATTTCTCCATACAATTTTACTTTTTCCAGGCATCGCCTGCAGCATTGAACAATGAATGTATCGAAAGGAAATAAGACTAAAAAAATATATTGTCTTTTTTTTAGACAATAGTCGGGAAAACGGCCTATATTTAATTTTTCAACCCTCAATTACACGAACATGAACTCAATATTGAAAATGATTTGCCTGGGTTTAGCGGTGCTTTCATTGCACTCCTTTTCCATGGCCAATACCCTCTCCGATACAACCAGCTATGTGCAGACGGTGGACATTAAAACAGGAAAAATCGATACAGTATTAGTTTCCAAAGGCGACTTTGAAGCACCTAACTGGCATCCGGATAATTATCTTGTCATGAACTACAGGGGGAAAATGTATAAACTTGATTTAGCTACTAAGGCATTAAGTGTCATCAACACCGGTTCGCTTGATCATCTCATGGATGATCACGGCATTTCCCCGGATGGAAAATTTTTAGCGCTCACCGATTTTGATTCGAGTGGTCATACTTTTCAGTCATATAAATTTACGATCTATACCGTGCCGGCAACTGGTGGAGAGCCGAAGAAAATAAGTTCTGATGCGCTTTCTTTCTGGCATGGATGGAGCCCGGATGGAAAAACAATTGCCTATTGTGGCGGAGCAAACTTTAGTAACCTGGATGTGTATACAATTCCCGCTGAAGGAGGCACACCAAAAAGACTCACCGAAACCGAGGGCCTGGATGACGGGCCTGATTATTCGCCGGATGGTAAGTATATTTATTTCCATTCTTACCGCACGCAACATATGCAGATATGGAGAATGAATAATGACGGGTCGCACCCGGAACAAATGACATTTGATGAAAATGCCAATTGGTTCCCCCATCCTTCACCAGACAATAAATGGATTGCTTACATAGCCTACACTACGGATGAAAAACAAAATCATCCATTTGGAAAAAATGTCAAGCTTCGACTGATGGATATTAAAACGAAAAGCGTCAAAGATATTACACCCATATTTTTCGGCGGTGCCGGAACCATCAATACACCTTCATGGAGCCCGGACGGTAAAAAAATTGCTTTTGTTAGTTATTCAGTTAAATAAAATCTTAATCTTAAAATACACTTGAATGCAAAACGATACTACTAAATCAAGAAGGAAATTCCTGGCACAGATCGGCGCTACTACCCTGGCCGGCGCTGCGTCTCCATTACTATCATTGGCTGCAAGAGCAAAAGCAGAGGAACGCATTCTCCAATATGAACGGAAATTTTCATCAAACGATAAAGTGCGGGTGGGTGTGATTGGTTATGGTGTGCAGGGACATTTCGATTTAGATACCGCTTTAAAAGTACCGGGTGTTGAACTCGGTGGTATCTGCGATTTTTATACAGGACGTTTGGAAAATGCAAAAGAAAAATTCGGCGCTGAAACCTTTACCACCCGGAACTATAAAGAACTGCTGGATAAAAAAGATATTGATGCAGTGATCATCGCGGCCACTGATTGCTGGCATGCCCGCATCACACAGGATGCGTTGGCAAAAGGCAAGCACGTATACTGTGAAAAGCCGATGGTGTATAAGATTGGCGAGGGATATGATGTAATGAGTGCCGTAAAAAAATCAGGCAAAGTGTTCCAGGTAGGCAGCCAGCGGGTAAGCAGTATCGGTTATGCGAAAGCGAAAGAATTACTGGCCGCCGGCGAGATCGGAAAACTCAACATGGTGAATGCGGTGTATGACCGCCAGAGTTCGATCGGTGCCTGGGAATATACCATTCCGGATGATGCAAGTGCATCCACAGTTGATTGGGATAAATTCATTGAAGTGACCGAAAAGATGGCGTTTGACGCAAAAAAATTCTTTTGGTGGAGAGCGTTCAAAGAAGTAGGTACCGGGGTGGCCGGTGATCTGTTTATTCATTTGCTGAGTGGATCTCATTTCATCACCAATTCAAAAGGTCCGGAAGCTATTTACAGTACGGGACAAATGAGTTATTGGAAAGATGGTCGCAATATGCCGGATGTAATGGCCGGCGTGATGCAGTATCCCGACAGTCCTGAACATCCTGCTTATCAACTCACGCTCCAGGTAAACTTTATCAGCGGCACAGGCGGCCAGGAAGTGATACGCCTGGTAGGTTCTGAAGGAGTAATGGAGGTAAATGGCAATAATATAACGGTGAAGCATAGCTTAATGCCGGAAGCTCCCGGGTTTGGAGGATATGATTCGCTCTTTACGTTTTCAAAAGCGATGCAGGACAAAATGAAGGAAGAATATGCAGCCAAGTGGACAGCGGAGCAGCGCGCAAAAAAGACAAAAGAAGATATCGTATTCAAAGCGCCGCCGGGATATAGCGATCACCTGGATCATTTCACCAATTTCTTCGATGCTGTAAGAACATCAAAACCCGTTATTGAAGATGCCGTATTTGGCTTCCGGGCAGCTGCACCGGCGTTGGCCTGCAATGAAAGTTATTTTACCAAAAAAATAATTAACTGGGATCCTGTTGCGATGAAACGGAAGTAAAGGGACAAAGGAAAGAGAAATAATTTTTTGCGCCGGTCAAACCCCGTTGGAGCGCAATACTTTCTCATTCCTTATTTCTGATTTCTAATTTCTCATTTTTACGGATGGGGTTACTGGCACAAAAACCCTTTATTGTTCCAATTCCCGGTACACGAAACATGCAGCACCTGCAAGAGAATTTAGGGGCAATAAACATAGAACTTTCTCTGCCAGAGATTTTAGAACTTGAGACTGCTGCTGATAAAATAAAAATTCATGGTGGGCGGATGAGTGAGATGCATATGCAGGCGGTAGATAAATAGAAATGTCCGTACTTTCATAAGTATAAGAACTATCGGTAAACGTGTGACTAATTCAATAATGGAATCAAACCAATAAAACCCGGATTTGACAATACAACCACTTCTCGACTGTTTTAAAAAATATCTTCCCCTGAACGAAGAAGAAAGTAAACTATTGGCCGAAAGAGTAACACAACGACAAATAAAACGCAGACAAATGATTTTGCAGGAAGGATTTGTTTGTAAACATTATACGTTTGTTGAGAAAGGTTGTTTTAAAATGTACGGTGTTGATGAAAAAGGTAATGAACACAACCTTAGGTTTGCTGCTGAGAATGACTGGATTGCTGATTTGGCAAGTTTCTATTCAGAAAAACCAAGCAAGCTGTTCATAGAAGCAATTGAGCCTTCTGTAATCTTGCAAATTGAAAAGAAGGATTTACTCTTTTTATTTATGAATGTATCTAAGTTCGACAGGAATTTCAGGGTGATCGTAGAAGAAAAGTTTATTGAACTTCAAAACCGGTTATTGCAAAATTTTAGTTCAAATGCGTATCAACGTTATACAGATTTTTTAGAACGATATCCCAAACTTGCGTTACGACTGCCTAATACTCAAATAGCTTCCTATCTTGGCATTACGCCGGAATTTTTAAGTAAAATACGTGGGGAAAAATCAGCGAAATAGATTTTACCCTTAAACTACATTAAGCCTATTTCTTAAACTTGTTTATTGGCTTACACAGGTGCAACATGGCATCTTTGCATCGTAAAAAATCAGTGAAACAATTTTAAAAAATAGAAGATGGGAACAAAAACAGAAAAATCAGCAATCGAGAAATTAATTTTCTCTTATCAAGATGCATTAAATGCTTCTGACATTGATAAAGTAATTTCTCTTTACACCCAAAATGGTGCATTAATAGCAAACGCAGCACCAACAGCAGATGGAGTTGATGCTGTCAGGGGAACTTACCAATACGTGTTTGACAATTTCAACTATACGCTGCAATTCTCCATAATTGAAATTATTGTAAATGGCGATTCGGCTTTTGCAAGATCAACCTCAAAAGGTTCTTTTGTTATTAAAGCAAATGGACAAACCATAGCAGATGAAAACCGTGAATTGTTTGTATTTGATAAGGAAAATGGCCAATGGAGAATAGCTCGCTATATGTACAACAAATCAAAATGATTCAGCGTATCAATTCAATTTATCGTCATGAAACTCACGTAAGGTTTCGCTACGATCTTCATTTCAAAAAATTAAAAATGACTAATCATAAAGATTTTTTAAAACAATTTGTTCAATTTATTAATACTGGCGACGAGAATTTAGCGCAACAATTAATCAGTCCTTTGGCAAAGTTTCATGTGCCCATGCAGCCTGAACCCCTGCAGGGTCCGATAGGTTATTTAATGGTTTTGACAATGATGCGTAGTGGATTTCCAGACATTCAATGGACATTGGACGATATGGTGGCAGATGGCGACAAGATAGCTGCACGTTTCACAATGAAAGGTACCCATCGCGGTCATTTTTTTGGTGTTTCAGCTACCGGAAAGCCAATTGCAGTACAAGCTATAAATTTCTATCGCCTGGTTGACAACCAAATAATAGAAGAGTATGGACAACCTGATATGCTTGCATTACTAAGGCAAATAGGCGCAGTACCAACAATCTAAAAAAGAATATCCTGCCATATCGGCGACTAACAAGGTGGGTGTGCCGGTTGTCTATAGTCTTCGACTCTTCCAACCCATATCGACCTGTCTCAACAACGGCGTGCCTTTTTTCATCCCAAGACAACGAGTGCAACAACAGCCATAGCATAAAAAAGTCTCACCGTTTTGCATAAACGATGAGACTTTCTGTAACTAAAAAACCACTTTATTTTTCTTCTGCCTCATCACTCCCACTATCCCTGGTGCAAATCCATTAACCATCCCGCTTCTCCCCAATGGCCATATACTCGTCTATTTGGACGGGCGCACATTTCCGGAAGCCACCTGCATCCAATGTCCGTTGCTTTTAATAAATGTTGTGGTGGTCACAAATTTGCCATCAAGATTTTCGTTTCCGGGTCCAAATTTCGCTTCTCCGTTAAAAGTAGCTACGGCAGCATCTCCATAAATTTGAATTTTCACGTTTTCAATATTCAACGATTTGTATTTTAATTTTCCCGATCTTATAGCAGCCAGCCGCTGGGCTTTATTACTGGAAGTGCCATCAACAGCGGTAAACACGTAGCTGTTTGCGTAGATACGATCGAGCTCATCGGCATTGCCCGTTTGCAGCGCTTTTTGCAGGTTGCTGATCACCTGCCTGAGGGCTTGTTCTTCATTTTCACTGCTTGTAGTATTCCATTTTGAAAAGTCGCCATAGCTGCTCTCCCTGACAATTTTGCCATCCGCATTAAAATCATCCAACGTGAACATGGCAACTTTTACCCATTGACCCGTTTTTTTCGACTTGCCCGAAAGGGTCCACCACGATTGAACGGTTTTAAAATCCTGGTCTTTGTAATGCAGGTAATCCGGGTAGCCCACCTGCTTTTGGCCAATGCTGTCGTACAGGTCATAATCTGTCATCCACAATTTTATCGCTTCTGCAATGGGAACGCTTTTCGCCATTCCCGATGCCCACCACGTGGCCGTATCGGCGTAAAGCGCTTTTAGCGCAGTCATGTCTTTTTGCAAATAGTCTTTTACCGAATTTTGTACTGCATCGATATTCGGGTGCTTGATATATATGGTGCCGTTTTCTTCCTGCTGGCAAAAGGCAGTGTTGGCTGCTAAAAACAATCCAACGGTTACAACGATCTTTCTCATGTATTATTTGTTTTGATTTTTAATGTTCCTACGTGTTTGGGTTTTCGGTTACGCCTCATAGTTGGCAATGCCGATGGTCTTTCAAAATGGATTTTGTTCCGTGATCACTACTCCCGGTCATTTATTTCTCAAGTACATTCTTACCGGCTGCTTTGATGATCACGCTACGGTCATAGTAAGTAACATAGCGGTCAATTTTTTTGTCGGCGTTGAAATGTGTTACCATATTCATCCGAATTGAAACTGACTTTCCGCCGTATACCATTTTATTTGACGCGTAGGCGAAATCATAGATGCCTTTCGGTGCACCACCCTGGGGTTGTGCGGTTACATCAAGCGGAAAATGATTAAACTCCGACAGGGTCATTGATTGGATACCTGATGTTTTAGCCCAATTTTCCCACCAGGCCAGAACCGCTTTTTTCCCTTCCAGTTTGGTACGCGTATTTACATCGCCATCCGGAAATGTATATACTACGTCGTCCGCCAGCATTTCACCCCAGGCTGCGTAATCCAGGCTGGCAAAATGGTTCAACGCTTTTTCACTAAGTTGTGAATACTCCTCGGGCGCAATAGTGAATCTTGAGTTAGTAACGGCGGCCTGGGTGTTACTTGCCTCTTTGGCATCCTTGGCTTCTTTGGCAGACTGTACATCGCTGCAACCATTAGTCATTCCCAGGATAATGACAGCCATTGTCAGTAACTGCAACTTTTTCATTGTATTTGTTTTTAATGTATAATTATAAAGAGAAGGGAACAGTACATTTTACTCAACAGGGTTATTTCGAACTCAGATCAGGGCGCAGAAAAAGCAATTCGCTCCACGCATCGTTTGTATACTCGTGAATGTTGCTGAGATATTTTTCATATGAACCTGCACCGTTTACGCTTTCGTACGTTGTCTTGAACGGTTTCCGAAAACCATCACCTTTTTCCTTCAATCCCTGTTTGTATCTTGTTACAAGTGCGTATTGGGCAGCACCCGAAGAGCTTGCTGCATAAACTGCAACAGTAGTTCCATCAGCGGTCCATGCTTTTTTCATTGTCTTTATTATGCCAACGATTTTAGGCCCGCAACCAGGTTTTGGAAAAACGTGCGTAATATTTATTTTATCAGAGAAATCGCCCAAACCAACGGTACTAAGGGAATCAACATAGATCGAATAGTTGGAAGATTGTTTATCGGTTAAATATATCGTTACGCTTTTATTCCAATCGTCGTTGTGTTCCGTGCCCAGGTTGCCTCTTGTGTCAAGTGCTTCCCAGCTCGTCGGGCCTTCCGTGATATGATAGCCACCGTAATCAGGTCCCGATTGTATTTCAAACACCCGCCATTTTACATCACCGCTGTGATATTTTTGTGCATGGGCAGTCAATGCTTTTTCAAATTCAAGTACTTTATCAATTTTTGGAAATACACGTTGGGTGGTAACCACATTCTTGACCTGGCTGGTTGCCATTAATGGAAGAAGCATACATAAAAGAGATAGCTTTTTAATCCCGACAAAGAAGTTGTTGTTCATTTTAAGTTGATTTAATAGTTTATTGAATGGCGAAATCTTGTTCTGTCCATTTGAAAACTTCTGCAGGGGATTGATCCGCTGCCACAATTTTCAAAATGTTGTGTTGAATTTAACTGGATAAATCATCGTTATTCATGCCGTAAGGACGAATGAAGGCTAAAACTGTCCCGCGACTGATATTTAATTACCGGGTGACCGGAATGGTGGAAAAAAGGTTGATCTTTGAATAGCAGCATCGAACTTACCAACTCCCGGCCTGCATAAAACGACAACCATGTATTTCTGCCTTCCCTTTCTTCTCAAAAGAAAATTCTGTAGTAAAAAAAACATACTGGTTACATTGGCAACTTTATTAAGTGCCAGCATAGTATTTGCGCAACCAGCCCCGGTGGATCAGCACGCCATAGATAGTCTTAAAAATATCGTACAGGGTAATGCGGCAGATACAAATAAAGTACACGCTTATTATTGGCTGAGTCGTGGTTTAACACTGGGCAATACTGCGGAATCTGTTGAATGGGGAAATAAAGGGCTGGACCTGGCCGCTAAGATAAAATTTTCTATTGGCCGGTTGGAATGCCTGGAAGCGCTCTCATTTTCCTACGCTATTACATCTTCGTTTGAAAAAGGGTTTAGTACGGCCTATGAACAGATCGGCCTCAGCAGGAAATATGCGCCGGAAAGAGAAGTATTTGGAATAAATATGATGGGCCTACTTTACCAGAAACTCGGAGATGATAAGGAATCATTAAAGTGGGCACAGAATGCATACTATCACCCGCTGATGAAACAAGCTGATCATTTCTCTCAATGGAGCGCAATGTTCCTGCTTGCCCAGCAACATGAAAGATTGAACAACCTCGATTCCGCCATCCATTTCGCACAGGAAACGGTGAACTATTCAAAACTTTATTTTCCGTTCCAGATAAATTGGCCGACGATGATATTGGCCCGCATCGACAGCAAGCTTGGGAAATATGACCAGGCAGTCAATTATTGTATGCAGATTTTAAATAGCTCAAACGCCTATGAAGGCTTTTTCGAAAACGAAGTAAAAAATGAATTGGCGCAGATCTATTTTAACCAGGGTAAAAATGATTCTGCACAAAAATATGCAAGCAACACATTGACCGGGGCGACCAAATTCAATAATTACCTGGTCATAATGAATTCGTCCAATTTGTTATCCCGCATTTATGAAAAAACAGATCCGGCAAAAGCCTTCGACTATTTAAAAATAGCAACAGCGGCAAAAGATACAATGACGAATATTGAAAAAACGAAACAGGTTAAACTCTTAGAGATAAAAGAAAAACAACGCGTTGAAGATTTACACCTGGCGGAAGTATATGCGCGGAATGAATTGCGTTTCTATTCAGTTATCGTTCTCCTGGCAAGCGCATTGATCATTTCATTTATTCTTTACCGCAATAATCGTAACAAACAAAAAGCAAACCTGGCTTTAAAAGATAAAAACGATAAAATAGAAAAAACAGTCACAGCGCTCAATACCACACAGGCATCGCTTGTTGCCCGAAACGAAGAGAATGAATTATTGCTGAAAGAAATTCATCACAGGGTAAAAAACAATCTTGAAGTGGTAAGCAGCCTGCTCGAGTTGCAAAGCAGCCAGACAGATGATATCCGTACCAAAGATGCGATGCTTGCCAGCCAGAACCGTGTTCATTCTATCGGTATCGTACACCAGAAATTATACCAGCGCGAAAATCTCGGGTCCATTGAAATGAAAGATTACTTTGTCAACCTCAGCGAAAGCATACTTGATTCTTTTGCTGCCAATAAAAGGATCCAGGTAGAATGTGCCATGAGCAAATTGAGTGTAGATATTGACACCGCCGTGCCGCTTGGCCTTATTGTGAACGAACTGCTGACCAACACGATTAAATATGCTTTTCCCGAAGGACAAAACGGAAAAGTACAGATCCGGTTGGAGCAGGCAGCGAATGGTAATTTACAAATGCTGGTATCAGACAATGGTGTGGGTAAAAGCAGCATCATCCAGGGCACCGGCTTCGGCGGGCAACTGGTATCCCTTCTTA
>Ga0207683_10002182_pt1 | contig 17194 bp, 17 predicted proteins | sample KBSM73metaG_FD_184333 | JGI IMG/M metagenome (GOLD analysis project Ga0207683, IMG submission 184333) | Miscanthus rhizosphere microbial communities from Kellogg Biological Station, Michigan, USA - KBS M7-3 metaG (SPAdes) (version 2) | ecosystem: Host-associated > Plants > Roots > Rhizosphere >... | reverse complement strand
CTTTGATAAATTATTTACAAATCAAAAAGAAGATAACTATTGGATTGTTGCTACTCGTAGCGTAGTGCTTCAATAGGATTCAGCTTTCCGGCTTTCAATGCGGGGTAGAGTCCGGCGCCAAGGCCAACTGCAGTACAAATGAGTATACCGTAAATTACCCATCTCCATGGTACCACAAATCCTGTTCCCAATACCATAGAGAACAGGTTGCCAACCAATATACCCAAAATGATTCCGAAGAATGCGCCCATAATACTGATAATGACAGCTTCGGTGAGAAATTGCTGCCGTACCATTTTACTTTTCCCTCCGATGGCTTTCACCAGGCCCACTTCTTTGGTCCGTTCAGTTACCGATACAAGCATAATATTCATCAGGCCAATGGCCGCACCTATCAATGTAATAAGGCCGATCACTGTTGCAGAAATGGTTAAGAACCCAAGGCTGTTCATTGCTTTCTCTGCAACGCTGTCGCTCCTGTCTAAAACAAAATTATCCTGCTCGGTTACTATCAGCTTCCGTACCGCCCGGAATACTGCATCCGCCTCACCCATTGCATTTTCTACCTGTTTCATATCATCTGTCATTATTCCAATGGAATAGGAGGTAAAATTAGAGGGCGGAAAATTCCTGTCTACATTTTTATAACTGGTGATAACGACATTATCCCTGTTAAAACCAAATGACGAGCCTTTGCTTTGCAACACGCCCAACACCCGGAATGGGAGATTATTTACACGAACAATTGCATTGACAGCTTTTTCAGGACTGCCTTTAAATAAATTACTTGCAACACTGTAACCGACCACACAAACATTCCTGCCGGTGATAACATCGATATTATTCATATTGCGACCGGCCTGCAGTTTGAATCCATTCAATAAAAGATAATTTTCATCACCGCCAAGTAATAAAACATTGGGACTTGTTTTCTTGGCATCGTGTGATACGATCGAATTGCGGTTGGCAAACACGGAAATGCTGGAACTGGCAGGAAAATGAAAATTGTTTTTAAAGGCTTCTGCTTCTTTGATGGTGATGCGCTTGTTGAGATTCGATTTCTTTTCTTTTTTTGCGCCCTTTTTTTCCAGCTGCAGATCCGATCCGCCGCCACCACCAAAACGAATTTGTCTTTCTTTAAACCGGATAGTAAAACCATTGGCACCCATCGATGAAAAGCTTTCAGTGAGTTTCTGATTCATCGCCGTAATAGCCGTAATGATACCCACCAGTGCCATAATGCCAAATGCAATGATGGCAACGGTGAGCCCTGTACGCAGTTTATTGCTTCGTACCGTACGATAGGCAAGAGAGAAGACATCGCCGAAATTCATATGCCCCTAAATTAAGGAAAGATGATGGAAGAAAACCAAACTGTTTCTTATCCGTAACTCAGAAATAATACCAGTTCAGGAGAAGGCCCGGGAACACGCCCAATAAAATTACTAAAATAGCAAGAAGTACAAGAATACTTTTAAACGCAGGTGTTATAATTATCGCATCATTTGCCTCGCCGCCATCTTTAAAATACATGGATTGAATAACCCTGAAATAATAATAGACACTTACCGCAGCCATGAGCACCGCGAAGATGACCAGCCACGTATATTGCCCGGTAGCCAACGCCGCCTTCAACATGTAAAATTTGGCAAGAAAGCCGGCCGTTAGTGGTATTCCGGCAAGTGATAACAGGAAAATAGTTGTTGCTGCCGCAACAACAGGCTGTTTTTTGGAAAAGCCGTTGAAGCCTTCAAAGCTGAAGTCCTTCAGTTTTATCAATACTGCAAATACACCAATTGTCGCAAGACTATACGCGGCTGTGTAAAGCAACAACCCTTCCTTTGCATCTATGTTCATGGCATACACAGCAAACATCATAAACCCTGCCTGCGAAATACTGGAATAAGCCAGCATTCGCTTCACGCTTTGTTGAAATACTGCAGTGATGTTGCCGATAAATAAAGTGGCGGCCGTAATAATTGCAACCAGTAATTGCCATTGCGGTTTCAACGAGCCAAACGAATCACCGAACAGGCGGATAAATCCTATAAAAACAGCCGCCTTTACAATTGTCGCCATGAACGACGTAAATACTGTCGGGGCGCCATCGTATACATCGGGCGTCCAGAAATGGAAAGGCGCAGCCGATACTTTGAATGACATCGAAAACAACAGCAAAATCATTCCGGCAATTGATAATATGGATGTAGTACCTGTCTTTGCTGTTTCTGCAACACTAAGGGCTGGCATCTGCACGGTCATAAACGTTCCTCTCGCGCCATATATCAACGCTATTCCCATCAGCATCAGGCCGGTTGAAAAAGCACCGAGTAAAAAATATTTCAGCGAAGCCTCATTACTTTTCAGGTTTCGTTTATCAGCTCCCGTTAAAATGTATAGCGGAATAGAAATAATTTCAATACCGAGGAACAATATCAACAATGAACGGAAAGAAGAAACCAATGTTATACCGCAAAGAATAAAAAATATCAGGGAAAAATATTCGGCGTAGTTATCACCGGTCTTTTCAATATCCTTTGCAGAAAGAAGAAAATAAATAAGTGTGGAACCGAACGCAATGCTGTTGAAGAGAAGGGCGAAACGATCAAAGTAAATCATGTCTCTTGTATTGACATGAAAAAAGATGACGCCATTCATTTCAAAAATATTGGCAACCAGTACAATGATAAGACCGATAATGGCCAGGTTACGCACAGCAGATTTTTGAGCAATTAAAAAACTGCTGAACATCATAACGACACCCCAGAAAGCAGATATAAACAATGCGTTCATACTTCCAAATCTATTAAGGCCTCTTTAAAGAGGAAAAGATATCCGATTTATTAATGAGTGCATCCACAAAACTATTTGTCAGTTCCAGTACCGGCTTTGGATAAACTCCGATCACAAAAATTGCAGCAACAATTGCAATTAAAATTGCTCGCTCACCAACACTGATATCCATTGCACGTTCTGTCAATGCATTTGTATTACCATAAAATACCTTGCGGATCATATTAAGCGTATACACGGCACCGAGGATAATTCCAAGCCCCGCAAGAATGGTAAAGGCAAGGGTATACTTTGTACCGGTAGTGCTGAATATTCCGTTGAACATTAAAAATTCACCAACAAAACCATTGGTGAGCGGCAAGGCAATATTTGCCATAGCAATAATAACAAACAGCATTGCCATGGCCGGGGCCTTCTGTGCAAGGCCGCCCAGTTCCGATATCTTCCTCGTTCCGAATTGTCGTTCTATCAATTCAATGATTACCCACAATCCAATTATGTTAATACCGTGATTAAACATTTGTATCATTACACCCTGCGTACCTATCCGCGTTTCCGCAAATACGGCGGCACACATTAAGCCAATGTGTGCGATAGAAGAATAGGCAACGAGGCGCTTGAGATCATCCTGCTGCATGGCCAGCAATGAACCGTATACAATTCCTATAACGGCCATGGACATTACCACATCACCCCAGGAATAAGAAGCAAGCGGTAAAACAGGAAGTAACCAGCGCAACAGACCCAATAACCCCATCTTTACCATTACCCCGCTTAATATCATGGTTACGGCTGTAGGAGCTTGTTCATATGTATCGGGCTGCCAGGTATGAAAAGGAAATACCGGCATCTTGATTGCAAACGCCGTAAAAAATAGCCAGAATATCCAGGTCTGTGTACTGCTATCCAGCTTGAGATCATAAAACGATTGTATACTGAACGAATGATCCGGTGTTTGCTGGAACAAATAAATGATGCCAATCAGCATCAGCAATGAACCAACGAAGGTGTAGATAAAAAACTTAAACGTTACCTGTATGCGTTTTTCACCGCCCCATTGCGAACAAAGAAAATAAACAGGGATTAATGCAAGCTCCCAGAAAAAATAAAATAACAATGCATCCATTGCCAAAAACACACCCATCAAACCAGCCTGCGATAACAGCATCAATGCAAAAAAACGGTTTGCATTTTTGTAGTTACTATTCCAGGTAGCGATGAAAACAATAGGAAATGCTACTGCAGTTAATAAGCATAGCAGTTGACCGAGACCATCCAGCTTTATCGAAAAACTGCTGCCAAGATCACCCAACCATACACATGTAAATTCGAGATTGGCCGGTTTATTTAATATAGTCAATCCTAAAGCCGATACAGCCAATGTCACCAATGAAGCGAACAAAGCCCACGAGCGGATTGTTTTTTCATTCTTAACAAAGAATGCAAACAACCCACTCAACAAAGGAATCACTATTAATAAAACTGCTACCATAATTCCGATTACGGTTCGGTTTAACCTATTTTATTTCCTTATAAAAAACTGCAGCACAAAAAACAACAACATACTGATCACCATCAGCAATACATAAGTACCCACCTGGCCACTTTGCAACCAGCGCAACTGGCGACCACCATAGATTACAAGACGGCCGATCCCATTTACAATTCCATCCACAATTTTTTTATCAAAGAATGAATTCAGAAAACTACCCAGCCAGTTCAATGGCTTTACAATTATCACATCATACAACTCATCCACGTACCATTTATTCTCCAATACTTTTGCAAAACCGGTTGCTTCTTTTTCTTTATAGTTCCTGTACATTGACCATGCTACACCGATCATAATCAATACAAGCACCGTCGATAAACCCATCAGCATAAGTTCAGTACTATGCGAAACAGGTTCCCCGGCGTGCTGTATTGGATAAATTACAGGCGATAAAAATTCTGAAATCTTATCGCCTCCCTGCATCAGCACATCCGGAATACCGACAAACCCACCGATAATGGAAAGAATAGCAAGAATGATAAGCGGCAATGTCATTGCGGAAGGACTTTCATGCAAATGATGCTCCTGCTCAGGTGTTCCCCTGAATTTTCCCGTAAACGTGATAAAATACAAACGGAACATATAAAACGCCGTGAGCATAGCTGTAAACAACGCTATACCATACAATATTTTATTGTGCTCAAATGCGCTTAATAATATTGCATCTTTTGAAAAGAAACCACTCAACGGAGGAATTCCGGCAATCGCAACACACCCGATTAAAAACGTAAACCAGGTGGTTCTTAATTTTTTACTCAGGCCGCCCATCTTGCGTATATCCTGCTCTCCGCCCATCGCATGAATGACACTACCGCTGCCAAGGAATAAAAGTGCTTTGAAGAACGCATGCGTCATTACATGAAATACCGCTGCTGCATAAGCACCGGTTCCCAGTGCCAGGAACATATAACCCAGCTGGCTAACCGTGGAATAGGCCAGCACCTTTTTAATATCATTTTGCTTCAGCGCGATAGTGGCAGCCAGCAATGCAGTGGCTACACCTATTACAGCGATGATATTATTTGTAGTATCTGCCAGTGAATACAAGGCACTGCTGCGTGCAATCATATAAATGCCGGCTGTTACCATCGTTGCGGCGTGGATCAACGCCGAAACCGGAGTAGGACCCGCCATTGCATCGGGCAACCATGTATATAAAGGTATCTGTGCGCTTTTACCGGTAGCGCCGATAAACAGAAACAAGGTAATTGCTGTAATGTCTGTACCTGATAGCTTACCTACATTTTCTACGGTGAATATTTCAGCGTATGAAACAGTGCCCAGCTTTGCCACCAGCCAGAATATTGCAATGAGGAAACCAAGATCGCCAATACGGTTCATAACAAACGCCTTATTGGCGGCTTTGTTATAGACATTATTTTTAAACCAGTACCCAATCAGCAAGTAAGAACAAAGTCCAACTCCTTCCCAACCAATAAACATGATCACGAAGTTGGCGCCCATCACCAGCAACAGCATCGAAAAAATAAACAGGTTGAGATAGGAAAAATATCTTCCGAAATGTTCTGTCTTTTCTTCATGCATGTAGGAAGTGGAATACACATGAATAAGGAAACCAACGCCGGTAATGATCAACAGGAATATCGCCGATAATTGATCAATCTTAAAGGCAAAAGGGATTTTCAGGCTGCCGACAGAAATGAAATCAAAATAATTGGCAACATATACGTTACCGCCCTTTACCTGGTAAAATGCCCATATGCTTATTATAAAGGAAGCGAGAACAACCCCACACCCGATAATTCCTATTAATGATTTTGAAAGGGCCTTTCTGCCCAATCCATTGACCAGGAAACCTATCAGCGGTAAAAAAGGTATCAACCATACTATCTGAAGCGCATTCTGCATATCCGGACTCTTACGGGCTTAATGTTTCAAACGATTTAAAAAATTCACATCCACTGAATGTATATTCCGATACATCATGACGATGATTGCAAGGCCAACACTTACTTCAGCAGCGGCCACTACCATAATAAAAAAAACAAATAATTGTCCATCGGTTCCCGCCACAACATCTGCCGGTTTTGCCAGGTGATGCATTTTCGAAAATGCAACGAGCATAAGATTTACCGCATTCAGCATAAGCTCAATGCACATAAAAATGATGATGGCATTTCGACGCGTCAATACGCCGATTATTCCAATACAGAATAACGCGATAGACAGAAATATGTAATAGTTTATTGGCATAAATACAATTCGAAAATGCAACGATTGAAAATTTGAAAATGTTCTATGTGAAGCGTGCTAAAATTCACACATTCTCCTATAACCTCATTTTCAAATTATTCTTTCTTCCCAATCACCACGGCACCCACCATCGCACTTAAAAACAGAATACTGCTTATCTCAAACGGCACCACATAGGTGCTGAATAATTCTTTTCCCAGGTTTTTTATTAACCCGATCTCGCCTTCATTTACCTGTGCTTCCAACCCTTTTATTTCACTATCGCGCAATGCAGCTACAAGCACAAGCATCAGGCAAAGACCTGCAATGCCACCGGCCCACTGTAACCAACGGTTCTTTTTGGGTTCGGTGCTTTTATTCAGGTTCATCAGCATGATCACAAACAGGAACAATACCATGATCGCCCCTGCATAAACAATAATATTTACAATGGCTAAGAATTGTGCATTAAGCAAGATGTAATGGCCGGAAATGGCGAAGAAAGTAACGATCAGCCATAAGACACTATGAACAGGGTTTCTGCTGGTAATAACCATTAATGCACTAAAGAGCGCCAGAACAGAAAGAAACCAGAATAAAACGTGCGTGATGTTCATCAATTTCTCAATTTGAAAATAGCGCAATCTGAAAAGTGGTTTTGGCCTGTTGCGTCATTTTCTCCCGCAATTTGCGGGATCAATGTTTAGTCTTCCTTTCCCCCAAAGCCTTTTTATATCCTTCCGGATCTTTCACCGGGTCGGGTATCAGTAAATCTTCTTTTTTATATATGAAACCCTGCCTTCCGTAATTGGAAGGAGCAAAAGTTTGTGATAAATAAATAGCATCTTTCGGACAGGCTTCTTCACAATAACCACAAAAAATGCAGCGCAGCATATTGATCTCATATTTAGCTGCATATTTTTCTTCGCGATACAAATTCTCTTCGCCGGCTTGTCGTTCGGCGGCTTCCATTGTGATGGCTTCTGCCGGGCAAGCCAATGCACAAAGTCCGCAGGCCGTACAACGTTCGCGACCTTCTTCATCGCGATTCAATACCTGCAACCCGCGAAACACCTGTGAGAATTCTCTTGTCTTTTCCGGGTATTGAATTGTCGCTTTCTTTCTAAAAAAATGCTTTATCGTAATGAGCATGCCTTTCAGAATATTCCACAGGTAAATGCTTTCCAGCCATGTCAAAGGCTTTCTATCCACCGGCTTTGCTCTATTTGTTAACTGCATATTTTAATTCCGCAAAAAAGCGAAACTGTTTTAAAATTTCCGCAAATATATAGTTATGTACCCAGCTTCAGCAATTCTGATCATCTTATGTTGCGGCAGGTCCGCAGCATTGCGATGGTCGCACTTTTCAACGTTTTGTTCTTCATTCACCATTCACCGTTTACTTTTTCAACCACAATATCACCGCAGCCGTCACCACCATATTGAACAGTGCCAGTGGTACAAGTTTTTTCCATCCGAGATTCATCAATTGATCATAACGAAAACGTGGAATCGTCCAGCGAATCCACATAAATACAAATACAAAGAAAAATGCCTTGGCAAGCATCACACAAAAACCAATAATCCCCAATAGATTTTGATTTATTCCCCATGATGCTTCATTTACAAATGGTATATCATAGCCACCAAAAAACAGGCATGACATTACGACGCCGCTGATAAACATATTTATATATTCAGCGAACAAATAAAAGCCCAATTTCATTGATGAATATTCCTGGTGGTAACCGAAGTTCAATTCATTTTCTGCTTCTGCTAAATCGAACGGTGTACGGTTACACTCTGCCAACGCACAAATAAAGAATATCAAAAATCCGAGCGGTTGATAAATAATATGCCAGCCATGTTCAACCTGGTTCTGAACAATCACGCTCATTCTTAAATCGCCAACAAGCAACAATAAGCCCAGTAAAGCAAGTCCCATCGGCAGTTCATAAGATACCATTTGCGAAGCGCCCCGAACAGCTGCCAACAGTGAAAATTTGTTATTACTTGCCCAGCCGCCAATCATAATACCATATACACCGAGGCTCACGACACCAAAAATGTAAAGAATGCCGATATTAATATCTGCGACCTGCATGGGAATGTCTTTGCCAAACAAATGCAACGGCGTGCTCCAGGGAATGACAGCACTGGTAAGCAATGCGGTAATCATCGCCAGGCATGGCCCCAGGATAAAAAGAAATTTTGAAGAAGTGAGCGGGATAATTTCTTCCTTAAAAAATAATTTTCCGCCATCGGCTAACGGTTGCAGCAAACCGAAAATACCGGCCCGGTTAGGACCGATCCTGTCTTGCAGAAAGGCAGCCACCTTACGTTCTGCATAGGTAGCATACATGGCAACCACCATGGATAGGGATACGATAAGTCCGATCAAAACAAATTTCTCCAGAATCAGGAAAACTATAGCTTGTAATAATATCATCAAAATGTTTTTAATTCTTTTTCAATCCATTCTTTTATTTCTGCAATAGCCATCGGGAATTAAATCAAGTATATCTTTTTTGATCCTCTGTAATATCTTCTTTTTACTAATCACTTATTTTCTTTTTTTCAAATGTCTTTCCCGTTGCCGGTCCCTGTATCACACTTAAATCAACATCCGGATCATTCACATCACTTATCTTATGAATATCCATCAGCAATCTCGGTGCACGACCGCCCATCACTTCGGCTATAGTTTCCTGTGGTTTTTTGGCGTCAATATATTTATTGGCAGAGATTACAGAATGACGGCTCACTTTCGTCGGTCCTTCAATTACCCAATCGCTCACTTTCTTTTTTTCAAACCGGCATTCATTACATATCCATCCGGGTTTGCCATCTTCCGTATTCATTATTTCGCCCCATTCATCTTTACGGGCTGTTACACGCAATACTTCATCGCCCCGCTGCCACAGCGTTACCTTGCCTGAACAGGTCGGGCAGTCGCGATGTGCGTCCACTGGTTTTGTAAACCATACACGGTTTTTAAACCGGAATGTTTTATCGGTCAATGCACCTACAGGACATACATCAATCACATTTCCGATAAAATCGTTATCCAGTGATTTTTCAATATAAGTGGCTATTTCAGAATGATCACCCCTGTCGAGAATACCATGTCTTCTTTGGTTCGTTAACTGGTCGGCTGTAAATACACAACGATAGCAAAGTATGCATCTCGTCATGTGCAATTGTATATATTGACCCAGGCTATGCTTTTCGAACGTTCTTCTTTTAAATTCATAACGGGTACCGCCCGTTCCATTGTTATAACTGAGATCCTGCAGGTGACATTCACCGGCCTGGTCACATATAGGGCAATCTAACGGGTGATTGATCAATAAAAATTCAACAACGCCGTTTCTTGCATCAGTGACCTTCGGACTTGTAATATTCTTCACCACCATTCCATCCATCACGTTGGTACGGCAACTTGCTACAAGTTTGGGCATCGGCCGCGGATCGGCAGCAGAACCGGCAGCAACTTCCACCAAACAGGTACGGCATTTACCACCACTACCTTTTAATGGAGTATAAAAACACATTGCCGGCGGAGCTACATCACCGCCAATTTTACGGGCGGCCTGCAAAATGCTCGTACCGGGCGGCACTTCTACCGTGATGTTATCTATAGTTACTTTAAATAATTTTACTTCTTCAGGCATATTTTTTATTTCACGCAAAGCTGCAAATGAGCCAAGACGCAAAGTTTATAAGTTATAAAATAACTAGGCAGTCACCGTCTCTCTCGGATCCGCATAATGGGCGAGTCCATAATTTCTCTTCATACATTCATCGGGGTTTAACACGTGCCATTCAAATTCATCCCTGAAATGGCGGATAGCTGCAGCAACGGGCCATGCAGCGGCATCACCCAACGGACAAATTGTATTTCCTTCTATCTTCCTTTGTATGTCCCAAAGAAGATCGATGTCTGTCATCTTTCCCTGTCCATTTTCCATTCTTAATAATATCTTTTCCATCCAGCCTGTCCCCTCACGGCAAGGGGAACACTGACCACAACTTTCATGACGATAAAACCTGGCAAGAGTATATGTATGTTTTACCACACACTGATCTTCATCAAAAACAATAAAACCACCCGAACCCATCATCGAGCCCGTTGCAAATCCACCATCGGCTAAGCTTTCATAATTCATCATTCTTGTATCGCCTTTCGCTGTCTTCAACAAAAGATTTGCAGGTAAAATCGGAACAGATGAGCCACCGGGTATACATGCTTTCAATCTCTTGCCTTTCGCAATACCGCCGCAATATTCATCGCTGTATATAAATTCTTCCACACTGATGGTCATATCAATTTCATACACGCCGGGTTTATTAATATTACCGCATGCCGATATTAATTTTGTTCCGGTTGATTTACCAACACCAATCTTTGCATATTCTTCCCCGCCATCATTAATAATAGGAACGACAGCTGCTATTGTTTCAACATTATTGACAACCGTCGGGCAGTCCCACACACCTTTTACAGCAGGGAACGGAGGCTTTATCCTCGGGTTACCTCTTTTACCTTCCAGCGACTCGATCAATGCGGTTTCTTCGCCGCAGATATAAGCGCCTGCTCCGCGATGAACATAGATCTCACAATCAAATCCGGTTCCCAGAATATTTTTACCAAGCCATCCATTATTCTTCGCTTCCGCAATGGCTTGCTCCAAGATGTCTACGATCCATGCATATTCACCACGTATATATATATAAGAACGGCTACTGCCAAGCGCATACGAACTTACAATCACACCTTCGATCAATAAATGCGGAATGAACTCCATCAAATACCTGTCCTTAAAGGTTCCCGGTTCACTCTCATCCGCGTTCACAACAAGATAACGGGGAACGCCGGGCGGCTTTGCAAGAAAACTCCATTTCATTCCGGTGGGAAAGCCCGCACCACCACGACCACGCAAACCACTTTTCTTTACCTCTTCCGTTACCTGGTCAGGAGATAATGATTTCAATGCTTTCTCCACACTGCGATAGCCACCTTCGCGTCGGTATACATCATATCCGCGTATACCTTCTATATTGACTTTGTCTATTAATAGTTTTCTTCCCATATATCTCCAAAAGGAGGTTTATATAATTTTGATTATGGAGTTGCTTATTCTATTCAGTTTACAACTTCGTACTTTGTCTCGCAAACAACTGCCATCCCTTTTTATTCTGCAGCCATATCTGCATAATAAATAAGTTCAATTCAAAAGCATTTCCATCCCGTACTCCGCTTACCGATACTCTTTCTTTCACAATAGCTTTTTCCTTACTTACATCAATTGAAACTGATGTTTCATCGATCTTTTTATAATCTAGAAAACCGCTCATCATATCATCTACCACATTCTTCTTCGTTTGCACCCAGCCACTTGAATGCCCGAATGCCACATCTTTATGCAACAGCACATTCAGTGTTGCACTGTCTTTGCCAATCAATGCCTTTTCAAGCTTTTGAACAGCGGCCAATACAGCGGCTGTATCTTTTTTTTGTGCAACTACAATTTGAACAAAAAATAATGTCAGTATGAATAGTAAGCAGCGCATATCGTTTTATTTCTTTGGATAATCATAATTAAACATCCAGTTAATTTTATACTTATCTGTCAGCATTCCAAATCGTGCACCCCAAAACGTATCCTGTAATGGCATAGTAATCGTTGCACCTTCAGACAATGCAGCAAATGTCTTTTCGATACCTTCCAACGTTTTAAAACTTAATGAAAGACTCATATTTGATCCATAGCTGATCGGGTGGCCCGGCATACTATCTGAACACATAAATTTTAAATCGCCCGCCTCGAACGATGCATGCATGATCCTGCCCTTATCCTCAGGTTTGGAATCCATCGGCGACTCACCAAAGGTTTGCTGAAATAAAATTTTCCCCTCTAATGCTTTTGCATAAAAAGTCAATGCTTCAGCAGCATTTCCGTCAAAGGCCAGGTATGGTACAATCGCTTCCATAAAATAGTTTTTAATTATTCAATGCAGCTTTATTCCTGCATTCATCAATTATTGAATCTATTTTCTCTTTTGTCAAATGCTCCCTGAATGTCTTACCCATCTGCATCATTGGCGCATAACCACAGGCACCCAGGCATTCTACCGTTTTCAACGTAAACAATCCATCACCCGTCGTTTCGCCGGGTTTTATTCCCAGCGTTTCATAAATGTATTTAATGATATCATCGCTTCCGTTGAGCATGCAGGGCCCGGTTTGGCAAACTTCAAACATATACTTACCCACCGGTTTTAAATTGTACATGCTGTAGAATGTGGCAACTTCATACACTTCAATGGACTCAAGCTTTAATAAAGTAGCTACATAATCCATCGTCTCACTGCTCAGCCATCCGCCAAATTCCTGTTGTGCCAAATGCAATACCGGCAACAAAGCACTCTTTTGCTTTCCTTCCGGATAGCGGGCTACGATTGACTCAACTTCCTTTAATTTCTGTTCTGAAAAAGTCATATAAAATGTAAAATCTAGAATGTAGAATGTAAAAGTCCGTTTTCAACGCCGCGTCGGCGCTTTTAAATTTTATATTTTACATTCATCATTTAATTTTTCTACGCATCCATTTCTCCTGCGATCAAATTCAAACTGCTCATCACGATGATCGCATCACTCAACATTGCTCCCTTTGTCAATTCTTCATATGCCTGGTAATAAATAAAACAGGGCCTGCGGAAATGCAAACGATACGGAGAACGTCCGCCATCACTGATAAAATAGTACCCTACTTCACCATTTGCTCCTTCTACCGACATATATACTTCTCCTTTTGGCATATCAATTTCACCCATGATAATCTTGAAATGCCAGATCAAGGCTTCCATTTTTGTATACACATCTTTTTTATCCGGCAGGTAATATTCCGGAACGTCGGCATGATATACTTCTGCGTCAGCCCCTTTAAACTGTTCCAGCTTTTGCATCGCCTGTTTTATAATACTCATGCTTTGCCACATCTCTTCATTGCGAACCAAAAAACGATCATAGCAATCACCGGTGGAACCAACAGGCACAATAAACTCAAAATCTTCATAGCTCGAATAAGGGCTATGAACACGCACATCATAATCCACACCCGCAGCGCGCAGATTGGGCCCGGTAAAACCATAATTCAACGCCCGTTCAGCGCTGATAGGACCGGCACCGATCGTGCGCTCCATAAATATCCTGTTGCGGGTAAATAAATTCTCAAACTCCCTTTGAACATCAGGATATTCATCGAGGAACTTCTGTATTTTCTGAAAAGCGATATCATTGAAGTTTCGTTCAAACCCGCCGATGCGGCCGATATTCGTTGTCAACCTGGAGCCACAAATCTCTTCATATATCTCATAAATCAGTTCCCGGTACTGCATCACGTAAAGAAAACCCGTATACGCTCCGCTGTCCACACCCACAATAGAATTACAAATCAAATGATCGGAAATTCTTGCCAGCTCCATTATAATAACACGGAGATAGTCTACCCGCTTCGGGGTTTTTACACCTAATAGTTTTTCGCAGGTTAGATGCCAGCCCATATTATTCAAAGGAGAGGAACAATAATTCAGGCGATCGGTGAGTGGTGTGATCTGGTATAACGGTCTGCGTTCAGCGATTTTCTCAAAGGCACGATGAATATACCCTACTGTCTGTTCGGCAGAAACAATACGTTCACCATCCAGCTCCAGTATATTTTGAAACACACCGTGCGTAGCCGGGTGCGTTGGCCCGAGATTCAGCGTCGTGGTCGTTTTTTCTATACTTCCTTCCGGTAATTTGATATGCTGATCTGACATAAATAACAATCACTGATTTTCACATTTCCTCATTTCATCTCCACATTAAACCTATATAATTTCGTTGTTCACGTTATGCTTATGGTCCTCGGTTAGCGTGCCATGATCTGTTTTCTCGGTACCAAAACCCAATGTGCCACCGCGGCCGAACATTTCATCATCTTTATCAACCCGGCTCTGATCTTCCAATGGAAATTCTTTTCGCAACGGGAAGTAATCCATTTCATCTACATTCAAAATCCGTTTGAGATTCGGATGACCGATAAAATTTATTCCATAAAAATCATAGGTCTCCCGCTCCTGCCAGTTGGCAGAAGAAAATAAACTGCTTGCTGTATAAATGTCCGGTTTATTTACGTCGGCAAATACTTTGAACCGGATGCGCACATTATCTTCCAGGTTGTGCAAATGATACACTACCCCCAGTTCTTTCCCCGTATTATCCGGAAAATGGACGCCGCAGAGATCGGTAAGAAAACGAAATTTTAATTCTGCATCTTCAGATAAAAAAGTGAGCACTTTGAGATTTAATTCCTTTGGTGCCTCAAACGTGAGCATTCCATAGGGTTCTTCAAACGCTGTAAGCTGATCGCCGAATTTTTCAATCAGCCTTTGTTTTATATGTTCGTTTGTCAACGCCATTCAATTTGAAAATTTGTCAATTTGAAAATTTGAATTCCGGAGTCAATGCTTTAAAAAATACAACCATTTTCAAATTAACTCACTTTCAAATTTTCGAATTGGTTACTGTATTCCATAACTCTCCAGAAGCGCTTTATACTTTTCACCGCTTCGTCTTCTCAAACTTTCCTTTCCGACAAGATCCTGTATACGTATTACACCATCTATAATTGCTTCCGGTCTTGGCGGACAACCCGGCACATACACATCTACGGGTACCACCTGGTCGATTCCCTGTAATACGCTATACGTGTCAAAAATCCCTCCGCTGCTGGCACATGCACCGACGGCCATTACCCAACGGGGTTCTGCCATCTGGAGATAAACCTGTTTTACCACGGGACCCATCTTTTTGGCAATAGTTCCCATTACCATGAGCAGGTCGCATTGACGCGGGGAAAAACCCACTCTTTCTGAACCAAATCGTGCGAGATCATAGTGAGCACCCATCGTGGCCATGAATTCAATACCACAACAGGATGTTGCAAACGGTAAGGGCCAGATTGAATTTTTTCTTGCCAACCCGATCACTTTATCAAAGGATGTAGCAAAAAATCCTTCACCCTGGTGGCCTTCCGGCATCTCTCCCACCATGCTGATATCCGACACCAGTGGCTTTTGCTTTATATTAAATGATACAGGACGAGACATTTTAAAGAATTTAAAATGAGAAATGTAAAACACAGAATGTAAAAGTATAACAACTCAAAAGGCCAAGAGTTTTCTCTTTTTACGAATACTCGCTTTTACATTTCCTATTTTACATTTAATACTTAACATTGTCAGTCTTCCCACTTCAAGGCACCTTTCTTTATTATGTAAATAAATCCACATAAAAAGAAACCGATAAACATTAATACGGCAAAGAACCCATCCCAGCCCAGGCCTCTAAAATTCACAGCATAAGGATAGAAAAAAATTACTTCCACATCGAACAGCACAAACAAAATTGCAGTCAGAAAATATTTGATGGCCATCGGCTGACGCGCATCGCCATGGGTTTCGATACCACTGGCAAACGTTTGCAGCTTATCACTTGTTTTTCTTTTCGGACCGAGCAAATGTGTCACCACCATTAGCAAGACAACAAGACCGACAGCGAAAATTACCTGTATTGCAACCGGCAGATAGGAGTCGGCATTAGATGTGGAAAGATTGGTCTGGAGTAAATGAATCATAGTTTTTTACTCTAGGGGCAAAAATAAGGTAGCACGTTGAAAATACCTGATAAATTCTAACGCACTGTTATTTATTAATCTCATATAAAAAAAGAAATCCCTCGCCTGGCGACAAGGGATTTAATAATGAATTAATTAAAGTTATTTTTTTCCGGTCTGAGCCTTTGTTTTATCAGCTTCCTGCTTGTTTAATGCAGCTGGTTTACCACCGCTGCTGCTGTTAGATTTTGACGGCGATTTTGTCGGGGCCGATTTTTTCTCCAGTGCCGTTTTAATACCCAGCAGGTTAGGGTTTGCAGCGTCGAATTCAAGCCCTTTGTTGACAAAGTATATGGCCGAGTCTTTGTCCTTTTTTGTGTTATTATAAATACCTGCTAAATATAAACTGGACCGTATGGCCTGCGATTTGAATAGAGTTTTGTTTGTACCAGCGACATCAAGCGTTTTCTTAAATCCCGCAACCATGTTTGAAAGATAAGGTTCAACGGAAAGTGTTGTATCGAGGGCGAGGTTAGTTAACGCACTCCAATAATATCCATAAATGCTATCGGGGTACGCCTGATTATACAAATGAAATACACTGTCCGCTTTTTGATAGCTGCCACAGGAATAATAAGACTGACCTGCCGTGAACAAATCGAATTGATACGGTACTTTTCTTGTCTGGTACATCAGCAATGCAAGAGCACCCTGCAAACACTTATTTCCTTTTGTCTTTGCCACATCATAAGACTTTTGCAGCAAATCCCATTTGCTGCTGTACACTGTATCAAGACTAAGCGCTTTGGTAATACTTTGCAAAAGAACATTGTCATCTTTTGTAAGCGTGCTGTAGATAGCGCCTTTGGTAAGCCAGTCCTGCGGTACTATTTCCTCTTCTTTCGCCGCAGCAAAATACTGGTCTATCGGATCTTTAGCACTTGCGGTATCTCCTTTATCAGCATAAGAATATGCCAGCAATTTGTAAATCCTG
>Ga0207683_10002181_pt1 | contig 17203 bp, 14 predicted proteins | sample KBSM73metaG_FD_184333 | JGI IMG/M metagenome (GOLD analysis project Ga0207683, IMG submission 184333) | Miscanthus rhizosphere microbial communities from Kellogg Biological Station, Michigan, USA - KBS M7-3 metaG (SPAdes) (version 2) | ecosystem: Host-associated > Plants > Roots > Rhizosphere >... | reverse complement strand
GGTCGAGCGCCGTCATTGCCGCGCGCACCGTTTCCTCGCTCCAGGACTTGCCGATGAGCGCGCGCTCCGCCAGCGGCGCCCGTCTGGGCGTTGCCGCCACGCCGCCGTAGGCAATCCGGGCGTCGCGAACCGCGCCGTCGTGGAGGGCGATCCGAAACCCTGCGCATACCGCGGAGATGTCCTGGTCGAAGCGCTTGGAGATCTTGTACGTGCGCACGATGGCGCCGGGCGTGGGCAGTGGCACGCGGATCCGCAACACGAATTCCCCGGCTTCGAGTGACGTCTTCTGGTAGGCGAGATAGAAATCCTCGAGCGGAATTTCGCGTGTCCGCGCGCCTTTTTGCAGCACGAGCGTTGCGCCGATCGCGATCAGGATGGGCATCGAATCGCCGATCGGGGAGCCGTTCGCGACATTCCCGCCGAGCGTGCCCGCATTGCGGATGGGCGGCGACGCGAATCGGCGTGCGAGCTCGCCGATCTCGGGGTAGTGCCGCACGATTTCAGCGTAGGCATCGGTGAGCGTAGCTCCTGCGCCGATCTCGATGACGTCGTCGCGGGTTTCGATGCGCGCCAGCTCGGCGACGCCGCCGACGTAGATCACGGTGCCGAGATGCTTCAACTGCTTGGTGACCCATAGCCCCACGTCGGTACCGCCCGCGAGCAGGCGTGCTTCCGGATGCGCGATCCGCAATGCGGCGAGATCGGCGAGAGTGACCGGCGCGTAGTAGCGGCGATCACCGTGCGCCAGGGCGAGCGTGTCGCCGCGGCGAATCGCGCGGAGCCGCTCGATCATCTCGCGTTCCGCCACGGTGGGCTGGGCATCGGTCGGGGAGGAGAACGAGCACGCCATCCACTGCTCGTGGCGTTCCTCCGCCTGGGTGCCGTATGCATACATCCGCTGCGCGGCGTCGACGATCGGACGGTAGCCCGTGCAGCGGCACAGATTGCCGGCCAGCGCATCGTTGACTGCGGTACGCGACGGATCGCGCGCGGACTTGTAGAGCGCGAACAGCGACATCACGAAGCCAGGGGTACAGAAACCACACTGCGAGCCGTGGCAGTCGACCATCGCCTGCTGCACCGGATGCAGCGTGCCATCGTCGCGCTGCAGGCTCTCGACCGTGAAAAGCTCCTTGCCGTCCAGCGTCGGGACGAACTGGATGCAGGAGTTGATTGCGCGAAAGCGGAGGCCGTTGCCCGCCAGCTCGCCGACGACGACCGTGCATGCGCCGCAATCGCCTTCCGCGCAGCCTTCCTTGGTGCCGGTGCGGCCCAGGTCTTCGCGCAGGTACTGGAGAACGGTTCGCGTCGGGTCGATCGCATCGACCGTCACGATCCGCCCGTCGAGCGCGAACCGGATCGTGCCGCCGGCCGGCGCGTTGCTTTGCCGGGTCTTCGCCATGCGGACTCCTCGCCTGCGAATTGACAGGCTCTTAGCTGCCGCGATAGGTCGAGTAACTCCAGGGCGTCATGAGCAGCGGGACGTGGTAGTGCGCGTCCGTCGCTGCGACGCCGAAGCGGAGCACGACATCGCCGACAAAAGGCGGATCGGAAAGTTTAGCGCCGGTACGGGCGAAATAGGCGGCTGCGCCAAACACAATTTCATACACCCCACGCTGTAGCGCAGGGCCTTCGAGCAACGGCCGCTCGGTGCGCCCGTCGACGTTGGTGACGGCACTGGCAACCTGCGTGCGCCCGGCTTCGACGCGAAAAACCGCGATGTCGATGCCTGCGCCCGGTGCGCCGAGCGATGTGTCGAGCACGTGTGTGGTGAGTCGTCCCATTCGTCCGCTCCCTGTGACGTGAAAAATCGTGACATCGACAACAAGAATTGTCAACAATAAAATACACGTTTGGCGACATTATTTTGAACGCGCTTCCCTGACAGTCGCGCCGTGACTCGCAGATCCATGTCGAACTGGTCAAGACGAAAGAGGTTGCATCCTGCTTAAAAAATGTCAACAATGTCGCAGCAGGATTGTTGACCATGCGAAATGCCACCTCGAAGCCGCCGTCCGCCAGCTCGCTTCCGCAACGAGGCGGCGCTGCCCGGGCAGGTGTACGCGCGACGATTTCCGTGCCGGGCGAGGACGAGATCTATGCGCAGATTCGTGGCGCGGTGATCGATCATCGTCTTGCGCCGGGGACCAAGCTCAGGGAGGTGGCGCTGGCGGAGGTCTTCGGGGTCAAGCGCAATGTCGTCCGCAAAGTGCTCGCGCGGCTCGCCTACGCCAAGCTGGTCGAGCTCACACCCAATCGCGGCGCGGCCGTGGCAAATCCCACCATCGACGAGAGCCGCGACCTGTTTTCGGCGCGCCGTGCGGTGGAGGGGGCGATCGTGGCGGCAGCGACGCGGCGCATCACCGCGACGGAGATGCGGAAGCTCCGCGTACTCGCGGGCGAGGAGGCGATGGTCTACTCGCGCGGAGACAGCCGCAAGGGCCTCCAGCTGTCGCTTCGATTCCACCACGAACTCGCGCGCATCGCGGGCAATCGCGTGCTTGCCGAGTTTCTCGACCAGCTCATGGCGCGCACGCCGCTGGTCGTGCTCGCGCATCGCGGCCGCGGCAACCACACCCGGTGCGGCAACGACGAGCATGACCGCATCGTGACGGCGATCGCAAGTGGCGATGCGGATCGGGCGGTCGCAGCGATGAGCGCCCATCTCGAGAGCCTCGAAGGCGAACTGGACCTGTCACCGCGCCGGCCCGCACCCACCGACCTGTCGATCCTGCTCGCACCTTCCGGCTGATTTGACGCAGCGAGACGCGTGCGGGGATGCCGCATCGCGGTGTCGATTGCGAACGGACGCCGCGAACGGCGCGCCGCCGCATGAAAGCAAAACGGCCGCCCGGAGGCGGCCGCAAGCTGCTGCAACCGTTGCGATGCCGTATTACTTTCCGCCGGCCGCCTTGGCGACGGAACCGCGAAGACTCGAGCCCTTCGGGCTCGACACCACGCCGCTCACGAGAACATCCGGCGGCAGAACTTTCTTGCCGTAGAAGGCCTGGTTCCAGTCGTCGCTGGCGGTGATCACCGTGCCGTCCAGGTTCACGCCACCATAGACGCCCTTGGCGCGGCTGTACGACACCATGTCCGTGATGATGTCGGCCTTGGCGCCTGCACCGACGGGACCGGCGGCGACGCTGACGTCGGGTCCGAGCTTGACGGAGGTGGCCAGAAGCGAGTTGAGGCCCTTTTCCGTCATGACGAGCGTCAGCACTTCGGAGACCGAGACACCGGCCTGGAATCCGACGCTGGCAGTGGCCAGGTTGTAGAACACCGGGCCGGCCCATTGACCCTTGGAGTTACGGGCGAGAAGCACGGCGCGTCCGCCCGAGCCGCCAAAGATGAAGCCGGCCTTGACCACTTCCGGTGCGATCAGCACGGCCTTTGCCTTGCCGATGTTCTGCTGCAGCCACGTCATTTCGGGATCGCGCATGAAGTTGCTGAGCGACGTCGCGGCCTTGGCTTCCAGCTTTTGCTGCTCGGACTGGGCCATTGCGGGCGCCGAGGCGAGCGCGAAGGCTGCGCCAGCGCACACGAGCGATGAAAGCGAGCGAAGCATGTTGCGTGTCATACAGGTCCTTTCTATTTCTTGTGGAGGTTGCGCCTCGCGCGGTCAGCGGCCTCGAGGCAGTAATTCGATTCCAGTGTCGGTGACGCGCACGCGATCGCCGATACGAAGGCCGGGCGACTGGTCCTGCGTGATCGTGCCGTAGCCGCCGTCGTCGTAGCGCACACCGATTTCCCATACCAGGTGGGTCTGGTCCTTCTGAATCTCGTTGCCCAGCAGGCCGCCGCCGACCGCGCCGACGATGATCGCCGCGGTCTTGCCGGTGCCGCCCCCGACCAGGCTGCCGAGGCCGCCGCCGATCAGGCCGCCGGCGATCGCGCCGAGACCATTCGGAGACGAAGAGCCCTGCTGAACCTGCCGGATGGACTCGATGGTGCCGGCTCTTGCGACCGGCTGGTTATACACCTGGTATGAGGGTTGCTGGGCACAGCCGGCCGCGACCAGCGCGGCCAGCGAGGCCAGGACGAACATGCGAGCGCCATGGCAGGCGCGCTCGAAGAAGGACATGGCAATGCTCCGGATGGTTATGAGTTATTCGGGGATGGCGTTCAGGAGGTACATCGCAGCCAGCAGCCCGGACGGACGGCCGAGCTTGCCCAGCCATTGGCGGAAGATCGGCTCGATCTCGCCTGAAACGTAGACCTGCGTCAGCGCCTTGTTCACTTCGAGTCGCATCGCCGAATCGCCGCGCGGCAGCGCGAACGCGTAGGGCTCGAAGGACAGGTCTTCCATCAGCATCGCGTAACGATCGGGATCCTTTGCTTGCGCTGCGAGGCCGATGAGCTTGATCTTGTCGCCGGCGAATGCAGAAACGGCGCCCGAGCCCAGCATCGCGACGCCTTCGTTGCCGTCCGTGATCGTCACGACCGTGGCATTGACCAGTCGCGCCTTGAACACGTCGTTGAGGCGCTTTTCGGTGGTCGTGCCCTTGATGACGGCGATCTTTTTTCCGCCGAGGTCGGTGAAGCGATTGATGGGCGCGTCGGAAGTCACCAGGAAGCCGCCGCCGTCGACGAATATCAGGTTCGAGAAGTCGACTTCCTTCAGGCGCGCCTGCGTCATGGTGGTGTTGGCGCAGTCCATGTCGGCCTTGCCGCTTGCGACCATCTGGAGACGCTCGGCGACCGTGCCCACCAACCAGTTGACCTTGAGATTGGGATCGCCGACGGTGCGGCCGATCGCGGCGATCACGCGCTGGCACAGGTCGATGGAGTAGCCGGCAGGCTTGTTGCCCTCGGCGACATAGGAAAAGGGAAGCGAATCACCCGAGAACGCGACGTTGATGGCCTTTGCCGCCTTGATTCTGGCGAGCGTGTCGGGGGCGCTCTGCGCCGATGCGCCTGAAGCGACCAGCGCGCAGGAAACGACGATACCGAACAGGAAGGACTTCACAATGAACCTCGCACGGGAATCGGATACGAATGTGAAGGGATAACAACCCGCATCACCGCAAGCCCGGCATTTTAACCCGCGCGAGAAAAAAATGGGACGCGTTCTGCTACACTCGAAGACGCGTTGGCGTGATCCTTGCCGCGCGCTCGATTACCCGTGCCCCGCTTTCTTCAACTGCTCCTGACTTCCCTGCTGGCCGCCTTGGCCGCGCCGGCCTTCGCGTCGAGCATCACGCTCGACCGGATCAAGGGCACCGGCACGATCACGTTCGCGTATCGCGCCAACGCGTCGCCTTTTTCCTTCGCCGATCGAGACGGCCACGTGCGCGGCTATTCGGCCGAACTCTGCACGGCGATCGCCGCGTCGATCCAGCAGGCGCTCAAGCTGCCCTCCCTCAAGATCGAGTGGATGGCCGTCGACGCGGCGGACCGGCTGAATGCGGTCGCATCCGGCCGCGCCGATGCCGAATGCGGCACGACGACGATCACGCTAAAGCGCATGGAGCAGGTCGATTTCAGCGTTCCGATCTTCGTCGACGGCGGCAGCGTGCTCATACGTGCGAAGTCCAAGTTGACGAAGCTCGCCGACTTTCGCGGGCACAAGCTTGCCGTCATTCCCGGCACCACGACCGAGGACGCCCTGGTGGCGGCGCTCAACCTGCAGAATGCGCAGGCGACGCTCGTCCCGGTCGACGACGCGAGAAAAGGTGCAGCGCTGCTGGCCGACGGCAAGGTGGATGGCTTTGCCAGCGACCGCATCGTGCTCGCCGACCTGCGGCTCGGTGCGCCGCGCAACAATGCGTTCGAGGTATTGGGAAGCGATTTTTCGTACGAGCCGTACGGCATCGTCGTGCGGCGCGACGACCCTGATTTCCGGCTCGCGGTCAATCGGGCCATCGTCGGGCTGTACAAGAACGGCGGCATCGATCCAATCTTCCAGCGCTGGCTGGCGCCGCTGGGGCGTCCGGGTCCGCTCATCCACTCGATGGTCTACCTCATGAGCATTCCCGACTGACATGCGGCGCCGAATGCTCGCGCTTTCCATGTTCGCGTCCTTCGCCGCGCCGGCAGAGGCCCAATCCACGGGCGATCGGTGCGACCAGTGCGGCGTGGTGCAGTCGATCCAGATGACCACGGAAAAAGCGCAATGGACACCGCTTGGCGCGGCAACGCCGGGCGCAATAACGCAATCGGGCCAGATGGTCGGCGGCGTCACGCAGTTTCAGATCGGCCCGGAGGGCAAGAACCAGGGCCTGGTCCTGCTGGGCGCCGCGGGCGGAGCGGCTTATGCCAAGCGTCCCAACGCCTACGAGAAGCCGCGATGGGACGTCACCGTCAAGATGGACATCGGCTCCACCCGGGTCGTGTCGCAAAGCTACGAGCCCCTGCTGCGCGAGGGAGATCGCGTGCGCATCATGGGCACGCAGGTCGAACTGGTGAATTTCTGACGCGTCCGGCGCGAGCCCTCGAAAGAAGGCGATGACCGCGCTTGCGATCTCCGACACCGAAGGACAGCGCGTCCTGTCGTTGTCAGGACGCCTCGACGCAACGACGATCCGCAACGTCTGGCGCGACGCGCGCCGCGCAGTCGCGGAAGCGACGGGACGGCGCATCGTCGTCGATGCTGCGAACGTCGACTATTGCGATGGCGCAGGGATTGCGCTCATCGTCGACCTGCTGCGGCAGCGCAAGACAGGGGAAGTCGAAGTCGCCAATCTCAAGCCCGCTTTCGCGACGCTACTCGCGCAGTTCGACCTCGCCGTACTCGACCACGATCTCGACCCGCCGCCCAAGCGCCGCTCGTCGATCGAGGAGATTGGCGCCATCGCCGCGGACGCCGGCGGCGACCTGCGCGACCAGGTGTCTTTCGTCGGGGAGATCGTCGCGGCGCTGGCTTTCGCCATTCGGCATCCGTCCACGGTGCGCTGGCGCGACGTGTGGGCCATCTGCGAGCGCGTCGGCGCGGATGCACTGCCGATCGTCGCGCTGATCTCCTTCCTGCTCGGTGTGATACTCGCGTTCCAGTCCGCGATTCCGATGAAAAAATTCGGTGCGGAGATCTTCGTGGCCGACCTGATCGGCCTCGCGATGCTCCGCGAGCTCGGGCCGCTGATGACGGCGATCCTGCTGGCGGGGCGGAGCGGCGCCGCATTCGCCGCCGAGATCGGGACGATGACCGTGAACCAGGAAGTCGATGCGCTCACCACGATGGGCCTTGACCCGGTGCGCTTCCTCGTCACGCCGCGGATCATCGCCGCGCTCCTGATGACGCCGCTCCTCACGCTTTTCGCCGACCTCATCAGCCTTCTCGGGGGCGCGATCACGCTGCAGTCGTTCTCGATTCCCTTTGTGACGTTCGTGAAGGAGGTCGAGGGGATCGTCGATTTCTCGGATTTCATGGCGGGCTTCGTCAAGTCGTTCGTCTTCGCCATCCTGGTGGCCGGCATCGGATGCCTGCGCGGCCTGCAGACGTCGGCAGGTGCTTCCGCGGTCGGCGATGCCGCGACGCGCGCCGTGGTTTCGGGCATCATCCTGCTCGTCATCGTGGACGGCATCTTCGCCGTCCTCTATTTCTTCCTCGACATATGACCGATCGGCAACTGCCCGCAATTCCCGATGGTGGTCTCGCGCAGGGGACCGGCGCGTCGACCGATGCGGCGGAGCCGATCATCCGGGTCGAGGGCCTCACCGCCGGCTACGGCGACTTCATCCTGCTCGACAAGCTTTCCTTCGACGTGCGTCGCGGCGAGGTGTTCGTGATCCTCGGCGGTTCCGGCTGCGGCAAGAGCACGCTCCTGAAGCACATGATCGGGCTCTACGAGCCGATCGCCGGCCACGTCCTGATCGACGGCGCCGACATCGTCACGTCCGAAGGCGATGCGCGGCGCGCGATCCTGCGCAAGATCGGCGTGATGTACCAGTCCGGTGCATTGTTCGGCTCGATGACGCTCTGCGAGAACGTCCGCCTGCCGCTCGAGGAATACACCGAGCTCGAAGCCGAGGCGATCGACCTCATTTCGCGGATGAAGCTCGAGCTCGTCGGTCTCGAGCAATTCACCGGGCACCTTCCGGCCGAGATTTCCGGCGGCATGCAGAAGCGCGCGGCGATCGCGCGTGCGATGGCGCTCGATCCCATGATCCTGTTCCTGGACGAGCCTTCCGCAGGCCTCGACCCGATCACGTCCGCCGAGCTCGACGCCCTGATTCGACGACTTGCGGGCAGCCTGGGCGTCACGTTCGTCATCGTCACGCACGAGCTCGCGAGCATTTTCGCGATCGCCGATCGCGTGATCATGCTCGACAAGCGCAAGAAGGGCATCATCGCCGAAGGCGATCCGCGTCGCCTGCGCGACGAGAGCGACAACCCGTGGGTGCGGCAGTTCTTCCACCGCGAGCCCGAGCTCGCCACACCCTGAAGCGCGCCCAATGAGCCAGAGAGCCAACTACTTCAAGCTGGGGCTGTTCGTGATCGGCGCGATCGCCGCCGGCGTCATCGTGCTGATGATCATCGGCACCGGCCGCTTCCTGCAGAAGCGCGTCACGATCGAAACCTATTTCAACGAGTCGGTGCAGGGCCTGGATATCGGGTCCAAGCTCAAGTATCGCGGCGTCGAGGTGGGACAGGTCACGCGGATCAGCTTCACCTACGTGCGTTACGAGCAGGACAAGCCGATGGGCGACCGCAAGCGGTACGTCCTGGTCGAGGCGCAGATCCAGCCGCGGCTGGTCGGCGGGCGCGCCGCCAACGACATCGCGAGCCCCGAGTCCACCGGCATGGAGGTGGAGAAGGGCCTGCGGATCAAGCTTGCGCCGCAGGGCATCACGGGCACGAGCTATCTCGAGGTCGACTACGTCGATCCGGCGCAGAATCCGCCGCTGCCGATCGACTGGGTGCCCGACAACATCTACATCCCGAGCGCGCCGTCCACCGTCTCGCAGCTCGTCAATTCCGCGAGCGAGATCCTGGACCGGCTGCGCCATCTCGACGTCGAGAGCGTCGTCAACAACATGAACAAGCTGCTCTCTACCGCCAACGACCGCATCGCCGCGCTGGATACGCGCGCCCTCCAGCAGCAAACTGCGCGCACGCTCGCCAAGATCGACTCGACGTTGAACGAAATCGCCGCGAAGAAGCTTTCCGACCAGGGCGTTGCGCTCCTCACGGAACTGCGGCAGACGAACACCGAGCTCAAGACGATCCTTGCGAATCCGACACTCAAGAAGTTGCCGGATTCCGCCGATGCCGCCCTGCAGAAGGTGCGCGACCTGGTCGGGGATCCGAAGATCGCCGCGTCGATCACGCATATGGAGCGCACGCTCGCGCGTCTCGATCGGATCGTCGGCACCGGCGAATTCGATCTCGCCACGACGATCGAAAACCTGCGGCAGATCTCCGACAATCTGCGCGACCTGACGGAGGACGCCAAGCGGTATCCGTCGAATGTCCTGTTCGGTGCACCGCCGCGACCGCTGGAGCGTACCCCATGAAGCCCGCCTTGCAAGTTGTCGGCGATCGCGTCCGCCTTGCCGTCATCGCGGGCGCAATGATCGCGCTCGCCGGCTGCGCCCTGACCCGCCAGGCGCCGGTCAAGCAGATGTTCCTGCTGGACCCGCCGGCGCCTCCCGCCGTGGCCAAGACACAGCCGACGTCGATCCGTGTCGGAACGATCAACGTCGCCACGCCGTTCCGCGGCCGCAGCTTCATCTCGCGCGAAGGCGAACTGCGCTACGAGACCGACTATTACAGTGAGTTCCTGGTGCCCCCGTCGACGATGCTGGGCGATGCGACGGCGCGCGCGCTGGAGCGCTCGAAGGCGTTTGCGCGCGTCGTGCCACCGAACGGTTCCGCGCCGTCCGACTGGACACTGGACGCCTTCGTATCGTCGCTGTACGCGGATGCGCGCGACAAGAGCTTTGCGGCTGACGTGGCCATGACCTTCTACCTGTTCCAGTCGGACGGGGGCACCGGCGCGCCCGTGTGGACACGCGAGTATCACCGTCGCGTGTCGCTGACGGCGCCTACGCCGCAGGCCTATGCCGCGGCGCTCAACACCGCGTTCGGAGAGGTCTACGCCGACCTCGCGCGCGATCTGGCCGCGGCCGATCTCAAGAAGAACTGACGCGTCCCGCCTCCGCGCTCGTCAGCGGTGCGCGGATTCCCTGGGATGGAACGGCCGAATCGCCATTCCGCGAACGGGGATTGCCTTTTCGTCACGGCAGCACGGATTCCCGCATTCGCGGGAATGACGGGTGCTGAAAACGATAGATCTCAGTCGTCATCCCCACGAATGCGGGAATCCGTTTTCGTCACGACAAGATCGGATCCTGACTTCGCCATGACCGGGTGCTGAACGACAGGACTCAATCGTCATCCGCGCGAACGCGGGGATCCATTTTCGCGGTGCCGGGTACGGCGATGTTGTCGCTAGAACATCGGCTGCTTTTGCGCCCGCTCGACCGCCGGAACGTCCTGTCCCGCTGCGGTACCCTTGTCGGCAATTTCGATCCATCCACCGCCCATCGCCTTGTAGACGCTGACGATCTGCGTATAGGTCTCGGCGCTGGCGCGCACTGCGGCCAGCTCGGCTGCAAAAAGCTCGTTTTCCGCGTAGAGCACTTCGAGATAGCTCGCGTAGCCGTTGTTGAATTTCACTTGCGACAGCCGCGCGTATTCGCGTAGCGAGCGCACGCGCAGTTGCTGCGCCGCCGATTCCTCGCGCTTCTTCACGGATCCGACCAGGGCATCGTTGGTTTCCTGGAAGGCGACGAGCAGCGTCTGTTGGTAGCGCGCCAATGCGTCCCGTTCGCTCGCTTCGGCGACGCGCACCTGCCCGGCGATTTGCCCCGCGTTGAAGATCGGGCCGGTCAATCCTGCGATCAGCGCCCACGTCGTCGCGGGACCGGTCAGGAAATTGCCGAACGCGGTGCTGATCGATCCCAGCGTTCCCGTGAGCGTGATCTGGGGGTAGTACAGCGCCTTCGCGGCGCCGATGTCCGCGTTCGTGGCAATGAGCGTCTGCTCGGCCTGCAGGATGTCGGGTCGCCTTTCGAGAAGAGTCGACGGCAAGCCCGCGGGAATGCCGGGCAGGTCGAGCTCGTTGATCGTCTTTCCGCGTGGAATCGCAAACGGATTGCGGCCGAGCAGCACGGCGATCAGGTTCTCCTGCGCAGCGATCTGCTGCTCCAGCGCAGGTATCGCGGCCAACGCCTGCTGGTACTGCGACTCCACCTGCGCGAGCTCGACCTGCGATACGACGCCGCCTTTGTGGCGCAACTCGAAGATGCGCTGCGTGTTGAGGTAGTTCTGCGCGGTCTGGCGCGAGATCTCGAGCTGGCGATCGAGTCCGCGCAACGCGATGTAGCTCGCGGCGACGCTCGTCACCACCGATAGCACGACGCCCCGGCGCCCCTGCTCGGACCCATACACCAGGGCTTGCGCCGATTTGGTCTGATTCGCAACGCGGCCGAAGAGATCGAGCTGCCAGCTCGCGCCCAGCGCGCCCTGGTACAGCGAGTAGTAGGGATCGGCACCGGGCGGCAACGGTGAAGTGCCGACCTTGGTCGTACGGTTGCGGCTCGCGTCGAGGCTGTAGCTGACTTGCGGATAGAACTGCGAGCGCGTCGTGTCGAGCTGTCCGATGAAAGCATCGACGCGCGCCGCGGCGACTTCTAGATCGCGATTTTCCTTGAGCGCCGTGTCGATCAGCTGCACCAGCACGGGATCGCCGAACTGATCCCACCATCGCACGTTGGCGGCCTCCGCGGCTTGCGGATAGTCGATCCGCCACGCGGGTGGAATGGCCGCTTCCGGCTTTACATACGCGGGACCGACCGTGCAGCCGGCCGTCAAGGCTGCGACCAGTGCAATTCCCGCGAGAACTGGCGGGCGCGAGGCGGTCATGGCGCGGCCCCGGAGGCGGGCGGTGTGACGACGGCGGCAGCGCCCTTCTTGCCGGCCACGCGTCGGCTCAGGGATTCGAGCATCCAGAAGAAGAGCGGCGCGAAGATGGTCGCGATCACCGTTGACGCGATGATGCCCCCGATTACGCCGGTGCCGATTGCGCGAAGGCTGTTGGCGCCCGGGCCGGTGGCGATCGCGAGCGGCACGCAGCCGAGGCCGAACGCAAGCGAGGTCATCACGATGGCGCGCAGGCGCAAGCCGGCGGCCTCGATCGCGGCTTCCCGCGGCGCCATGCCGGCACGCACGCGCTCGATGGCGAACTCGCATATCAGGATCGCATTTTTCGCGGACAGTCCGACCAGCGTCACCAGGCCGACCTGGAAATAGACATCGTTGTCGAGACCGACGATCCACGTCAGCACGAGCGCGCCGAGCACTGCGACCGGCACGGTCAGCACCACTGCTATCGGCAGCGTCCACTTCTCGAACTGCGCGGCAAGCAGGAGAAACACGACGATGATGCCGAACATGAACGCGGACGACGAAGTACTGCCGGATTCGCGCTCCTGCAGCGCCTGTCCCGCCCAGGCATAGGAGAAATCGCTCGTCAGGACCTCGCGCGCGACGTCTTCCATCGCGGAAAGCGCCTGTCCCGAGCTGTACCCGGGCGCCTGCGCGCCGGAAAGCTTGACCGCAGGAAATCCGTTGAAGCGCGTCACCAATTTCGGCGACGCCACGTACTTCGTAGTGATAAGGGCCGACAGCGGAACGTTCGCGCCCGACTTCGAGCGCACGTACACCTTGTCGAAGTCGCCGGGCTGCATCCGGTAACTGGCGTCCGCCTGCAGGATCACCCACCAGACGCGACTGAACTGCGAGAACTGGCCGGCGATCTGCGAGCCGAAGAACGACTGCATGGTCTGGAATACATCCTGCACGGGCACGCCCAGCACCTCGGCCTTGTTGCGGTCCAGGTCGACGAAGAGCTGTTGCGTCGATGCGCGGAACGTCGTCGACACCCCCTGCAGCTCAGGTCGCTGTCGCGCCTTTTCGAGAAACGCGGTGATCGCCGCACCTGTCACGCGCGTGTCGCCCGCGCCGCGGTTCTGGATGTAGAACTCGAAGCCGCCGGTGGTGCCCAAGCCGGGAATGGACGGCGGATTGAGCGCGAATACGAAGGCGTCCTTGATCGTCGCGAATTTGGCATTCAGCCGCTTCAACGTGGCGAACGACAACAGCGACTCGTCCTTGCGGTCGGCGAACGGCTTGAGCGACGCGAACACCACGGAGGCGTTGTTCTGGATCTGGCCGTCGATCAGGCTGTAGCCCGACACCGTCGCGACGTCCTGCACCGCCGGGTCCTCCGCAATGATCTTGTATGCGCGGTCGGCCACTGCCGACACCACGTCGAGGCTTGCCGTGTCGGGCGCAACGATGGCCGCGAAAAAGTAGCCCTGATCTTCTTCCGGGACGAAGCTCGACGGCACGATCCTGAACATGAGCAGGATGCCCGCGATGATCGCGCCGAACGTGATGAGCGAGATCGGCCACGCGCGGATGGCGCCGGCCACGACGCCGACGTACCCCTTCTGCAGGCGCGCGAACGTATTTTCGAACCAGCGAAAGAAGCCTTTCTTCTCGCCGTGATGCGCCTTGATGATGATGGCGGCGAGCGCCGGCGACAGCGTCAGCGCCATGATGCCGGAGATCACCATCGAGATCGAAATGGTGATCGCGAACTGCTTGTAGAGCGTGCCGGTGACGCCACCGAGAAACGCGACGGGAAGGAACACTGCGACCAGCACGAGGACGATGGAGATGAGCGCACCGGCGATCTGCGTCATCGCATCCTTGGCCGCCTGGAGCGCCGAGGTGTCCCTGCCGGCCATGTTGGACTCGACGTTTTCCACCACGACGATCGCGTCGTCGACCACGAGCCCGATCGCTAAAATCATTCCGAACATCGTCAGCATGTTCACCGAGAAGCCCAGGAGATGCATGCCGATGAACGTGCCGATGATCGATACCGGCACCGCGAGGATGGGGATCACCGTTGCGCGGAAAGACTGCAGGAAGACGAAGACCACGATCACCACCAGAACCACGGCCTCGAAAAACGTGTGGATCACCTTCTCGATCGAGTTGAGCGTGAACAGGCTCGTGTCGAGCGCAACGCGATAATCGAGTCCGGTCGGGAACTGCGACTTGAGCTCGTTCAAGCGCTTGCGCACGGCGGTGGCGGTCGCCACTGCGTTGGCACCCGGCTGCTGGTAGATGCCGATGGTCGTCGCGGTCCTGCCGTTCATCTTGCCGATGATCGAATAGTCGCGCTTGTCGAGCTCGACGCGGCCGATATCCCTGAGGCGAACGATCGCGGTGCCCTGCTTGGCGGCGCGCACGATGATGTCCTCGAACTCCTCGGGAAGCGTCAGCAAACCCTGCGCGGTGACGACGAATGTCTGCTGGGTGCCGGGAAGAGTCGGCTGGCCGCCGATCTGGCCGATGCCGAAGGTCTGGTTCTGGCCCTGGATTGCGGCCGAAACCTCCTGCACGGTGATGCCGAGCTGCGCCATCCGGTCCGGTTGCAGCCATACGCGCATGGCGATGTCGGGCAGGCCGAATACCGACGCGCGATTGGCGCCCGGCACACGCTTCAGCTCGTCCAGCACGTACAGGTTCGTGTAGTTGTCGATGTACGTCGCGCTGTAGCGGTCATCGGGCGAGAAGATCGACAGCACCATGATGAAGCCCGACGACTGCTTGTCGACGCCGATGCCCTGCTGGACGACGGTCTGCGGCAGCTGCGAGGTCGCCTGGCTGACGCGGTTCTGCACGTTGACCTGGTTGATGTCGGGATTGCTGCCGGGCTTGAACACGACGTTGATCGAGACGTTTCCAGACGACGAGCTCGTCGAATAGAAATAGAGCAGGTTGTCGATGCCGTTCAGCTGCGCCTCGATCGGTGCGGCGACGGTGTTCGCGATCACCTCGGCCGTGGCGCCCGGATATGCGGCGGAAATGGAAACCTGCGGCGGCGCGAGCTCGGGATACTGTTCGACCGGCGATACGCTCATCGCGACCAATCCCGCCAGCACGAACAGGATCGAGATGACCGTCGACAGGATCGGCCGGTCGATGAAAAAATGAGTGAACATGAGGCGCGGCGGTTATTTCGGTGCGCCGGGCGTCGCTGCCTTGCCCTCCGGCGTCGGCGCCGGCCCGGGCGCTACGACGGTGACGGGCTGTCCGGGCACCGTCTTGAGGACGCCGTCGACGACCACGCGATCCCCGGCGGCCAGTCCCTGCATGATCACGATGTCCTTCTCGCCGAAATAGTCGCCGACGATCACCGGCCGGATTTCTGCGACACCCTTGTCGTTGACGACGTAGACGAGGTGGCCGTTGGAGCCCTGCTGGACGGCAAGCTGCGGGATCACGACTGCGTTGGGCCGCGTGGCGCCGTACACGAGTGCCGTCACGAACATGCCGGGCTTCAGGTCCATCTTCGGATTCGGCAGGACCGCACGCACCATGAACGAACCCGTGTCCTGGCTGAATGACGGGTCGGAAAAGCTGATCTTCCCCTTGTAGGGATAGCGCGCGCCGCCGGGCAGCACCAGCTCGACGACATAGTTGTCGTCCTTCGGCCTCACGACAAGCCCCTTTTCCGCCGCGCCTTGCCACTTCGCGATCTGGTTTTGCGAGATGCTGAAGTTCACCCAGATCGGATCGATGGCTGCGACGTACGTGAGATTTGCGCTTTCGGCGACCGCATTGATGTACGCGCCCTGCCGTTGCAGTGCGCGACCGGCGAGACCTGTGACCGGCGACCGGATCGTGGTGTAGCTCAGGTTGAGCCTCGCCTCGGCGACCTTGGCACGTGCGGAGAACACGGCGGCCGCCGCGGCGTCCAGCTCGCCTTTCGCCTTGTCCAGGTCCGACTGCGGCAACGCGTCCTGCTCGGCCAGTGGCTTCACGCGTCCGAAGGTTGCCTGTGCGGTTGCATGACGTGCCTGCTGCGCCTCGAGCTCACCCTGCGCGGCGTTGAGCTGCGCCTCGAATGGCTTCGGATCGAGCATGAACATCAGCTGTCCCTGCTTGACCAGCTCGCCCTCCGGGTACGCGATGCGGTCGAGAAATCCCGACACGCGCGCGACAATGTTCACCTGGCGCGAGCTCTCCGTTTGCGCGACGAACGTGGGCGTGAACTCGATCGATTTCGGCGTTACCGTGATTACGCTGACCTGGGGCGCCGGACGGGGCGGCGGCGGAGCTTCCTTGCTACAGCCTGCGACGATGGGGCCTGCGGATAGCGCGACGACGACAAGTGCGCCGCGGTACCCGATACGGGTGCGCGTGGCGTGGGGATCGTTCATGAAACCCTCTCTACGGCAACGGGTTGCCAGTCCTGGCGGCGCCAAGCGAACGCCTTTGCTGCGGGCTTTGGGATGGTCGCCAGTTTGACGACCGCAGCGAATGTTGTCGAGACAAGTCGGAGATTCGTGGCGGCTCAGAACAGCGGCTGCTTGTCGAGACGTTCGCCCACGGGAACGGTGTCGCCGCCGGTGGTCATTCTGTCGGCCAGGGCGACCCAGCCGCCACCCATCGACTTGTAGATGGCGACGGTCGAATTCAACATCGATGCGCGCACCGAAGCGAGATTGAGCTGCGCGGGGAACAACGATTGTTCCGCCTGCAGCACGGTCGAATAGGGCGCATACCCGCCTGTGTACTGCATCCGCGCAAGCCGCGCGTAATCCGACAGTGCGGCGACGAGCTTTTGCTGCGCGGCCAGTTGCTCCTTGAGCTTGATGCTTGCGATGAGCGAATTGTCGACATCGCCGAACGCGTTCTGGATCGACAGCCGGTAGTTGTAGAGCGCCGCCTGCGCCGCCGCTTCGGCCTGCGCCACCTGGCCGCTGACGGCACCGAATGTGAAGATGGGGCCCGTGAGCTGGCCCGCGTAGTTCCACACGCGTGCCGGGCCCTTGAACAGGTTCGACAGTTCGGCGCTCGCGGTACCGAACGCACCGGTAAGAGAAATGGTCGGAAAGTAGAGCGCCTTCGCCGCGCCGATCTGCGCGTTCGCCGCGATCAGCGTCTGCTCGGATTGCATGAGATCGGGTCGCCGCGTCAGGAGCGACGAAGGCAGGCCCTCGGGCACGACCGGCAGCATGAAATCGTCGATCGGCTTCCCGCGCGCGATCGGACCCGGGTTGCGGCCGAGCAGGATCGACAGTGCCGTTTCGGTTTGCGCGATCTGCGACTCGAGCAATGGGATCTGCACCGCCGCGGTCTCGTATTGCGACTGCGCCTGTGCGACGTTCATCTGCG
>Ga0207683_10002180_pt1 | contig 17204 bp, 14 predicted proteins | sample KBSM73metaG_FD_184333 | JGI IMG/M metagenome (GOLD analysis project Ga0207683, IMG submission 184333) | Miscanthus rhizosphere microbial communities from Kellogg Biological Station, Michigan, USA - KBS M7-3 metaG (SPAdes) (version 2) | ecosystem: Host-associated > Plants > Roots > Rhizosphere >... | reverse complement strand
GGAAGCCGAGCACGGCTTCGAGATGGCAAACCTCGTGGTCGCGTCCGCATACATCGGGCCGATGCGAGGGGTATCCGGCGGAGGACAGGGCCCGGTGACGGGAACACCACTGTGGCTGCAATCAAAGCCCGTCAATCAGTGGATCGCCATCACGGGGACCGAACTCACCGCATCGACGTGCGCGGCGCAAGCCGCGGCCGGACTGACCGACGGCCTGTGCCACGATATCGGGTACGGTGATCCGCTCCGCGGCATTATGGCCTACAGCGGCGGTACGCTGAAGAAATCGGGCAGCGAGATGCTGATCTTTGGCGGCGGGGGCGGGAGGGCGTGGGCGGCCAACGACGTTCGAGGATTGCGGCTGGAAGATGACGTGCCCACGTGGCGTACGCGCGTGAACCCTTCATCGATGTCGATCGTACCGCCGGCGAAAGCGCAGTCGATGCCGTACATGCTCGACAGCGCCGCGCCGAGCGCACGGCACAGCTACTGGCAGCCGCAGTTCATCGACGCGACCGACACGTTCATGGCATTCGGTTGCGTCAACACCTGGAGCAGCGACAGCGGGCAGTTCTACGTCGTCGATTCCGTGCCGCTCGCCTCGGGACACTGGGATGCGCCGGGCACGCATCCGCCGGTACCCGTCCGGCGCGGGTGGGACGGCAACTGGGCCTGCAAGCACCCGCTGACCGAGGACGTCTATGTGTCGGGTTCGACGGGTGTCAGCAAATGGAGCCGCGCATCGAACAGTTGGTCTACCGTGTGGCAAACGACGCATACCGACGTGGATCGCGCAACCGCCGCGATCGATCCGACCGGCGGCGGAGTCCTGCTGCGGATCGGCAATTTCGGTGGAGCGAACGTTCCGGTGGCAATCGACCTCGCAACCGGCGTTGGGACCGTCGCTGCGTTCAGTGGACCGTACGCCGCTGCCGTCAACGTCGGTGCTTACTACGCTGCCGGGCTGGTGTTCGATTCGGTGCTGAACAAATTCCTGCTGTTTCAGGACGACGGATTCCTCTATACGATCACCAAGGTGTCAATCGCCAACTGGGCGGTCAATCGGCTGGCGCTGACCGGCGCGCCACCTGCAGCGATGCACTCGGCGGGGCCCGGGCGTCCGGCGATCTGGGGGCGCATGCAGTACGTGCCGAATCTGAAGGGAGTCTGCATCATCCAGGCGCCCGACAAACCGGCGTATTTCGTGAAGACGGCGTAGCGGCACGGCGTCGCTCGAGCCCGGCGCCGGCCGCACGGCTGGTTCCGGGTGCAAGCGACGCCGCGCTAATCGAGGAACTGGCGTGCGATCACGTTGTAGGTCGTGTCCTCGGAGCGGATGAAGGCCTCGGTCAGCAGGCCCGCGTGAAAGTCGGTGAAGTCGGTGCGAGCCTCGTCCCACCACAAATGCGCCCACAGGTGCATGCTGTAGACATCGGCAAAGTCCGGATCGAACCCGGCGAGCAGCGTGCGCAGGCCGTCGCGCGTGAATGTGTGCCGGTAGAAAAATCGTTGCGGCACGACGTGCAGCGCCGCGGGCATTTCGCCCCATAGCCGCGCGGCCTCCCGGGTCGAGTGGCGGTCCCAGCTGCCGTCGTAGACGCGGCGCATCTGTTCCAGCCAGCGCGCCGCGAAACGGGCTCCCGGACGGCTGATGATCACCGCGTTGCACAGTGAAGGTCGCAGGACGCCCAGCGGGTCCGCCTGGGGTGGCTCCTCGCCCAGCACGAATTCGTGGTCGAACAGGCGCTCCGGGAGCGCCTGCACAAACAGCGTGTCCATGTCGGCATAGACGCCGCCGGATTCGAGCAGGATGCTGAGCCGCACGAAGTCGGCCTCGTGCGCATAGAGCCATCCGGACTCGCGGATGACTCTCGCTTCCGTCGATTCGTCGCCTGGACGCAAGACCGGAGCCTGCGGCGACTTGCCGATGCGGTGCAGCGTCAGGTGCGGCCTGATCCTGTCCCACCATCGCCCGTGCGGCTCGTGCCGGTAGTGGAAGTGAATGCGGTCGGGGCGATTGACCTGCCGGCAGGATTCGAGGCAAAGATAGTGCGCGACGTGCAAGGGCTCGGGCTGCGGACGCAGGCCGAACACGAAATGATATTCGTTCGGGATCTCAGCCATCGATCAAGGCCAGCATGCAACGCGCAATCACCGGCTCGGCAAAGGCGTTGAGGATGCCCTCGCGCACCGCGGTCGCTGCCGGTATCTGATCGGCGTAATGCGACACCATTCGTCGCATTAGCCGGCCCGCGTCGCGGCTGTCCGCGATCGCCCACCGCTGCGTAGGCCGGTACGATGCGCTGTGCAGCCAGCCGGACACCGGCCCCATCGCGTACGCGATCAAACCCGGATAGTCGGCGCCGAGAAAGTCCAGGTGGCCTCCCCAGCCGGTGACGATGACCGGCTTGCCGAAGGTTGCCGCGTCGTAGGCGCCACCGCCCCAGCCTTCGCCGTGTGTCAGAGATACGAAGCAATCGCCGACGGCGTGCAGCACGTCGATCGTGCGCCCGCTTATGTCATCAGCGGCGATCAGCGCGATCGGCGCCGCCGGGACGCCGGTATCCGCGTACGCCTTGTCGACTTCAGCGCGCACCAGCGTCGCGATCGGGGCATCGGGATGCGTGCCCGCGGCAAACGAGCTCGGCGCAGCCGACGTCTTGATCAGCAGCGTCACCTTGTCGCGCGCGCTGAACTGACGAGCGAACAGCGCAACCAGATCGCCGAGCGCCTTTCGCGGATCCCAGACGCCGATCGTGTAGAAGACGAAATGATCGCCGGGTATGCCGAGCTTCCGGCGCAGTGCGATCTTTTCGTCCGGCGACGGCGTATTCCACGCATGCCGCCGGATGTGCGGCACGACATGCACCGGCTTGCCGGAGGTGCCACGCGGGAACAGCTCGCCGTTGCTGGTGCTGGGCACGAACACCTTGTCCGGCAACGCGAGCAGCGGCGGCCAGTGATCGGGCAGCGCATCGGTTTCCCACGTCGAATAGCCGATGTTCTGCTTGCCGCGCTCCGCGATGCGCGGCCAGTGCTCGGGCACCGTGTGCATGATCACGGTGTCGTAGGCGATCGGGCGGCAAAGTCCCTGCGCCAGCGCAGGCAGATCGGAGAGCGATGCATCGCCAGCGGCGGCGTGAGTCAGTGGCAGCGTCGCCATGCCCTGGTCGGGGCGCCAGATCCTGTCGACCGGGCCGCCGAGAAACGACGGCTGCCACCAGACCGGCACGCCGACGTTGTGCAGCGCGCGCACATAGGCGAGCCCCGACAGGCCATAGCCGCTGCTGTTGGCGTACGAGATATACTTGACGCCGATCGTCATCGCATGCCGTCACGCATGAACCAGCCCGCGAATCTCCTGATCGGCACGCCGGCGTATGGCGGCCAGGTGCACGTCGATTATGTCAGCTCGCTGCTGGTGTTCCAGCGCCAGGGAATCGTTTTTACGCTGATGACGATCAGCAACGAGAGTCTGATCACGCGAGCGCGCAATACGATCGTCTCGACGTTTCACGAGCGCGCAGAATTCACGCATCTGCTGTTTCTCGATGCTGACGTATATTTGCCGCACGATGGACTGTCGCGCATGATCACATGCGGCAAGGATGTCGTAGGCGCGCCGGTGGCGTTGAAGGCGTTGAGTGCGGATGGCGCGCGCGTATTCAACATTGGACGCACGATCGGCGAGGATGGCCCGCTGCTGGTGACCGAGCGCATCGGAACGGCGGCGCTGCTGATGTCGCGCAACGCCGTCGATGCCCTGATCGCGGATGCGCGCGGCGATCGCCGCGCCTACGAGCAGAGCGCGGTTGCGCGGGACGCCAGCGGAACGGGGCACGCGATCCACTACGACGTGTTCCGCGTCGGCGTCGTCGACGGCGAGTATCTGTCGGAGGACTATTGGGTCTGTCATGCGCTGCGGCGGCTCGGCTTTGCGATCCACGTCGATCCGACGATCGTCACCCGGCACAACGGCGTCGTCGCAATCTGAAGCCGGGCCGGAGCTATCGGCCGTCGCGCCGGCGCCAGAACAGCATTCCGGCCAAACCGAGAACGGCTGACAAGCCTCCCAGGGCCCAGCCTGCCGGACCCGGAACCGGGGCTGGGGCCGCGACGGTAAGCGCGCCGCTCTCGAAGGCGCCGATGTCGACCCGCCCCTCGCGGACTCGCGTAAAAGGACTGCCGCGCTGATCGAACGCCAGGCCGGAGAACGACGGGTCGCCGGCGTTGATGGCAGGATCCGCAACCGAGGTCAGCAGTTCATGCGTCATCGTCGTGCCGCCGTTGTTCTGCAGCGGCCCCAGCCAACCGCCCGCGCCGAACGGCGGAGGAACGGCGAGACCGGTCAGGTTGCCGGAGCCTGTCAACGTCACGGCCGGACCGATGCCGCCGACGACGCTGAACGAAACGTCCCAGGTATCCGGCTGCAGCGAATCGACGTCGGGCGCCACCGACTTCAGAATGTTGCCGGCCACGATGGTGTTGATCGCAACGACGTTCGCCGGCGTCAGCAAGGCCGAGGCAAGAGCGTTTTCCACCATGATGCCCGACCCGCGCAGCGCGCCGTTGGCAGCGACAGTCGAATTGCGCAGGACGATCGCGCCGGCGCCGGTGTGGAGCGCATCGATGCCACCACCCAGATTTGCGGCGTTGTTGCTTATGGTCGAGTTGACCGCCATAAAGCCCGCGGGCGAAAACTGGACCGCGACGCCGCCGCCGCGGCCGGAGGCCTGGTTCCCGGAAATGGTCGTGTCGCGCACCGTGGCAACGCCGGCCTGTGCCAGAATGCCGCCGCCGTCGGTCGTCGCGGCGTTGTGATCGAGCGTCGAGCGGGTCAATTGGATCGAGGAGCCGACGCCCTGGACCGCCACGCCACCTCCGTTCCGTGCACTGTTGAGGCTCAGCGCGGAATCGCTGACGGTGACGGTCGCCGGCGCGCCGCCTGCCGGGTGGATACCGATGCCGCCGCCGTTGCCGATCGAACTGTTCAAAGAGACGCTCGATCGGGTAAGGCTCAATGTCGCACCGACGTTGGCCGGGGCCACCGCGATGCCGCCGCCGACGTTGAAAGAAGAGCCGACCATGTGGTTGTCGTGAACGACGACATCGGCAAGCTGCACGATAGGGGCGACGTTGCCCGTGAACTTGTCGGTTACCAGCATGCCGGCGCCCTCGTCGCTCGACACGCACCCGGCGATCGTGAGTCCCGACACAGCAACCGGCGGCGTCGACGCGATTTCCATCAGCCGATAGCTCGTGCTGCCGCAGGTCAGCAGCATCTGCGCCGAGCCCGGGCCGATCAGCGACACCGGTCTTTGCAAGCTCAGCGCAGAAGGACCGACCAGCGCCAGCGGATCGCTGGTGGCGAAGGTTATCGTTCCCGACAGTGCCGGCGCAAAGACAATCGCGTCGTTGGTGCCGTAACCGCCGCCGCCGAGATCGGCGGCACACGCGCCCTGGTCGGCCAGGGCATTCACCGAATGCACGGCATCGCGCAGCGTGCACGCGCTGCCGCTTGCCTCGGCAAGCGTGTCCACGGTCAGCGTAGCCGCGGCGACGCCGGCGGGCGCCAGCATGCCCGCGGTGATCAGCGCCGCGGCGAGCGGCCGAAACTGCCAGTCTGAGGGGGATCGTTCCGGGTGAGGAGGCATCAGTAAGCTTGCACGGCAGCGATTGCGCGCCGATGCCGATTCGCTGGTCTCGCCGCCGTGCGCGATTCTATTGATCGATGCATGCCTCAGTCAAGCAGCGATTGCAGCTTCGGCGTCCTTCTTGCGTTGCCGGCTGGCGTTACAATGCGCCGATGAACACCTGTTCACGCCCCGATTCATGGCGGGCAGCGATGCTGGCGACCGTTGCGTTTGTCGCCTGCCTCGCCTCGCCGCTCGCTACAACGAAAACGTCCTCTGCGCCAGCCGAGATCCGCATCGACGCGCTGCCTGCGGAAGCGCGCGAGGCACTCGAGCGCATCCGCACCGGTGGCCACTTGCCGTACGAGCGCGACGGTGTCGTATTCGGCAATCGCGAACGCCTGCTGCCCGAGCGAGCGCACGGGTACTATCATGAGTACACGGTGAAAACTCCGGGCGTGCACAGCCGGGGCGCGCGTCGCATCGTCTGCGGCGGCGCAATCGCATCGACGTCGGAGTGCTACTATTCCGATGACCACTATCGTTCGTTCAAGAGAATACGGCAATGAAGGTTCCCGACCTTTCCACAACCGCGGACGCAGGCGTGCATGACTGGACCGGGGCGCCCGAACCGCTGAAGACTGCCGCTGCTGCAGCGAAGCTCAGGTTCTGCTCGCTTGACCTGCACGGCATCGACAACAAGCCCGCATTGCTGGAAACGCTGGGCAAGAGCCTCAAGCTGCCCGAGCATTTCGGCAACAATTGGGATGCACTGGCCGATTGCCTTGAAGACAGCGACTGGCTCGGCGCCCACGGCATCGCGATCGTACTGCGGCACGCCGCGGCCTATCGCAAGGCGCACGCCGCGGACTGGGAAACGCTTTCCGATATCCTGAGCGAGGCCGCCGAATACTGGCAGGAGCGGCACAAGCCCTTCTGGGTATTCGTCAGCTAGCCGCCGATTCGAAAACGGCGGCACATTCGATCGGGCCGCTTTCGTTGCCGCACAAGCTCCCCGTATCGACGCTGGTTCTGGTGCACACGGCGGATCTCAAGGTCCTGCTGCTGGAGCGCGCCGACTTCCCCGGCTACTGGCAGTCGGTGACCGGCAGCCAGGAACCTGACGAGACGCTCGCCGAAACCGCGCGGCGCGAGTTGCACGAGGAGACCGGGATCGACGCCGACCGTTATGGCGGCGTCTGTGACTGGAACCTCTCCAATGTTTACGAGATCTATCCGCAGTGGCGCTTTCGCTACCCCGAGGGGACGACGCACAATACCGAACATGTATTCTCGGTCGAGGTGCCCGAGCCGGTGCTGGTCGTCCTGAATCCGCGTGAGCACCTGGCGCACGACTGGCTGCCGTGGGCGGAAGCCGCGCGCAAATGCTTTTCGTGGTCGAATCGGGCGGCAATCGAGCTGCTGCCGCAGCGAGTCGCTAACAGCGTAAGGAGAACTCGATGACCACTCGGATTCCGATGCCGTACGCGGTGGCTGTGGCCCTGCTGCTCGCTGCCGGTGCGGCGCCAGGCGTCGCATGTGCGCAGCCAGCGGTGCCGACGCAACCTATTGTCACCGTCTCGGCCTCCGCCACGGTAACGGTAAGCAACGATCGCTTGCAGGCATGGTTGCGCGCCGAGGTCGAAAATCCCAGCCCGGCCGCGGCGGCGAGCCAGGTCAATGCGATTATCGCCAAAGCGCTCGCCAACGCGCGATCGTTTCCGGCCGTCAAGCTCGCGACGGCGGGCTACTCGACGCAGCAAATCAGCGAAAAGGGCAAGCCGAGCCGCTGGCACGTCACGCAAGCGGTCAGCCTGGACTCGGCCGACTTCACCGCCGCGGCGATCCTGATCACCAAGCTTCAGGACGAGGACGGGCTATTGTTGTCGGGCATGGGATTCTCGCTGTCCGACAAGACACGGCGCGATGCGGAAGACGGCGTGACGCGGCAGGCGATACGCAGCTGGCAAGCGCGCGCGGAGCAGGCGGCGAAGGCCTTGGGCTTCGCCAGCTGGCGTCCCGGGCATCTGACCGTGCAGGCCGGCGACGGCGGCAGGGCGTATCCAACGATGCGGGCGCAAGCCACGCCGGGGTTTGCCCAGGCCCCGATCGCGATCGAGGGCGGAACGACCGATGTGACCGTCACCGTGAACGGCGAGGCCCTTCTCGAGGCCGCGATCACGCCGGCGCGCTGACCGGTCCGCGGGTATCTATTGCGGCCCGATCATCCGCTGCGGCTGTACCCACTGGTCGAACTGCTCCGCGCTGACGTAGCCTAGCGCGAGCGCCGCGGCCTTCAGCGTCGTTCCCTCCCGATGCGCCTTCTTGGCGATCGCCGCCGCCTTGTCGTAGCCGATATGCGGATTGAGCGCAGTGACCAGCATCAGCGAGCGCTCGAGCAACTCGTCGATGCGCGCGCGATTGGCCTCGATGCCTGTGGCGCAATGGGCGTCGAAGCTGGCCATCCCATCGCCGAGCAGGCGGATGCTCTGCAGCACGTTGTGGATGATCAGCGGCCGGTAGACGTTCAGCTCGAAGTTGCCCGACGCTCCGCCGATGTTCACCGCGACATCGTTACCCAGCACCTGCGCGCACAGCATCGTCAGGGCCTCGCACTGCGTCGGATTGACCTTGCCCGGCATAATCGAGCTGCCCGGCTCGTTCTCCGGAATCGTGATTTCGCCCAGTCCTGAGCGCGGCCCGCTGGCCAGCCAACGGACGTCGTTCGCGATCTTGGTCAGCGCGGCGGCCAAAGTCTTCAGCGCGCCGTGCAGGTTGACCAGCGCATCGGCGGCCGCCATCGCCTCGAATTTGTTTGGCGCGCTGACAAAGGGCAGCCCGGTGAACTCGGCGATATCGGCCGCGGCGCGTGCGCCGAATTCCGGGTGCGTGTTGAGGCCGGTTCCGACCGCCGTTCCTCCCAGCGCGAGCTCGCACACGTGCGGCAACGCTGTGTCGATGTGCGTTCGCGCATGCGCGAGCTGCGCCGCATAACCGGAGAATTCCTGGCCCAGGGTCAGCGGCGTCGCATCCTGCAGATGGGTGCGGCCGATCTTGACGATAGCGGCAAAGCTTTCCGCCTTTGCCGCCAGCGTCGACTGCAGCGCGTCGAGCGCGGGCAGCAGATCGCGCGCCACCGTCTCGGCCGAAGCGACGTTCATCGCCGTCGGAAATACGTCATTCGACGATTGGCCGCGATTGACGTCGTCGTTCGGGTGCACAAGCCTCGCCTCGCCGCGCTCTCCCCCCAGGAGCTCCGATGCGCGATTGGCCAGCACCTCGTTGACGTTCATGTTGGTCTGCGTGCCGGATCCGGTCTGCCAGACGGCCAGCGGGAATTCGGCCGCGTGCGCCCCGGCCAGCGTCTCGTCGCAGGCCGCGACAATCGCGTCGGCTACCTTAGGCGAAAGGATGCCCAGGGCCAGATTGACGCGAGCGGCGCTGCGCTTGACGATCAGCATCGCGCGTATCAGGGCCGCCGGCATCTTCTCGGTCGAGATGCGGAAGTGCTCGAGCGAGCGCTGCGTTTGCGCGCCCCACAGCCGGTCGGCGGGGACTTCGATCGGTCCGAAGGTATCTCGCTCGATCCGTGTCGTGGACATCAATAGTCTCCAGGCGGAAAAAAAGGGGCGCCGCGCGCCCCCCTTTTCATTGCTCCGGCATGCGCGCTCACACCGCCGGCGTTTGCTCCGACGGAGTCGTTTGCGCAGGGGGCGCGGCAGCCGCGGCGTCTTCGGTCGCGGCCTTCATCGACAGGCGAAGCCGGCCCTTGTCGTCGGCCTCGAGCACCTTGACCTTGACGATCTGGCCTTCCTTGACGTAGTCGGAGACCTGATTAACGCGCTCCTTGGCGATCTGCGAGATATGCAGCAGACCGTCCTTGCCGGGAAGGACCTGCACGATCGCGCCGAAATCGAGCAGGCGCAGCACCGTGCCTTCGTAAATGCGTCCGACTTCCACTTCGGCGGTGATTTCCTCGATGCGCTTCTTCGCCGCATTGCAGGCGTCGGCATTGACCGATGCGATCGTCACCATGCCGTCGTCCTGGATGTCGATCGTCGTTCCGGTCTCCTCGGTCAGCGCGCGAATCACCGAACCACCCTTGCCGATCACGTCGCGAATCTTCTCCGGGTTGATCTTGAAGGTCATCATCCGGGGAGCATGCTGCGAAATCTCGGTACGGGCGTGCGGCATCGCCTCGTGCATCAGGTGCAGGATATGCATCCGCCCTTCGCGCGCCTGCGACAGCGCGACCGCCATGATTTCCTTGGTGATGCCCTGGATCTTGATGTCCATCTGCAGCGCCGTTACGCCGCGGTCGGTGCCGGCGACCTTGAAGTCCATGTCGCCGAGGTGATCCTCGTCGCCGAGAATGTCGGTCAGCACGGCAAAGCGATTGCCATCCTTGATCAGGCCCATCGCGATGCCCGCGACATGCGCCTTGAGCGGCACGCCGGCGTCCATCAGCGCGAGGCTGCCCCCGCAAACCGAGGCCATCGACGAGCTGCCGTTGGATTCGGTGATTTCCGACACGACTCGGATCGAGTAGGCGAACTCCTCGGGCGATGGCAGCACCGCAGCCAGCGCGCGTTTGGCGAGCTTGCCGTGGCCGATTTCACGCCGCTTCGGGCTGCCGACCCGCCCCGTCTCGCCGGTGGCGTACGGCGGCATGTTGTAGTGAAGCATGAAGCGCTCGCGATATTCACCCTGCAGCGCATCGATGATCTGCTCGTCGCGCGCCGTACCCAAGGTCGCTACGACCAGCGCCTGGGTTTCTCCACGGGTGAACAGCGCGGACCCGTGCGTGCGCGGCAGCACGCCATTGCGAATCGAAATCGGGCGCACCGAGCGCGTGTCGCGACCGTCGATGCGCGGCTCGCCGGACAGGATCTGGTTGCGCACGTGCCTTGATTCGAGCTCGAACAGGAAATTCTTGACCTCGTTCGCGTAGCCCGGCTTGGCGTCCTCCGGGATGCATTCGGTCTCGACTCGTGCGGCAATCTCCTTCAGCCGCTGCTGACGGGCCTGCTTCTGGCGCAGCTGGTACGCTTCTTTCAGCTGGGTTTCGGCGACCCCGGTAACCTTGTCGATCATCGCCTGATCTTTCGGCGCCGGCTGCCAGTCCCAAAGCGGCTTGCCGGCCTGTTCGACCAGCTCGTGAATCGCGTCGATCACCGCCTGCTGCTGCTGGTGGCCGAATACCACGGCACCGAGCATCACTTCCTCGGGCAATTCCTTGGCTTCCGATTCGACCATCAGCACAGCGGCTTCGGTGCCGGCGACGACCAGATCCAGCTTCGAGGTCGTCGTGAGCTCGGTCTTGCTCGGATTGAGCACGTACTGGCCGTCGATGTAACCGACGCGGGCGGCGGCGATCGGACCGTTGAACGGAATGCCGGACAGCGAGATCGCCGCCGACGCGCCGATCAGCGCGGGAATATCGGGATCGATCTCCGGATCGACCGACAATACCGTCGCGACGACCTGCACTTCGTTGTAGAAGCCATCGGGAAACAGCGGCCGTATCGGGCGGTCGATCAAGCGCGAAGTCAGCGTCTCCTTTTCGGAAGGCCGTCCTTCGCGTTTGAAGAAGCCGCCGGGGATGCGTCCGGCGGCGTAGGTCTTTTCCTGGTAGTCGACGGTCAGCGGAAAGAAGTCCTGACCCGGCTTGGATTGCTTGGCCGCAACGACGCTGACCAGCACGACACTGTCGCCCAGGCTGGCGAGCACCGCGCCGCCTGCCTGGCGGGCGATCTCACCGGTCTCCAGCGTCAGCGTATTGCGGCCGTAAGGTATCGATTTCTTGATTGCTGTAGGCACGTTTATCCTCGGAATCCGAAAACAACAATGGCCGGCTCAGCTACCAACCGAGCTACGGCCATTGTCGGGTTATGGGTGTGGCTGCGCGGCACTGCCGGCTGCTCGGGGTCGACTGATAGCAGATACATTCGCAGCGGCCGTCGGCCGATGTGCGCTTACTTGCGCAGGCCCAGCTTTTCGATCAGACCGCGGTAGCTGTCCGCGTTGCGCGTCTTCAGGTAGTCGAGCAATTTGCGCCGGCGCGAGACCATGCGCAGCAGTCCACGGCGCGAATGATGATCCTTGACGTTCGACTTGAAATGATCGCCGAGACCGTTGATGCGCGCCGTCAAAAGCGCTATCTGCACCTCGGGAGAACCGGTGTCGCCCTTGGCCCGCTGATGGTCGGCGATGACCTTGGCCTTCTCTTGAATCGTGACTGCCATGCAAGTTACTCCAAACCTCGCGAAAGGGTGGAATTGTACCTCGAAAAATGCTTACGATTCAAGCGATTCAACCGGCGAGCGCGGCGCACTGCCGGCATCGGCGGTGGTGAGCAGGCGGCGGGGCCGCAAGACGCCCGTGATCGCCCGAGCGACGCCGAGGAACCGGCCCGCGGCATAGGCTCGGAAATCGCCGTCGGGCAGATCGTTACCGGCGATCGCCTGTCCGCGTCCGAGGCGCCAAGCGTCTGCGGCGTCGAGCTCCAGCCGCGGCAGGGTCGCAAGCAGCGCATCCACCGGCAGCAGGCGGGCATCCCGCTCGGCATCGACCAGCGCCTCGAGCGCTTCCAGCGACAGCGCATCGCCGATATCGAATCCGCCGCTCGCCACACGCCGCAGCGCCGCAAGATGTCCGCCGCAGCCGAGCGCCACACCGAGGTCCTCCGCCAGCACGCGTACGTAGGTGCCTTTGCCGCAGCGGACGCTGAGCTCAACGTCCGGAGGGTTCCATCGATGCAGCGCAAGCTCGTGGATGATCACTTCCCGGGCGACTCGGGGAATGTCGATGCCCTCTCTCGCGTACTCGTAGTACTTGCGCCCGCGGTACTTGAGCGCCGCATGGCGCGGCGGAATCTGTGCGATCGAGCCGACAAAACGCGCAAGTGCGCTTTCGATGTCGCGCCGCGACACGGGCACCGGCCGTTCCTCGACCGGATCGCCCTCCGCATCGCCGGTGGTCGTCGTCAGGCCGAGCCGCACCGTCGCCGCGTAGGTCTTGTCGCCTTCGAGCAGCATGTGCGCGAATTTGGTCGCCTCGCCGAGGCATATCGGCAGCAGTCCACTGGCTAGCGGGTCGAGTGTTCCGGTGTGGCCGGCCTTCTCGGCGCGGTAGAGTCGTCGAGCGCGCTGGAGCGCGGCGTTGGAAGAAAGTCCGACCCCCTTGTCGAGCAACAGCACGCCGTCGATCGCGCGGCGTGGCGTGCGGGTCGGGTCGCTTGCCATCGCTTGGTCGGAACCTTGCACCGCCGCGCTGGCGCGGCTTAAGACCTGGCCGCCGGCGGCGGAGGCGCCGCAAGTCAATCCGGGTGCTTCCGATCTTCGGCAACCGCGTCGTCGATCAGCTTCGACATGCGCAGTCCCGACTCGATCGAGTCGTCGTAGGCGAAGTGCAGCTGAGGGACCGAGTAAAGCTTCAGCCGATGCGAGAGCTCGGTGCGCAAGTAGCCGGCCGTGTGCTGCAGCGCCTTGACCGCTTCGTCGGCGCGCTCCTTGCCGGCAAGATGTGTGAACAGCACCTTCGCATGCGACAGGTCGGCCGAAACTTCAACCGCGGTCACGGTGACCATGCCGATGCGCGGATCCTTGACATGCAGGCGCAACAGGTCGGCGAGCTCGCGCTGGATCTGATCGCCGACTCGCTGCGCACGCTGTGAATGTCTTTTCATCTCTATCCTTCGCCGGGAGGCGAGCGCGCTGCCCGCGAGGCGGGCGCGCCGACGCTCCGCGCCCGGCTTGCCTACAGGGTGCGGGTGACCTCGACGATCTCGTACACCTCGAGCTGATCGCCCTTTTCGACGTCGTTGTAATTCTTCAACGACAGACCGCACTCGAACCCCGCCTTGACCTCGCGCACATCGTCCTTGAACCGCTTCAGCGAATCGAGCTCGCCGTCGAAGACGACGACGTTGTCGCGCAGCAATCGAACCTTCGATCCACGCCGGACGATGCCTTCGAGCACATAGCAGCCGGCGACCGTGCCAACCTTCGAGATCTTGTAAACCTCGCGGACTTCGACCAGGCCGAGCTGGCTTTCCTTCTTTTCCGGCGCCAGCATGCCGGACAGCGCCGCCTTGATCTCGTCCACCGCCTCGTAAATGATGTTGTAGTAGCGGATGTCGACGCCCGAATGCTCGGCGAGCTTGCGCGCTGCAACGTCGGCGCGCGTATTGAAGCCGATGATCACGGCCTTCGATGCCAGCGCGAGGTTCACGTCGGACTCGGTGATGCCGCCGACCGCGGCGTGGACGATGTTGACCTTGACTTCGCCGGTCGACAGCTTGGTCAGCGCGTTGGCCAGCGCCTCGTAACTCCCTTGCACGTCGGCCTTGACGATCAATGCCAGCGACTTGATCTCGCTCTCGGCCAGCTGCTCGAACATGTTCTCGAGCTTCGACGCCTGCTGCTTGGCTAGCTTGACGTCGCGGAACTTGCCCTGGCGGAACAGCGCGATCTCGCGTGCCTTGCGCTCGTCGCCGAGCACCATCACGTCCTCGCCCGCCAGCGGCACATCCGACAGGCCCTGGATCTCTACTGGAATCGCCGGACCGGCAGAGGCCACCGTCTTGCCGGTTTCGTCGGTCATCGCGCGCACTCGCCCGAACACTGCGCCGGCGAGCACGATATCGCCGCGCTTCAACGTGCCCGAATTAACCAGAACGGTGGCCACCGGGCCTTTGCCCTTGTCGAGGCGCGATTCGATGACGATGCCTTTGGCCGGCGCATCCTTCGGCGCCTTGAGCTCCAGCACTTCGGCCTGCAGCAGAATCGCGTCGAGCAGATTGTCGATGCCGGCGCCGGTCTTCGCCGAGACCTGGACGAACTGCGTGTCGCCGCCATATTCCTCGGGCAGCACGCTTTCGGCAACGAGCTCCTGCTTGACCCGATCCGGATTGGCTTCGGGCTTGTCGATCTTGTTGATCGCGACGACGATCGGCACGTTGCCGGCCTTTGCGTGCGCGATCGCCTCCTTGGTCTGCGGCATCACTCCGTCGTCGGCCGCAACGACCAGGATGACGATGTCGGTGACTTTCGCGCCGCGGGCGCGCATCGCCGTGAACGCCTCGTGGCCGGGGGTGTCGAGGAAAGTGATCACGCCCTTCGTCGTTTCCACGTGATAGGCGCCGATATGCTGCGTAATCCCGCCGGCTTCGCCGCTGGCAACACGCGTGCGGCGTATCGTATCGAGCAGCGAGGTCTTGCCGTGGTCGACGTGACCCATGACGGTGACGACCGGCGGCCGCGGCAGCGATTCCGCCGTCGTCGCTTGCGCGCTTTCGGCGAGCAGCGAGTCCGGGTCGTCGAGCTTGGCCGCAATCGCCTTGTGGCCCATTTCCTCGACGACGATCATCGCCGTTTCCTGATCGAGCATCTGATTGATCGTGACCATCGTGCCGAGCTTCATCATCGCCTTGATGATCTCGGCGGCCTTGACGCTCATCTTGCGGGCAAGATCAGCCACGGTGATCGTCTCCGGCACCGCAACTTCGCGGATCAGCGGCTCGGGCGCGAGCGCCTGCGCGCCTTCCTCGACCTCGTCGCCTTCCTCGTGCCGGTGCTTGCCGCCTTTCGGCTGCTTCCATCCGGCCGTCGCTGCGCCACTGGTGACGTCGCCGCGCAGCTTGAGCGCCCGCCGGCGCGCCGCCTCTTCCTGGAACGCTGTTGCCGAGGGCTTGCGTGAAGGCTTGTCCTTTTTCGCGCCGGGCTTGGCCACCGGCTTGTGCAGCGTGCCTTCGGTCTTCGCCTTGGCTTCGGGCTTCGCCGTGGCCGTGGGTTGAGCGACCGGCGCCGCTTCCTTGGCGACCGCAGCCGCCTCGGCTTCGGCTGCCTTCGCCAGCGCGTCTTCCTCTTCTTTTTCCTTCTTGGTCTTGCGCTTCTTCGCCTGTTCCTGCTTTTGCTGTATCTCTTCCTGCTGCTTGGCGATCAGCGCGGCGCCCTTGCGCGCCTCCTCCTCGCGTGCCGCGAGCTCGGTCGCGGTGACGACAGGCTGCGGCGCGACCGGCGCGGCCTCCTCCGTCGCCGCTGCCGCGTCGGCGCCGTCGCGCTTGACGAACACCCGCTTCTTGCGGACTTCGACCTGGATCGTGCGTGCGCGACCGGTGCTATCGGCGGCCTTGATCTCGGTCGTCTGCTTGCGCGTCAGCGTGATCTTCTTTTTCTGGTCCAGGCCGCCGTGCTGCTTGCGCAAATAGTCGAGCAGCCGGGTCTTGTCCTGCTCGGACAGCTTGTCGCCCTGTTTCTTCCCGGCAACGCCGGCGGCGGCGAGCTGCTCGAGCAGGATGCCTGCCGGCATCTTGAGCTCGGTCGCGAATTTATCGATGGTGGTCTGGGGCATGTTTTTTCTCCTGCCGCGCTCTTCCGCCCGGCCTTACTCTGCGTGTTCCGTGTTTTCGAACCAATGGGCGCGCGCCTTCATGATCAGGTCCTGCGAGCGTTCCGGCGGCAATCCGGTCAGTTCGACCAGCTCGTCGACCGCGAGGTCGGCGAGGCCGTCGCGTGTCGTGATGCCCTTCTCTGAGAGCAGGCCCGCGGTCTCGTTGTCCATGCCTTCGAGATTCAACAGATCCTCGGCGACGTTCCCCACCGACTCCTCACGGACGATCGCCTCGGTCAGCAGAGCGTTGCGCGCGCGGCTGCGCAATTCGTTGACCGTGTCCTCGTCGAAGGCATCGATCTCGAGCATCTCGTTCAGCGGCACGTAGGCGATTTCCTCCAGCGAGGTGAATCCTTCCTGGATCAGGATATCGGCCACTTCCTGGTCGACGTCGAGCTTGTCGATGAACAGCGCACGCGTGCGCTCGCTTTCGACCTGATGCTTCTGCTGCGATTCCTCGACGCCCATCAGGTTGATTTCCCACCCGGTGAGCTCGGAGGCCAGGCGGACGTTCTGGCCGTTGCGACCAATCGCCATCGCGAGATTTTCCTCATCGACGACGACGTCCATGCTGTGCCGTTCCTCGTCGACGACGATGCTGGAGATCTCGGCCGGCGACAGTGCGTTGATCACGAGCTTTGCCGGGTCTTCGGAGAACAGGACGATGTCGACGCGCTCGCCGGCGAGCTCGTTGGTCACCGCGGTCACGCGCGATCCGCGCATGCCGATGCAGGTGCCCTGCGGATCGAGCCTTGGATCGTTCGACTTCACCGCGATCTTGGCGCGCACGCCGGGGTCGCGCGCCGCCGCCTTGATCTCGATCAGGCCTTCTTCGATCTCCGGCACCTCGAGCTCGAACAGGCGCACCACCAGGTCGGGCGTGATGCGCGACAGCAGCAGCTGCGGGCCGCGCGCCTGCGCCTCGATCTTGATCACATACGCCCGGACGCGATCGCCGACGCGCAGATTCTCCTTCGGGATCAGCTGGTCGCGGGGAATCATGCCTTCGATCCGTCCCGATTCGACGATCACATTGCCACGCTCGATGCGCTTGACGGTCCCGGTCAGCAGGTTGTCGTCGCGGTCCAGGAAATCGTTCAGGATCTGCTCGCGCTCGGCGTCGCGGATCTTCTGCAGGATCACCTGCTTCGCCGCCTGCGCTCCGATGCGGCCGAATTC
>Ga0207683_10002176_pt1 | contig 17213 bp, 11 predicted proteins | sample KBSM73metaG_FD_184333 | JGI IMG/M metagenome (GOLD analysis project Ga0207683, IMG submission 184333) | Miscanthus rhizosphere microbial communities from Kellogg Biological Station, Michigan, USA - KBS M7-3 metaG (SPAdes) (version 2) | ecosystem: Host-associated > Plants > Roots > Rhizosphere >... | reverse complement strand
CTGACCTCCTTGAAGTTCTTTCTGGCTGACGAGGCCGACCGCAATCGCACACAGAAACGCGGCTCGGGAAAGGTTGTATCCCTCGAAATCTCGTCCGGGGAGGAGCGTTATCAACTCGATCCTGGACACAACGAGACGCCGGAGTGCATCTTCGAGCGGCGCTGGGCACTTTCCGTAATCAATCGAGTCGTGGAGAGACTGCGCAACGAGTTCGTGCATCACGGCCGCCTGGAACATTTCGAACGGTTGAAGGTGTTCCTTCTCGGGCAGTCCGATGCCCCGTATGCCGAACTGGCTCGCGAAATGAACACGTCAGAGGGGGCGCTCAAGGTGGCCATTCACAGGCTTCGCAAGCGGTATCGCGAACTCTTTCGCCAGGAAATCGCTGATACCGTTGCCGACCCCGCTGAAGTGGAGTCCGAACTCCGTTTTCTAGCGGCCGTGTTGGCGAGAACGTAGCGCCAACAACGTGTGCCGGTGGTGATCTTGTGGCTTGAGCGCCGCGCTCAGGGCACTCTCAACGCGTGGCGATCGCGCAAGACGTGCCCTGTGCCCTGGCGAGCTGTCTAGAAGTTCACGTTCAGACCAATCCTGATCAGCCGGCCACGCTGAATGGTCACCGGGTTGAGATAGGTCGGTCCCTGCTGCGTGACCCGCGTGAGGATGGACGCGGCGTTCAACAGGTTGTACATGTCCAGCACTGGCTCGAACGACGTGCCACCGCGCTTCCACGTCTGGCGCACGCTCATGTCCATCGAATTGACGGACGGCGCCCGGGTCGTTCCGCGCGGCGCCATGACGAGCGACTGTGACACCTGGGTCAGGCGGACGGTGTTGCCACTGACGAGCACAGTCGTGTTCTCCGGAAAGCCGGTGTAGTGCTGCACGGTCGCGCTGATCGACATGCCGTTCAGCACCTGAAGGACCCCCGACGCACGCAGCGACACCGGCACATCGTTGCCCACCACCCCGCGCCGAAATGTCAGGTTCGGGTTGTTCAAATCGCCGTTGGCCGCCGTGCACGCGATGAGGCTGTTGCAGTAGATATCCCCTTCAGTCTTCCCGAAGCTGGCGCCCCCCAGCAGCATCCAGTGCCTGCTCAGGCGCTTGTCCGCGGTCAGATCGAGCCCGTTGTAGGTCCCGTCCAGCGAGGACTGGTTGTCGTACAAGACGTCGAACTTGCCCCGCAGGGCCGGATCCTGGTTGTAGACCGTGACCGGTTGGCCGCTCGTCGCTTCGGTGACCTGGAGAGGGATGTAGCTGCTGGTTGGAACCGCGAGGTTTCTCGGTCCGATGTTCCGCCTCGTGTCGCGCCGCGTGTAGTTGGCCGCGACGACGACGTTCCAGGGGATCTGGCGTTGGAAGGACAGGCTGTACTCGTTGGCAATCGGCCACTGCAGCGTCGAACTGTAATGATTGGTCGTGCCGAAGTTGAATCCGGTCGACGGACCGAGCTCGTTCAGCTGCGGTAACCGGTCGCCGCTCGTGTCAACCCACGTACGCGTGTCGCTCGTGATCACGAGCGGGTTGATCTGCGCCACGTAGCTCACACCGGGCGGAATCTCGTACCGGTTTGCAGACGCTTTCACGACCGTCCGGCCATCACCCGTCAGGTCGTAGACAGCCTGCAGCCGCGGCGCCCAGGCCTTCCAGTCCGGCGCGCCCTGGATCGCATCGAAGCACTGCCCGTGCACGAACTGCGTCTCCTCCTGACAGGTAGCCGGCTGCCATCCGTAGTTGGTTTCGAACCGCAGTCCCAGGTTCAGCGTCAGACGCGGCACCGGCCGCCACCGATCCTCGATGTAGACGGCGTGCGTCGAATCGTACTGGGTCGAGTTGTTCGGTGTGTTGTAGGTATTCGCCGAATCGGGAGCGCCGTTGCGGAACACCGCACGCATGCCGGACGTCGACCAGTATGGAAAGCCGCTCGACTCGCGCATGTACTGATAGCCCGCCTTCAGGTCGTGGCTTCCGACAATGTAATCCAGGCTGCCCATGAAGACGGCGCGGACTTCCGGATTGTCGTGATAGTTGGGAAGCGCCACGGTGTAGGTATTGGTCACGCTGTCGAAACGAGAGATCGCGTCGGGACTGACCTCGGGCTGCGGGCGAAAATTGTCGCTCGTCCGAATGGAGCTTCCCGAGACATCCATCACCATGTGCGACGACAGGGGTTTGGTGAACTTCACCTGGTTGATCTGAGGGTATTTCTCGCTGAGATTACGAGCCGCGCTGTCTGCGAACAGGCCGCCGCCGTTGCGATGCCCGATCTTCTTGTACTGGACGTTGTAGAAGTACGACAGCTGCGTCGTCGGGTTGATCTGCCAGGAGATCTTCGACGCCACCGTCCACATCAGGTTGTCGTCGAGCACCTGCGAGCCATCGGCATCGTAGTTGCCGAGCAGATACTGGTCGAGCCCCTGGTGGTGGTACGACAGCGAGTACCACAGCTTGTTCTTGACGATTGGACCGCCGGTCCAGGCGCCCGCATCCCAGATGTTCTGGATGTCGGCGCCCGGCACGATGTTCGGGTTCGCCGCCAGCGCCGCCGGTGGAACGGCCGCAAGGAGCTGCGCTTTCAACTCGTCGGAATAGTTAGCCGAACCCATCGCATGGTTGGCCCCGTTGGCCATCAGGCCGCCGTGCCGGCTGTTCGTGCCGGACTTGGTGACCAGGTTGAAGATCACGCCACCCTTCGAACGTTCCGCGGGACCGTTGCCGGTCTGATAGTTGGTCTCCTGGAATGCGAACGGGTCGGGATAAAGCATCGCGACAGTGCCGTTGCCCGTATTGCTGGATATCTCCATCCCGTCGATCATGTAGGCGTTTTCGTTCGCACTGCCATGAACGGTGGTCGACGACTGCAGGAACGCTTCCGAGCCGCCGACGTCGACCTTGCCGAGGACGACGCCTGGGATCACGCGAGCGATGGCCCACACGTCGCTGCGATTCGGCAGCGTATCGAGCGTTTCTCTCGACAAAACGGTCTGTGACAGCGCGCTGGTCGTATCCAGTGCCGGAGCATCCGAGGTGACCAGCACCTGTTCGCTGATGGTGCCGACGGTCAGGCCGACGTCGACGCGCGCCGTCGCGTCGGCGTTGACGACGATGTCGGTTCGCTGGGTGGCGTTGAACCCGGTCAACTCCGCACGCACGCCGTATCGTCCAGGCACGAGCCTCGTGAATTGATACGCGCCGCGGCCGTCGGTGACCGTGGTCTGATTGCCGCCGATCGTCCCGGGATTGATCAAGGTCATCGTCACGCCAGGCAGCACGGCGCCGGATTCATCGACGACGGTGCCCCCGATGGCTCCGACGCCCTGCGCGGCAGCCGCGTGAGAGAACAGCAACACGCCGAGAATCGCCACACCGCACTGCCAGGGAGTCCTCGTCATCGGAACCTCCTCGAGAAGTCGCGCGATCCGAGCGCCGGAGAGAGTCGGGCGGTCTATCCGCCCGCCATGTGTGCGCGTCAACGCGGCGCGCTGTCACGATTGATGATGAGACTGCGCGATCCAGGAACTCGTAAATAAACGGTTCGATTTTCAGGAAGGGACGAAGAGGCCGAGAGGCGAACTTCCGAGAGACACCGCCGGCTCCAGGCAAGCCTCACCGATGAGCCAGGCTCGAAAGTCGGCGCTCGGACCAGCAGGAGGTCAACCCGTCAGAGCGCCAGTCGGTCCAGCTCCTCGTAGGCTCGTCGCAGCCACTGCTTGACCCGTTGCCGCTCCAGCAGCCCGAGCGACGGGTGCCCTTGCCCATCCCTCTGGGTGGCGGACCAGAAGCTCGCATTCTGCCCATCGATCTTCTGCATCGATGCGTCCTGCAGCCGGGTCAGCGTCATCACCCTGGCCTTCAGCGCCTTCGCACGCGCAAGCGTGCCGCTCGATTCGAGAATCTCGAAGTCGCCGCCGCGCAACTCGTTGCGCACGACGACAATCTCGAGATGGCCCCCGAACTGGTCGAGCAGTTTTCCGAGCAGTTCCGCGGAGTCACGGCCCGAGTCCATCACGTGCCAGTAAGTGAGCGTGAGGCCCAGGTCGTTGTCGGCGTCGAGGAGTCCGGACTCCTGCATCCACTGGGCGATGAATCGCTGCGTCTGCGCCGCGAGATCGACCACGATGCGGCGCTCCGGATCCGCCACCGCCGCTTCCACGATGGTGTCGAGCCCTTCGTAGCTGTCGATGACCACCGGCGACGCGTAATCGGCGTAGAACCGCAGCAGCGAGCCGTGCGAGCGGTCGGTGTCGAACCCGAGGAAGGGAATCTGTCGGTCGATGAAGTATTGCGAGAGGACTCGCGAGACGACGGATTTTCCGACTCCGCCCTTCTCGCCTCCGATGAAATGAACCCGTGTCATATGCCTGCTATCTTGTCACGGGCCTCGTGCACAACGGCACCTGGATGAATTGATCCTCATACATCTGCCTCTGGCCTGCGATCCCTCACCGCCTTCCAAGGAGGTACACAATTGTCGGCCTCGTCACGCACCGACGTGTTCGATTCGCGTATTTGGTGCGTTATCCAGAAGCGGTACTCCACCATGGCGGCCGCACGAACAACTGGCAGCTGACCGAAAGGGCACGTCTATGCGGTTTCCGCAACAGGCGGTTCGCGCGTGCGATGAGATGTACGAGCGCAACACGTCGCTGGCTCACAGCGATTCGGACGACGATCGCCGCCGGTTGACGCGCCTCATTGCCGAGCAGATTGCGTTCGTGCTCGGCGACCGGTGGGGATGTAAGAAACGAACCGGCCTGGGCGACGAGTGGCAGTCGAAAGACGCGATCGCGTATCGCGAAGACGATGGCACGGTGTCGGTCTGGGACTGGCAGAGCGGTTCCTCGCGGCGGCGTGCGGTCAATGCGGATGATGAGCCGAGCAATCCGCGCCTGCCTCCCGCGGATGCGGCCTTCATGCCGGTCGCCGCGAAGAACCACCTCGCTTGGCAGTCTGCCGATCCGGCTCACGAGCAACCAGCGCGTGAGGCGGTGGCGGCGGTCGCGGGGCTGACTGACGCGGCGCTGGGATCTATCAACGACATGGCCGCGAGGCTGTCGCGCATCGAAGCGACACTGGAAAAGTTACGGCAGGCGCTTCAATCAACCGACGACCGGGTCGAGCGAACCTACCAGGATCTCAAGAACCGTATCGACGCAATCCGTTAGAACTTCATCACGTGCTTATGTCGGCCGCGGCTCATTGGCACCACTGCACCGCCAGTGAGCAGCACGGTGAAATCGCCGTGTGACGCCGACCTGATCTCCTGGATCCGATCGAGGTTCACGATCGCCGATCGATGCACGCGGGCGAAGCGGTCGGGGTCCAGTTTCGCCGCGAGCTCGCTCATGCCCATCCGCAGCAGGAACGACCGCGTACGTGCATGCACCTCGACGTAGTTGGCAGCTCCCTCGATCCAGTCGATCTCGTCCACTCTCAGGATCAGGAACCTGTCGCCGTCGCGAACCGGAATGCGCTGCAGGTACTCGGAGGTTCCCGGCTTCGGAGTGCGCTCCGTCGCGGTCCGTGAAGCAGGTGCAAGCGCGGGATCGGCATTGATGAACTGACGGGCGCGGTCGAGAGCCACGCGCAACCGGGGGTGGTTGACCGGTTTCAGCAGGTAATCGACGGCGTGCATATCGAACGCCCGCACCGCATAGGTTTCGTATGCGGTCAGGAATATCACGGCCGGAACGCGCGATAAACACTGGAGCACCTGGAATCCGTCCAGCCCCGGCATCTGCACATCCAGCAAGACCAGCTGAGGCGCCTTGTCCCGGATCTGCTGAACGGCCGAAGGGCCGTCGCCAGCCTCCCCGACGATCTCGAGGTCCGGTTCCGCACGAAGCGCGACCCGCAACCCTTCCCGCGCCAGCGGTTCGTCGTCGACGAGCAGCGTGGTGATCACCAGGTCCTCACGCAACCGCCTGAGTGTCGCCCAGGCGGAGAAATGGAATCGTGAGGGTGACCACGACGCCGTGGTCGGCTGCCTGGCCGTAATCGAGGCGCTGCGCTACGCCGTACAGTCGCTGAAGTCTGCTGCGGGTGTTCTTGAGCCCGATTCCCATGGACGTCGCTGTCGCTTCCGTCGACGGGACACTGTCCGGCGGAATCGTGTTGTGGACCTGCAACATGAGTTCGTGGAGGTCAACGCGGCTGCGCACGGTAATCACCCCGGCCCCGCAATGGGTCGAGATGCCGTGCTTGATCGCATTCTCGACCAGCGGCTGCAGGATCATGACCGGCACGGCTGCCTGCAGCGTGTCGGGGGAGACGTCCCAATGCATCACGAGCCGATCGTTGAAACGGACGAGCTGTATCTCCACGTAATCGCTCAGCGCCTGTAGTTCCTCCGAGAGCCTCGTCACCTGCGGCGCGCTCTCATCGAGCGTTCGCCGCAGCAGGGTGCTCAGTCGGGTGACGACTGACAGGACCGCGGGGCTGTCGCCTTTCATGGCCAGTACGGACACCGTGTTCAAGGTGTTGAACAGGAAGTGCGGATTGAGCTGGCTGCGAAGCGCCTTCAACTGCACCTCGTTGAGGTCTGCCCGTAGCCGTTCCGCGACAACTTCTCGGGCCTGCACCTCGAAGTAGTAGTGCAGCGCGCATACGCCAGCCCAGTAGGCAATCAGGTCGAGAGGAAGGTACCACCCGAAATAGCTCAACGTCGTCGGCGTGAACCCAAGCGTGAGGAAGCTGACCGCGATCATGTGCACGAAGGCCAGCACGCTCACGCAGAGCATGTGCACAAGGGTGTCGCGCAGGACGTGCGGCGGGTCGAGCGGAAATCGCCGCGCTGCCCAGAAGATGGACGGCAGAAGTGCGGGGTAGAGCAGCCAGGACGTCATCACGCGGAGCGCGCGGTTGTCGAACACCGAAAGACTGGAGGGATGCGCCTGGGTGACGATGAGGTTCACTGCGCGCAGCACGATTGCGATGGAGGCAATCGCAATCCAGATGCGGAGGTACTTCCGCATCGTCGCTTGAGGATCGTGGCCAGACAGCATCCGGGCATCCTTGGTGCGACGCGGCCGAAGCCGCGCGCGGACGCGCCATCATACAGCCGCAGGCAACCTGCTCGTCCCGGAATTGACGCCGGCTCCGTGGGCCTGCCTCGGCCAGCGTCGGGCAGGTGACCAGTTCATCCCCGGTCTGATGGCAGCACCACTCCGAAGATGAGTCGGTTTCTCCTGCTCAGGACCGTTTCACACCATTCAGGCGCAGTTCGCACCATTTCCGTTGTAGTGCCCTTACGAGGTGCCTATTGTCCTCTCGGAGTCGCGGCGGGAGCCCCACCGGGCCAGTATGCCCGAACCGCGTCCAGCACTGTTCACGAAAGCTGAAGGAGTCACGTCCCATGAAGCGCGCAATTTCCCGCTGGTCGATCGACCTGGCCTTCGCAGCACTCGCATCCAGCATCCTGGTGAGCGGCGTCCTCACGAACGCCCGCGTGAGCGCCCAGGCGCGACCGGCGCGGGAAGCGACGTTCACGAAGGACATCGCTCCCATCCTGCAGCGAAGTTGCCAGGAATGCCATCGGCCGGACGGCGTGGCACCGATGCCGCTCCTCACGTATGCGGACGCACGTCCCTACGCGCGTTCGATCAAGGCGCGAACCGCCGCACGATGGCAGCGCGGCGCGATGCCGCCGTGGTTCGTCGAGAAGAACATCGGCATTCAGGACTTCAAGAACGACCCGTCGCTCAATGATGAGGAAGTCGCGACCATCGCCAGGTGGGTTGACAGCGGTGCTCCCCAGGGTGACCCGGCTGACATGCCGGCCCCCCGCCATTTCGAGAGCAGCGACAAGTGGACCATCGGTGAACCCGACCTCGTGCTGAAGTCGGTGGAGATCACGGTCCCGGCAGTTGGTCCGGACAAGTGGACAGATCTCGGGCTCATTCCGAGCGGTCTCACTGAAAGCCGATATGCGTCCGCCGTCGAGGTGAGGGAAGTCAACGACGTTCCTGCCGGGAACAACAGCAATACCGTCGGCGGCCGGTTCGTGTTCCACCACATGACGTATTCCAGCGTGGTTCCGGGGGACAACAGCGCCGAGGCTGTAGTCGACGAAGGCCCGACCAGCTGGCCCATTCACGAAGTGGGGCGCAACGCGGACGTGTTTCCACCCGAATCAGGGCGGCTCCTCGCAGCAGGATCTTCGTTGTCCCTAGGGGCGGGACATATCCACTCGAATGGACGCCTGACAAAGTCGCACCTGGAATTCGCGTTCAAGTTCTTCCCGAAAGGCTACAAGCCCCTCTACAAGCGGGCGAGCATGAGCATCGGCAACAGCATAGACATCGACGCACGGCCGAACCAGGCGAACCAGGAGCTCCACGCTTACGGCGTACTCCAGGAAAACACGAAGATCGTCACCTTCGAACCACACATGCACGCGGCCGGCGTCCGCATGTGTCTCGAGGCGATCTGGGGCGACGACATCCAGACACTGAACTGCGTTGGCTACGACCACAACTGGGTCAAGCAGTACGTCTATGCGGATAACGCCGCGCCGCTGCTGCCGAAAGGGACCATCGTCCACCTGATCGGGACGCTCGACACGACGGCAGCCAACAAGAACATGGCCGACGTGCGGAACTGGTCGGGCGACGGCCGCCGTTCCATTTCACAGATGTTCAGCAATCTTGGGTATGCAGTCAGTCTCAGCGACGCCGACTTCCAGAATGAGATGGCCAAGAGGCGGGCGAATATGAAAAGCCGCAATCAGTACGACATCGGCTGCCCGCTCTGCTGGGCGCCTCCAGTGCCGCCCAGGCCGATCACGACCTCCGGACAGGGACAGCAGTAATGGCAGCCGGACGGAAGCGTTCAACCCGATTGGCGGGGCTGCTCGCCGCCGTTGCGGCAATCACCATCGTGTGCGGCCTGGCTGGCCTTCACGCTCAGACCAGGTACTCGTACCGCAGCGGGCAGTCCATATCCCCTGCATTTGAAGGCTGGTGGGAAAACGAAGACGGGTCGTTCACGCTGTTCTTCGGGTACATGAATACGAACTGGGAACAGGAGTTGGACGTGCCGGTCGGACCCGAGAACAACATCTCGCCAGGCGGACCGGATCAGGGACAGCCGACACACTTCTACCCCCGCCGCAACCCGTTCCTGTTCACGGTCCGGGTACCCAAGGACTTCGGCAAGCAGGAGCTGACCTGGACGCTGACCACTAACGGAAAGACGGAGAAGACGTACGCGTCCCTGAACAAGGACTACGCGATCGACAAGCAGGTGATCTCCACTGAAATCGGGGGAGATCTCGGCAGTCTCCGCGACGAGCTCAGGTCGAACGTGCCGCCGGAGCTCAAGGTGGAGGGTGAGAAGCACCGCACGGTGAAGGCCGGTGAGGCGCTCACGCTGACCGCAGTCGCGCGCGACCCGGACAATCTGCCCGCTCGACGCCCGCCTCGCGGCGCGGGGGGATCGACCAACGGCCGGCGGGGGCAGCCCGCCGGTGAAAACGCGGCCGCGCAGGCGCCGCCACCACCTTCTCTACCGGTGCCATCGTCGTCCCTGGCAGCCCGGAGCGGACCGGGCCTGCGGTTCTCGTGGATGGTCTACCGCGGACCTGCCGCGGCCGTGAGCCTCGAACCCGATCAGTTGAAGACCTGGATGGATACGCGACCCTTCGCGAACTCCCCCTGGTCGCCTCCGTACATCATCCCGGAGCCGCCGCAGGACAACACGTGGACGGCCCGCGCGACCTTCAGTGAACCGGGAACGTACGTACTGCGCGCCGTGGCAAGCGACGGCTCTCTGTTTACCTACGACAACGTGACCGTGGACGTGAGCCGCTAGGACGGTCGCACCCATGCCTCTCATCGTCTGCGCGCTGATATTGATCGCCGCGGTCGGGGCGGCTGGCCAGGGCACGACCGTTCGTTCGGACGATCCCGCTGCGATCGCTGCGGGCGGTGCCATGTTTCGCGAGCGCTGTTCGGACTGCCACGGCGCCGATGCAAAGGGCGGGCGGGGTCCCGACCTGACAGGGATCTGGACAAACGAGGGCAGCGATCAACGCGTCGTCCAGATCATCAGATCCGGTGTGCCCGGCAGCATCATGCCACCCAGCAGCGCGCCGGACACCGAACTGCGGGCCATCGTTGCCTACCTGCGAAGCATCAGCACCGCCAGGGCCGAAACGTCCCGCGGTGATGCGGAGCGGGGGCAACAGGTCTTCGCGACACTCTGTACGACCTGCCATCGCATCAACGGCCGCGGAGGCCCGCTCGGGCCGGATCTGTCCCGCGTGGCCGCCAGCCAGTCGAACGAGGTGCTGACGCGCGCCATCAGGCAGGCGAGCGCCTCGTTCACGACCGGCTACGAACCCGTGACGCTCGTGGACCGCGACAACCGCCGGACGCGGGGGACGCGAAAGGGCGAGGACGCCTTCTCGATCCAGATCATGAGCGCGCAGGGCCGGCTCCAGGGATACCTGAAGTCGAACCTGCGTGAGGTGATCCGGGACGAGCAGTCGCTCATGCCCGACTTCACGCCCGACCGCCTCAACGATGACGCGCTGAACGATCTGCTGGCGTATCTCGCCCGCTTTCGAGTCAACGAACCGCCTCGCCGCCAGGCGCCGGCGGGCGACAGGAACTGACAGCATCATGCGACGTCACCGATTTGTCCCTCTGGCCGCCGTTCTGCTGTGGTCACTCAGCGCAGGCAGCCTCGGACCCGGGCTTGCGCAGGAGGAGGAGAGCCCGCTCATCTCCGGCGCCGATCTCCTCGACGGTCTGAAGAATCCCGAGCGCTGGCTGATGTACTCGGGCGACTACACCGGCCAGCGGCACAGCCCTCTGAAGCAGATCAACCCGGACAACGTGCGGAGCCTCTCGCCGCGCTGGACATTCCAGACGGACACGACTGCGCGCGGGCGCGGTTTCGAGTCTGCGCCCCTGGTGCTGGACGGCGTCATGTACGTGACTGGACCCAACGGGTTCGCATGGGCGCTCGATGCACGCACGGGCCGGCCGTTCTGGCGCTATCGCCGCGAGCTGCCGAACAACCTGACCTACGGCGCGTCGGCGCCGGTCAACCGCGGCTTCGCCGTGCTTCGCGATCGGCTGTTCATGACCACGCTCGACGCCCACCTCGTATCCCTGGACATGAAGACAGGCACGGTGCTCTGGGACATCGAGATGGCCGACTACAAACTGGGGTACGCCGGTACGGTCGCCCCCATCGTCGTCAACGACAAGGTCATCGTCGGCATCTCGGGCAGCGACTATCCGACGCGCGGATTTCTGGACGCCTACAACCCGACTGACGGCACCCGCGCCTGGCGGCTGTATACAGTGCCGCGCCCCGGCGAGCCCGGCAGCGAGACGTGGCCGAACTCCGCGGAAACGTTCGAGCGCGGCGGAGGCGGGACGTGGGTAACCGGCAGCTACGACCCAGAGTCGAACACGCTGTTCTGGGGAACGGGAAATCCGAATCCTGATTACAACGGCGACGACAGGAAGGGCGACAACCTGTACACATGCTCCCTCATCGCCGTTGACGCGACGACGGGCAAGCTGAAATGGCACTACCAGTTCAGCCCTCACGACACGCACGATTGGGACTCCAATCACGTGCCGGTGCTTGCCGAACGGACCATCGGCGGCGAACGACGCAAGGTCGTGATGGTGGCGAACCGCAACGGATTCTTCTATGTGATCGACCGGACCACTGGAAAGCTGCTGCAGGGGACCCCGTACACGAACTCCACGTGGGCGAGAGAGATCGGCCCGGACGGCCGGCCGATCGTCCTCAACGACGGAAGCAAGGGCTGCATCCCGGACAACTGGGGCGGGACGAACTTCATGCCCCCGTCGTTCGATCCCGATCTCGGCCTGTTCTTCGTCACCGCAAGGGAAACCTGCGCCAGCTATATCCCTGAGAAGCAGGTCGTCACGCCCGGGCGCTTTTCGATGGGCGGGACGGTGCGCCGGGATCTCGACAAGGCCTATGGAGCCCTTCGAGCCATCGATGTCAGTACCGGCGCACGGAAGTGGGAATTCAAGTACGCCACTCCCAGCTTCTCCGGTGTGCTCTCGACGGCGTCCGGCGTCGTGTTCGGCGGGGACAACGAAGGCAACTTCATGGCGTTCGACGCGCGGACCGGCGCAAACCTCTGGCACTACCAGACAGGGTCCGGGCTGTGGGGCGCGGCGCCGATCACTTACATGCTCGACGGACGTCAATACGTCGTGGTCGGATCAGGAAGCGCCGTCACAGCGTTCGCGGTTCCGTAACTCAGTCTTTCAGGACTTGCCTCCCCGGAGGCGCAACGCTTTTCAACTCGAGACCAGTGCGGAGGAAAAGCATGACCCGGCAACGACTTCTGTGTTCGGTCGTGGGCGTCTGGAGCTGTCTCGTGCTGATGCCCGCGCCTGCCGTGGCGCAAACCGGCTCCAGTGGCATCGCGGGCGTCGTACGAGACGAGTCTGGTGCTGTTCTCCCGGGGGTCACGGTCGAGGCCGCGAGCCCTGCCCTCATTGAGAAGGTGCGGACGGTCATTACCGACGGCGAGGGCCAATACAAGATCGTCAGCCTGTCGCCTGGTCAATACACAGTGACGTTCAGCCTCACCGGCTTCGGCGCAGTGAAGCGCGAGGGCATCGACCTGCCTGCGAATTTCACCGCCCCCATCAACGCCGTGCTGCAGGTCGGCGATCTGCAGGAGACCATCACCGTATCGGGTCAGAGTCCCGTCGTCGACACGCAGAACACCTCCGTTCGCAACCTGATCTCGAAGGAGGTGCTCGATGCCGTGCCCACCAACAAGACGCTCGGCGCATGGGCAGCGCTGACGCCAGGCATGGTGGTTCCGGCAACTGCGATGGATGTTGGCGGCAGCAAGGGAGAGCAGTCGCTCCGGCTGGCGATCCATGGAGGTCACGGCGGTGAGCAGCGCATGCTGGTTGACGGCATGAACACGAGCGGCGGCGGCTCCGACTTCGGCTACATCCCGAATCCCGCGAGCGCCCAGGAGGTGAGTCTCGAGCTCGGCGCCGGGACGGCGGAGGCCATGCTCGGCGGCGTCCTGATCAACTTCGTCCCCAAGGACGGCGGGAACCGGTTTGAAGGGTTCCTCAGTGGAAATTACGCGAACGGCGACATGCAGGGCACGAACCTTTCCGACGAGCTGAAATCCCGTGGGTTGACAGAGCTGTCCGTCAACCGGGTGCATGACATCTGGGACTACAACGGCACGCTTGGCGGACCGGTCTTCCCGAACAAGCTCTGGTTCTTCACCGGCCACCGGCGCTGGGGCAACTCGACGCAGGTCGCGGGCATCTTTCACAACGCGACGCAGGACAGCTGGGTCTTCACGCCCGATCTGGAGCGGCCGGGGTACTCGGACTTCCTTCAGCGGTCGCACAGCATTCGCCTCACCTGGCAGGCCTCGGAGCGAAACAAGATCCGGTTGTTCTTCGACTATCAGAACCACTGCGACTGCCACCGTGGTCTCGACACAGGAAGTGCCGGGAACGGAACGCCGACCGCGCCGGAAGCGGCGCACTACCGGAAGTACTTCCCCAACAACGTGCCGCAGGCGACCTGGAGCTTCCCGGCAACAAACCGGATGCTGCTCGAAGCTGGCGTCTCAGCGCGGTTGTTCAACTGGAGGAACATGCCGGAGCCCGGGGTCACCGCGAACACCATCTCGATCACGGAGAGTTCCAACAACTTCCTGTACCACGCTGCGCCGAACTACGGCGAGCACCTCTCCACGCAGGCGAACCAGCGTTTTGCCTTTTCCTACATCACCGGGTCGCATGCGTTCAAGGTCGGCGTAACGGTGCTCCAGGAGTGGCGGCGACAGACCGACGACCCGAACCTCGGGGTCACGTACCAGTTCCGCAACGGCCGCCCGACACAGCTCACGCAGTTCGTGGTGCCGACCAAGGAGTGGGACCGGATCAGTCCTGACCTCGGCCTGTTCGCCCAGGATCAGTGGACCGTGAAGCGCCTCACGCTGAACCTCGGCGTTCGGTTCGATTACCTGAAGGGCTATGTGCCCCCGCAGCACCTGGAAGCCGGACCGTTCGTGCCCGAGCGCGACTACGCGGGCGTCGACTGCGTTCCGTGCTGGAAGGATCTCTCGCCGCGCCTGAGCGCTGCGTACGACCTGTTCGGGAACGCGAAGACTGCGCTGAAGGTCAGCGTAGGGCGCTATGTGGGCCAGCAAAGCGCCGTGGGACTTCCGTCCCTCAACAACCCGGTGCAGACAACGGTCAAGAACGCCACCCGTGCGTGGACGGACCCGAATGGCGACTTCATCCCGCAGCCGAGCGAGCTCGGCCCGTTGTCGAACTCCAACTTCGGAACCAACAATGTGGCGACCGTGTACTCTCCCGACGTCCTGCTCGGCTGGGGCGCGCGCGATTACAACTGGCAGACCGGCGTCAGCATCCAGCAGGAGCTGGTCCCGGGGATCGCGGCCACCGTGTCGTACTTCCACACGACGTGGACAAACTTCCGGGTCACCGACAACCTGCTGGTCACGCGGGCCGACTACGATCCGTACTGCGTCACGCTGCCTGCAGACAGCCGGCTCCCGGGCGGCGGCGGCAACCAGCTGTGCGGCCTCTACAACCTCAACCCGGCGAAGTTCGGCCAATCGAGCAACCTTGTTGTTCCAGACAGCCAGTACGGGCGGCAGACAGAGGTATACAACGGTGTGGACGCAACCGTCAGCGCGCGCGTGTTCCACGGGGCGTCGCTCAGTGGCGGCTTGAACATGGGACACACGGTCACCTCGAACTGCGCGGTCGTGGACTCTCCCTCCGGCGTCGGATCGGGAACGAACCCGAACCAGCCGCTCGATTTCTGCACCGTCACCCCGCCGTTCCAGCCTCGCGTGAAATTGAACGGCGTCTACCCGCTGCCCTGGGACATGCAGATCAGCGCACTGTTCCAGAGCAACCCCGGGGTGCCGATCAGTGCCACCTACGTCGCGACCAACGCGCAGGTCCAGCCGACACTGGGCCGGCCGCTCTCGGGCAACGCGAGCACGGTGACCATCACGAACATCATCCAGCCCCAGACGATGTTCGAAGAGCGGATCAACCAGCTCGACATGCGGCTGACGAAGAACATCAGGGTGGGCCACGCGCGTCTGCAGGGGCAGTTCGATGTGTACAACGTGCTCAACGCGAGCCCGATTCTCGGCGTGAACGCGCGCTACGGCACCGCGTGGCTGACGCCGACTGAAATCCTCGGCGCACGTCTCCTGAAGCTCGGAGCTCAGCTGACGTTCTAGGCCGCCTGCTCATGCATCCGCTGTCGAAAACTGCGGGCGGCGACCCATTTCATGCCGGAGGCAAACACTGGCAGCCCAAATCGGATCCAGAATGGCAGACGCTGGCCGCCCGGGTTCGCGGTGAGCAGGCTACTGGAACATCGAGGTAACGATCATCATGCACATATGCACACTTCATAATCTGCTGTCCGCGGCCGCCCTCATTGCGCTGGCGTCGTCCTCCGCGTCCGTCGGCGCGCAGGGCAAGACTGTCCGCATCATCCAGACCAACGCAGCCGGTGACAATTCGCACGTCATCGACCCGGTCACCAACAAGGTGATCGCCACGATCGAGGGCACCGAGGTGCCGCATGGCGTTGCTGCGGCTCCCGACGGCAACCGGGTCTACATCACGATCGAGTCGAAGAGGTCTCTCGGCGTGGTCGATCCGAAGACGTGGAAGGTCATCAAGGAAATCCCCCTCAGTGGCCGGCCGAACAACCTGATGGTGAGCAAGGACAGCAAGAAGGTCTATGTCGGCATCGCTCAGGCACCCGGCGCCGTGGACGTGATCGACACGGCGACGATGACCAACGTGAAGAGCGTGAAGGTTGAGGGATCGGTGCACAACGTCTACGTGACCCCGGACGGCAAGTTCGCGGTATCGGGATCCGTCGGTTCGAGCGTCATCAGCGTCATCGACACGACCACCGACACCGTCGCGTGGACCTACAAGGAAACGTCCGGGATCCGGCCCATGATCTTCGACACCAACAAGGACGGATCGACGCGCAACATCTACGTGCAGTTGACCGAATACCACGGCGTTGCCGTGGTCGACTTCGCCACGCACAAGGAAGTGAATCGGTTCGAGTTGCCGGCCGTGCCGGGTGAGGAGAAGGAACTCGAAGGGCTCCAGGGCGCACCCGCGCACGGGCTCGCGGTGACTCCCGATCAGAAGATGCTGCTCGCCACGAGCAAGTGGTACGGCGCCATGTACGCCTATTCAATCCCGGATTACAAGCTGCTCGGCACTGTAGTCGTGGGCAGTCACCCGGAGTGGGTCACCCTGACGCCGGACGGTGCAAGGGCCTACATCGGCGTCGCCGGTGATGACCAGACGGTAGCGGTCGACTTGAAGGCGCTGAAGGTGCTCGCCCGCATCCCCGTCGGGTTTGTCCCGAAGCGGATCGGCACGCTTGTGATGGCGTCGCGCTGACAGTTCCGGGATCAGGCTGACGCGGGTGCGCCAGTCCTGGGCCCGGGATCCTGCGCGCACGCGACCGCGCCGGAGATTCGTTCAACGTGACAGCACGTCGGCGAGCTTCCGCATGAACACGCGAACATCACCGATCTGGGCAGCCGTGGAGATGAAGTCGAACTCGGTCGGGCTGACGGCCGTGGTGCGGCGTTCGAGAATGGCTGTCAGCGCCGCGGGCAGGACGGGACATTCGTCAAGCAGGCCGAGCACGCTGATCCAGGCCGTCGCGTCGCAAATCGCGAGCACATCCGCCGCGCCCCGCGCGAGCCATGGTGTGCCGGCGTCGCGCTGCTTTACGAGCGCACGTCGCAACGCGACGAGCCCGCGCCGCGTTTCGCGATCGACGGAGTGAAGCTCGTCGATCGTCGCGATGAGCTGTTGCGCCACGAACAGGCTGACGTCCTGGTGCAGCACAGACCAGCCCACCTCGAACGCCGTGACGAGGTCGTGATCTATCAGGAACGAGTCGGGCGGAAACCCGTCGCGCGGTGCGGCGGCTGTGGCCGTGCCGCGCGGGCGCGGGGGCGCTGCGCCCGGCGAGGTCCCACCAGGCCAGCGCGCAGGCCAGTACTCGAGCCCAAGGTTGCAAATGCTCGCGGCGGCATCGGACGCTTCCTGGGGTGTGAACGGCCGCGACTGGACGGAGCATCCCGCGAGCAGCGTGTTCGCGACGAACGCGAGCTCACGACTGCGCGCGAGGTA
>Ga0207683_10002174_pt1 | contig 17215 bp, 17 predicted proteins | sample KBSM73metaG_FD_184333 | JGI IMG/M metagenome (GOLD analysis project Ga0207683, IMG submission 184333) | Miscanthus rhizosphere microbial communities from Kellogg Biological Station, Michigan, USA - KBS M7-3 metaG (SPAdes) (version 2) | ecosystem: Host-associated > Plants > Roots > Rhizosphere >... | reverse complement strand
CGAATGCCCGCCGCCCCGGGAGGGAAGAGCGGCGGGCGGGGCAACTCGTCTAACTTAGTATCCCGAGTTTCGGTCGCCGCGGTCGTGGTTAGCATGCTGCGAACGGGCTGCATGGCTTCGGCCGCTGCTCGAGGCGCTGGCGCTACCGTTGGCGCTGGCATTGCTCGCGCCACTTGAAGTCAGGCCGAGCGAGGCCAGCTGGGCGCCGGTCAGCGGCGTGCCGTCGGGACCACAGGGAATCTCGTTGATCATCCGGACATTGGCGAGGCTCAGGCCGCCGTTGCCGAGGCTCAGTGAGCCGTTGCCCGACCCGTTGGTCGCAGCCGATCCGCTGGCGTTGACCTTGTGGTGCTTGGCGTTGGCGCTGGCGCTCCCATTCGCCGAACCGCTGCCGTTGCCGCTGGCATTGAGCAGCTGGCCGTTGGCGCCGGTGATCGAGCCCGCGCCGTTCGCGAGGCCATTTACCGCGCCGGCAAGCCCGACGTCACCGGCCTGACCACTGGCCTGGCCGTTACCGCTGAGCGCGCCCGTTACGGAGCCCGCAAGCCCGTTGCCATTCGCCGATCCAGCAACGGACCCTGCCGAGCTGGTCGCACTGTTGACCACGCCGGCGAGACCGACGCCGTTGCCGTTCACGCTTCCGGCCGCTGAGGTCACCGTGTTGACCGCACCGGAGACGGTTCCGGCAAGGCCGACGCCGTGACCGTTGCCGTGCACACCGTTGACGGTGCCGGTAGCGGTGGATGTAACGCTGTTGGTGATCGAACCTGCGCCGTTAAGGCCGTTCGTCACCTGGCCGACTGCGCCGCAAAGGCAGTCGCCGGCATTGCCGAGATTGCCGAGCGATCCCGCTCCATTGAGCGCTCCGCCGACCGAGCCGTTGAGTGCGCCGCTGACGGTGCCGCCGACATTCCCCAGCAACTGGGCATGGGCGGGGGCCGCTGCGATCGCGAGTACCGAGGCGGCGGCCAGCATGAACTTCGTCATGTCATTCTCCTTTAAACTTTCACCGGAGCTTCAACCGGCTCCTGTGACGAGAACGACAGCGCTCTGGGCCTTCATCCCGCGCGGCGAATTATTTCGCGCCGACAGCCTTTGGGTCGATGCGGCAAGCGCCACAGATGATACCGCGGCCGACCCGGCCCCTGCCGGGCCGCGCCTCCGCCGAAAGCGCTCCAGGCGAGCCGGCAGCGAGCAGGCGAGCAGCGGCAAGGGGCGCTGCGAAGCTCGTTCCGCGTACACGCGCGTATCCGTTGCCGGGGAGCGCGGCAGCCATGTCGGCGCCAGGCGCGGCGAAATCGAGGTGGGATGGCTTGCCCGCCTCGGGCAGCGCGCGGCCGGAGGCGTCGACGGCGGTCACCGCGACGACGCCCGGATAGGAGGCCGGGTATTGCGGCGGGGCGGCGGGGCCGTCGTTGCCGACTGCTGCGACGACCTGGATCCCGCGCGACTGGGCGATCTGGATGGCACGCTGAACCAGCTTGTTGGGGGGTCCCACCAGGCTGATGTTGATTACCTGGGGCCGATGGCTCGACAGCCATCCGAGCGCCCGGACGATGCTGGTCGCCGAACCCGCCGCGCGGTTGCCGCCATAGACGTCTGCCACGAACAGGCGCGCACCAGTCGCGGCACCGCGAAAGGGTCCTTGATTTCCGACCAGGAGCGACGCGACCGCGGTGCCGTGGCCCGTCGGCTGCGGCGAACCGGCAAAGCCGTTCTGCTCGATGCTCGCGCGGCCCAGCGATGGATGTGAGGCGACACCTCCGTCGATCATCCCAATGGCCGGCCCGACCGCTGTGCCTTGTGCTGCGGCGAGCGCCCCAGCCATTGGCAACAGCGCAGCGCCAGCGGGTTCGAACAGGTGGTCGAAATCCGCCTGCAGCTCGGGTGCGAGTTTGCGCAAAAGCTTCAGGCCGTCCTTCGCGCTCAGGCCCCGTGGTGTTCCAAGCGCGACCGTGCGCATGCCCAGGACCTGGTCTCGGTCGTCGGCCATCAGGCGGAAGCCTGCCGCGAGTGCCCGCTGGAGCCCGGCAGGATCGGGATCCATCACCGCGACCACCCCGCGGCGCACGGGCAGGCCGTTATTGTCCGGCTCAACCGTCGTGCGATTGCTGCGGATCAGCTCCTGAAGCCGCAAGCGGCGCAGCTCGAGCAAGGTCGGGGCACCCGAATCGGCGACAATGCCGCTGAGGCCGCTGACGCTGTCGAGCGTCGGACTGATCGCCTGCTGCGCGGCAGGTTCGGCCAGGATGTTCTGCAGGATCGGCCCCGCAACTGGCAGGTTCGCGGCAGGGAGATTGCCAACAGGAGGGAGGCTGACCGGCGGCAGTGCCTGCACGCCAAGCAACTGTGCGCCCGCACTGGCGGAGAACGCAATTCCTGCGACGGCGGCAAGCGCCAGGATACGGACCAAGCTGGACATCGGGCGACCTCTTTATCATTCCTCTCATGGATGAAACGTGTGTGGGGCGTCGTTTCATCCCCATGGAGATCAATGGATCATTCGTCGCCGTTCGAGGACCAGCTCGCTTCGCTGCTGCCGCGCCTGCGGCGGTTCGCGCACGCGCTGAGCCGCGATGCTGCCGACGCGGACGACCTGACGCAGGCGACGGTCGAGCGCGCGTTGCGGTCGAAAGCGCAGTGGGAGCCGGGCACGAAGCTCGACAGCTGGTGCTACCGGATCATGCGCAACCTGTGGATCGACACGGCGCGTGCACGATCGCGCAAGAATGCGCGCGAGGCGCCGGAAGAGGAAGGGCTCAGCGTGGGCGAGGACCCGCGCCCCGGCATCGAGGCGGCGGTGGACCTGCAGCGCGTCATGGCCGCGATGTCGCAGCTTCCCGACGAGCAGCGCGAAGTCGTCGCGCTGATCCTCGTCGAGGGCTTTGGCTATCGCGAAGTTTCGGAAATGCTCGGTCTGCCAATCGGCACGGTCTCGAGCCGGCTGGTGCGCGGGCGGACCGCGCTTCTGGCAATGGTGGGTGAACAATGAACGAGGATGAGAAATTTTTCGCCTGGCTCGATGGCGAGCTCGACCCGGCTGCCGCCGCCGAGATGGAAGCCAAGGTGGCTGCCGACCCAGCGCTAACGCGACTGGCGGAGCAGCACCGATTCCTCGGCGCACAGCTCAAGGGCGCGTTCGACCCGATTGTCGAGGCGCCGGTACCCGAGCAGCTGCGGACAGCGGTCAGGCCTCCGGCTCAGGTAATCGATCTTGTCGCTGCGAGGCGTGTTCGTTCGATGCCCGCGCTTGCTCAGTGGGCCGCGATGGCGGCGACGCTCGCGGTTGGCGTGTTCGTTGGCACGCAGGTTCCGCGCGGCGGCACCGCGCCCGTCCAAGTGCAGGGCGGTAAGTTGTATGCCGCGGCGGCACTGGATCAGGCGCTCGACACGGAGCTCGCGAGCACGCCGACGGGCGATGTCCGCATCGGCATCACCTATCGCGATTCCGCGGGCGAGATTTGCCGCACGTTCGTCGCGCCTGCCGGAAGCGGCGTTGCCTGCAACGCTCGGGGCCGGTGGGAGATGAAGGGCCTCTTCGCAGCGCCGGAAGGGCAAGGCGGCGACTACCGCATGGCCGCGGGGATGGACCCCAACCTCGCGGCGCTGGTCGATTCGACGATTGCGGGTGAGCCGTTGGATGCGACTGCGGAGAAGGCTGCACGCGACAAGGGCTGGCGGTAGTTGAGGGTGGTGCCCAGGGGCGGAATCGAACCACCGACACCGTGATTTTCAGTCACGTGCTCTACCAACTGAGCTACCTGGGCGCGCATCAGCGAAGGCGAGGCCCTCGCGGCGAACGGCTCCCCTAATCGCCGCTCTCGCTGCTGTCCACCTTTTCGGGGTCCGCTGGTGGACCTGGAATGCGGTATCCATCGCCCAACCACTTCAAGAGGTCACGGTCCTTACAGCCGGGGCTACAGAACGGCGCGTGCTGGGGCGATTCCGGCCTGCCGCAGAGCGGGCATTTCTTCGATTTGTCAGGCGTTTTCGGCATATCCGGCAGACATGGTGAGACCGGGATCGGCCCGCAACCCGACATTACCGCCGATCTGGCGGCCGAGCTCGTCCAGCCATCCCCGATTCTGTCCTAGCACTGCTACGACCGCGGGATGAGCGACGATCCTCTTTGAGCCGGGTATCTCTGCCGCAGCCCGGCGCAGCAAAGCCCGAGCCTCGAACGGTGCGCGATCGCGGGCCAATTCCACTAGTGATGCCCTGGGGCGTGGGCGGACGACCTGCACGAACCCGAAGCCATTGATGGCCGTGTGCTCGGACGGCTTGGGCAAATATTCGTCAAGAATCCTGTCGACCTCGCGCCGCGCCTCCTTGGCGCCGAGCGTCGGGAAGTCGATCCCCACCGAGCCGCCGACATCTAGGCGCCTGATGGCGCGCGCAATCGCCCAAGCTGCAACTTGGGCGAGCTCGGCCGGCGCCAACCAGCCATCGACGTCGATCATCGTCATCGCAGCGGTCGGCTCGATCCGCAGCTCGCCTCCGCTGAATTGCACGATCCCACTGCGCGCTTCTTCGAGCAAGTCGTCCCACCCCTCAATGCGTCCTTCAAGGCCATCCGCCAGGGGCGGCGCGGGACGGGGCGCTTCGCTGGTCCGGCGCGCGAGGCCGCGCTTCCAGGGCTCGGTGCCGCCAAGCGCTTCGCGAGTGACTTCAACGAAGAGCGATCGGCCCTCGCTGATCCCGGAGACGCCGCGCGGAAGCAGGAAGGTCTCTCCGTCCGCTTCGACAGCGACGCGCGGAGCGACCGCGACCAGCTTCGCTTCGAGGATCGTGCCAGCCGGAATGACGCTATCCCGCCGAACCCGAGCCTCGACGATCTCGCTATCTTCGATCAGCGCCGCCCGGGTTTCGCCGATCCCGCGCTCGATCAGCCATTCAGGCAATGTCGTATCCTGCAGACTTCAACAGCACGCGCGTCTCGGCAAGGGGCAGGCCGACGACGTTCGAATAGCTGCCGGCAATGTGGCGGACATAGACCTCGCCATAACCTTGCAGCGCGTAACCGCCGGCCTTGCCGCGCCATTCGCCGTGGCTAGCGTAATAGTCAATCTCCTCGTCGGAGAGCGGCTTCATCGCGATCATCGTTTCGCCGAGCCGCTCGCGCAGCCCGTTGCCGGGGATCGCCAATGCGACGCCGGTCAGGACCCGATGCCGGCGGCCCGACAGCAGCTTCATGCAGGCGCGAAGGGTCGCCTCGTCCTCAACCTTCGGGAGTATGCGCCGCCCGACGGCGACCACGGTGTCGGCCGCGAGCACCAGCGCGTCGGGCTCCTGAGCGGCCACAGCGATTGCCTTCTCGCGCGCAAGCCTCAACGCATGCTGGCGCGGCAACTCACCGCGCGGGACGCTTTCGTCGATGTCTGCGGGGACGACCGCGTCCGGTTCCACGCCGATGCGGGCAAGCAGGTCGACGCGGCGCGGGCTCGCCGAAGCGAGGATGAGCCGCATCGATGCGACTCAGCCGTTGTAGCCGGGCGGGCCTCCGCGGCCGGGCATAAAGCGATAAGTGATGCGGCCCTTCGTTAGATCGTAGGGGGTCATTTCGACCAGCACGTCGTCACCGGTCAGAACGCGAATTCGGTTCTTACGCATCTTGCCGGCGGTGTGGCCGAGCACCTCATGGCCGTTCTCGAGGCGGACGCGGAACATCGCATTGGGCAGCAGTTCCACCACCTGCCCCCGCATCTCGAGCAATTCTTCCTTGGCCAAGCGATATCCTTCTGTTGGGCGCGAAAAGTCGCGGAGCCTTAGCGGGCGCCCGGCCAAATGTGAAGGCGTGCGGCTAGGTCGTGAGCACCGTCGAGCCGCTCGTCCTGCGCCCTTCGAGCGCACGATGCGCTTCGGCTGCATCTTTTAGCGGGAAGCGCTGGCCGATCTCGATCTTCACCTTGCCGCTTTCGACCACGTCAAACAGGGCGTGGGCAGATAGTTGCAGGTCGGCAGGGTCGAGGGTGTAGTCGTATAGCGTCGGCCGGGTGAGAAAGAGCGATCCCTTCCGCGCGAGAAGCAACGCGTCGAACGGATCGACCGGCCCGGACGAATTGCCGAAGCTCGCCATCATCCCGCGCCGCGCAAGGCAATCAAGGGACTTCATGAAGGTATCGCGGCCGACACCGTCATAGACGACCGCAACCTTGGCGCCGTCGGTGATGCGCTCAACCTCAGCGACGAAGTCCTGCCGGGTGTAGACGATTGGATGGTCGCAGCCGTGGGCACGCGCCAGGTCCGCTTTTTCGTCGCTGCCGACGGTACCGATGACGGTCGCGCCGAGCGCCTTCGCCCATTGGCACAGGATGAGGCCAACGCCTCCTGCGGCAGCGTGGACGAGGATCGCGTCTCCCGGCTTCACCGGATAGACGCGCCTAAGCAGCATCTCGGCGGTCATGCCCTTCAGCATCATCGCCGCGGCGGCTTCGGCGGAAATGCCGTCCGGCAGTTTAACTACTCGGTCGGCGGGGATTAGCCGCACCTCTGCATAGCCACCAACCGGGCCGCCATAGGCGACGCGATCGCCGACTTGCATGCTCGTGACATCCGACCCGATAGCCTCGACGACGCCGGCGCCTTCGACACCCGGAATGAACGGCAGAGGCTGCGGATAGAGGCCGGTGCGGTGATAAACGTCGATGAAATTGACGCCCGCCGCTTCCTGCCGGAGCCTGATCTCACCGGGACCCGGCTCGCCGACCTCGACCTCTTCCCACTTAAGAACCTCCGGTCCGCCGATTTCATGAACTCGGATCGCGTGCGGCATTATTTTCTCCTGGCGCTGTCCCCACACAGCAAAAGCCCCGCCCCAAAGTGGTGGGACGGGGCCGAAGTTTAAAGCCGATGAATGATCAGACGGTGGCGTGCCCCGCCAGCGCCGCGAGCAGAAGCAGCGCGACGATGTTCGTGATCTTGATCATCGGATTGACGGCCGGGCCGGCGGTGTCCTTGTAGGGGTCACCGACGGTATCGCCGGTCACCGCGGCCTTGTGAGCCTCCGACCCTTTACCGCCGTAATTGCCGTCCTCGATGTACTTCTTGGCGTTGTCCCAGGCACCGCCGCCGGAGGTCATCGAGATGGCGACGAACAGGCCGGAGACGATCACGCCGAGGAGCAATGCTCCAAGCGCCGCAAAACCCGACGCCTGGCCGGCAACTTGGGTAATGGCGAAATAGACGACGATCGGCGCCAGCACCGGCAGCAGTGAAGGCAGGATCATTTCCCGGATCGCGGCCTTGGTGACGAGGTCGACGGTCCGTCCGTAATTGGGGCGGACGCTGCCTTCCATGATGCCCGGATTGTCTCGGAACTGCGCGCGCACGTCCTCGACTACCGACCCAGCTGCGCGACCGACCGCGGTCATGCCAAAGGCGCCGAAGCTGTAGGGCAGCAATGCGCCGAGCAGCAGGCCGACGATGACGTACGGATTTGATAGTGAGAAATCGACGGTCACGTTGGGGAAGAACTGCCGAAGGTCGGTGGTGTAAGCGCCGAACAGCACCAACGCAGCAAGCGCCGCCGAACCGATGGCGTAGCCCTTGGTCACGGCCTTGGTGGTATTGCCGACCGCGTCCAGGGCGTCTGTGCGGGTGCGCACGTCCTCTTCCAGCCCCGCCATTTCGGCGATCCCGCCGGCATTGTCGGTGACCGGACCATAAGCGTCCAGAGCGACGACCATGCCGGCCATGGCAAGCATCGAGGTCGCGCCGAACGCGACGCCGATGACACCTGCCAGCTGATAGGCCGCAATCACCGCAATCACGATGACGATCGTCGGCAGCGCGGTCGATTCGAGGCTGATGGCGAGACCCTGGATCACATTCGTGCCGTGGCCCGTCTGCGACGCCCTCGCGATGCTCTGAACCGGGCGATAGTTGGTGCCGGTGTAATATTCGGTGATCCACACCAGAAGGCCAGTGAGGCTGAGGCCGATGAGCATGCAGTAGAACAACTTCATGCCGGTCAGCTGGATCTCGGTACCGCCGACACCCGGGATCGAGGCGACGACCGCGTTCATGTCGCCAAGAACATATTGCGTGACGGGGTAGGCTAGTACCGCGCCCAGCACGGCGGACGTCCAGAAGCCCTTGTAAAGAGCTCCCATGATCGAGCCCTTGCCAAGTCGCACCATGTAGGTGCCGATGACCGAGGTAATGATGCACAGACCGCCGATGATCAGCGGCAGGCTCATCAATTTCATCAGCATGTCGCTGTCCCCGCCCGTGACGGTCAGGGCGATCGACACCATGGTGACGCCAAGCGTTACGACGTAGGTCTCGAACAGGTCCGCCGCCATGCCGGCGCAGTCGCCGACATTGTCGCCGACATTGTCAGCGATCGTCGCAGGATTGCGGGGATCGTCCTCCGGAATCCCGGCCTCGACCTTGCCGACCAGGTCGGCGCCGACGTCCGCGGCTTTGGTGAAAATGCCGCCGCCAAGACGGGCGAAGATCGAGATCAGCGAAGCGCCGAAAGCCAACGCGACGAGCGCATCGACGACGATCCGGTCGTTGGGCGCATGGCCGGCGATGGCCGTCAGATAGTAAAAGAAGACCGAGATCGCGAGCAGCCCGAGTCCGGCGACCAGCATCCCGGTGATCGCGCCAGAGCGGAACGCCATGGTCAGGCCGCCCTGAAGCGACGTCCGAGCCGCCTCAGCGGTGCGGACATTGGCCTTTACCGAGACGTTCATGCCGACGAAGCCGGTAGCACCGGACAGCAGCGCGCCGATCAGGAACCCGATCGCCGAAACCGGTCCAAGGAAATAGAAGACTAGCGCGACGACCACGACTCCGACGATGGCGATCGTGCGGTACTGGCGGGCAAGGTACGCCTGCGCCCCTTCCTGAACGGCGCTGGCGATGTCCCGCATCCGCTCGTTACCGGCAGGCGCCTTCAGCACCTGCATGGTGGTCACGACTCCGTACAGCACGGCGATGAGGCCGCAAATAATGGCGATAAAAAGCAGGTTCATGAGTTCAAGCTTCCCCGTTCTTGAAGCAGGCGGATGGGGCCGACGGAACGGCGGCCGCCTCTGAAAAACGGCGAAGCTTTAGGGAGCGTTTTCGCGGCTGGCAACCGCGCTGGGTTAAGCGTTCAGCGAAGCAGCAGGGCGAACGCCATTCCGGAGATGAGGCCGCTAAGGCCGATCAGCCACTGGCGGATTGGAAAGCCCGCGATCGTCTGAACCCTGGTGCTCAAAACCGAGTGTCTCCGGCAGCTTGATCGTTTCGCCGCCGCTGGTGAGCGAAAGGGGTAACTCGCCAGCGGCAAACGATCCGATGCGGCTGATCCTCGTCCTGGATGGTAAAGAAAGCGTTTCCGGATCGACGTTCGGAGGCAGCGCCGCGATCAAAGCATAATCGTCGCCGCCTGTTGCCGCGAACAGGCGTGCGGCAAGATCCTGCCCGCGCTCGGCGACAAAGGCGCCGGAGAGTGGAAGCGTATCGAGGTCAATCTGGATCGAGCAACGGCTCGCCAGCGCCATGCGCCGGGCGTCGAGCAGCAACCCGTCCGACACGTCCATCATGGCGTGCGCGTGCGGCGCGAGGGTCTCGCCGGCGCCAAGCTGTGGAATCGGGCGGCGATAGATGTCGACCAGCGGTCCATCGGCTTTGGGGTTATCACGCAGCAGGGCGAGCCCAGTCGCGGCGTCGCCGATCGTCCCTACCAGCCACAAACCGTCGCCAGCCTTCGCTCCGGCGCGGTCGGGTACGTGCGCGCCGGCTCGGCCGATCGCCGTCAGCCCAAGTACCCGGGGTGCGCCGGCGGGCAGGGCGATCGTGTCGCCGCCAAGCAGCGGCAGGCCGTAGCTTTCGCAGGCAGCCTCGACGCCGCCAAGAAATGCATCTTCCCACCCGCTTTCGCCGGAGATGGTCAGGGACAGCAGGGCGCCCGCAGGCGTCGCGCCTTTGGCCGCGAGGTCCGAAAGATTCACCGCGACAAGTTTCCAACCAACGCTCGCGGGGGGATCGGAAGGCAGAAAGTGAACGCCCTCCGCGATCGTGTCGTGCGTAACGACGAAGTTTTCGAGCATTGCGACGTCATCGAGCAGCCCGCGCGCCCCGGGGGCCGTCGCAATGCGGCGCAGGCGCTTGATCACCTCGGCTTCGCGCATGCCCTATGCTCGCGCCGGGCGAGCCTCTTTGGCAATGGCGTCGAGCAGGCCGTTCACGAAGCCGCTCTCGCGCTTGTCGTAGAAGGCGTGGGCGACATCGACATACTCCGAGATGACCGATCCGACTGGAACGTCCGGGCGCGCGATAAGCTCATATGCGCCGGCGCGGAGGATCGCGCGCATCGGCCGGTCGAGCCGCTCCAGGCTCCAGCCTTCGGCGAGGCGGTCGCTGATCAGGCCATCGATTTCTGCCCGGCGCGCGTCGAACCCCGTGACAATGTCGTCGAAGAAGTCCTGCTCGGCCTCGTGATAGCGGGCGTCCTCGATCGTGGCGCCAAGGCGATGCTCGTGGAACTCGTGAAGCAGTCGGGGCAGCGGCGTCCCCTCCATCTCTTGCTGGTACAGCGCCTGGACGGCGGCGAGACGTGCCGCGGAACGCGATCGGGAACGGGTTTCGGTCATTGCGCGGCGGCACTAGCCGCCGCTTCGCCAGCGAGGAAGGGGCCGAGCGCCGAAGCGACCTCGTCGCCCGCCTCCCATGGTGCGAAATGGCCAGTGTCGGGCAGGCGGACGATCGTGAGATCGTCGACGAGCTTGTCGAGGCCTTCCAACTGGAGCGGAAGCAGCGCCCTGTCCTTCAAGCCCCAGATGACGAGCGTCGGCACCTTCACGCTGGGGAAAGCGCCGAGCAGCCAGTCGGGAAGCGGCAGGGTCACACTCGGCGGTGGTACGACCACCTTCGAGCCCCGGTACCAGTTCAGCATCGCCGTCATCGCGCCCGGTTGAGACCAGTCAGCGATATATTGCCGCCGCTCCGCCTCGGAGATCAGTGCAAGGTCGACATGACGGCCGAAGCTTTTCTCGAACAACGCATCATAACCCATGCCCTCCACAGCCTTCTCGAACATCCGCGAGCGGAAGGCGCTCATATATTGCGAGGCCGCCCGCTGGTCCGCGTCCTCGATGAGGCTCTTCTGGAAGATCACTGGATGCGGCGAATTTACGATCGCTAGTCGGTCTAGTCGCGGATAATCCCGGATCGCGATCGCCCAGGCGATTGCGCCGCCCCAATCGTGACCCACGAGGGAGAACTGTTGGATCCCGAGCGTGTCCGCTAGCGCGAGAATGTCGTCCACCAGGACGTCGGTCCTGTAGGCTTCGACGTCCTGCGGGAGATCCGATCCAGCAAAGCCGCGCTGATCCGGCATGACCAGGAAAAAGCGGTCTTGCAGCCGCGGGACAAGCTCGCGCCAGGTGCGGTGCGATTCCGGAAAGCCGTGGAGCAGGATCACCGCCGGGTGCTTCGGGTCGCCGGCGAGCGCGACGTTCAGCGTCACGCCGGTTTTAAGCGCAACCTTGCGGAACTCGGTCACGGATAGCTGACCGTCAGCGGCACCTCGGGCAGCGGGATATATTCCTTGTCGTCGCCGGGGATCAGGTCGAAGCGGAGCGCCTTCCAGTCCTCCTTGGCCTGGTTGATCCGGTCGCGCGACGAGGAGACGAAGTTCCAGAAGACGTAGCGGCGGGTCGAGAAAGCCTGTCCGCCCAGCAACATCAGCCTCGCGCCGCTTGCGCTCGCCAACCGCGCCTGATGGCCCGGCCTGAGGAGGTACAACGCGAAGAGGTCGAGCGTCTGCCCATCGAGCTCGGCGTCCCCGTCAACCAGCATCAAGGCCCGCTCGTCCGCGTCGCTGTCAACCGGGATTGCACTGCCGGCTCCGAGCAGGATGTCGGCATAGATCGTGGAGGAATGCTGCGGCGTCGCTGCGGTAGCGCCCCATAGTGTGCCCATCAGGACGCGAGCGCTGGCTCCGTCATCCTCGACAAGCGGAAGCTGTTCGGCCGCGACATGGTCGAACGCCGGCGCAATCTCTTCCTGGCCGTCGGGCAAAGCTAGCCAGGTCTGCATGCCGTACATGGCCGGTCCCTCTGCCCTGACGGCCTCCGGCGAGCGCTCCGAATGGACGATGCCGCTACCGGCGGTCATCAGGTTGATCGCGCCGGGCTCGATCACCGCATGACTGCCGATGCTGTCCCTGTGCTCGATCGCGCCTTCGAACAGGTAGGTGACAGTCGCAAGATTGATGTGCGGGTGAGGGCGCACGTCCATGCCCCGTCCGGCGGGCAGTCGCGCGGGCCCGAACTCGTCCACGAAAATGAAAGGCCCGACCATGGTTCTTTGGCGACCGGGAAGGGTGCGGTTGACCTTGAAGTCGCCGAGGTCGTGCGTGACCGGGGTAATGGTCTGGATGACGGATGAATCCATTCGCGGGCTCTTAAGCGCAACGGGAGCGCGGCGGAAGGTCACGGGGCCAGGTCAGATTTTGCGATGACCTGAACGGCCGTTCATTTGGGCTTCAGCTTTCCTCCACTTTAGGCGGGCCTTCGTTCCGGAGGCTTAACGGGCCGGCGTCCGCCGAGTGCCGCTCCTCCCAGTAACCGACGTCTTTTGCTCCTGGAGGTGGTGCGCCTTCCGGGCCGGAGACTTGCACGCCAACAGAACCGGGCCGTGGGGGCGGGCCGGAACAAAGGGACTTTGTTCATGCGCTTTTTACTCGCTTCCACTGGCCTTGGCGCTCTCGCCTCGGTCCTGTCCTCTCCAGCTTCCGCCGACACGACCATCAGCACTGCCACCACCGCCGCCCTCAACACTGCCGCAGCGGGCGATATCACAGTGACCACCGCGGGTTCGATCAAGCCGGCCGCCGGCGCCGTGATCACCATCGACAGCAACAACAAGGTCAACAACCAGGGGACGCTAGCCATTCAGGGGGTTAACGGGGCGGCCGGCATCGTCGCCAACACCGGGCTGACAGGAGACATCACGCACAGCGGCACGATCACGATCGACGAGAACTTCACCCCCACCGACACCGACAATGACGGCGATCTCGACGGGCCGTTCGCTCAAGGGTCAAACAGGTTCGGAGTCCACGTCCTGTCCGGCGGAACCTACACGGGAAACATCATCGACAGCGGCACCATCACGATCGAAGGCAACAACTCCGCGGGCCTCGCCATCGACAGCTCGCTCACCGGGTCGCTGAACGCCACCAACGGCAAGATTTCGGTGCTTGGCGACAATAGCGTCGGTATTCGCACCGGGGCAGTCAGCGGCAACGTCAACATCGGCAGCGGGAGCACTGTCACCGTGCAGGGGGCGAACGACGTCGGCGTGCTGCTGGGAGGCAACATCGGCGGCGCCGTCGTCCTTCAAGGCACCGTTAACGCGACGGGCTACCGCTACCCGAACCCGCCATCGGACACCTCGAAGCTCGACGCAGACGACTTGCTCCAAGGGGGCCCCGGGGTGCTGGTTGCGGGCAATGTTGGCGGCGGAATCCTTCTGGACACGCACCCGGCGGACAATGATCCGAACAATGCTGACGAGGACGGCGACGGCATTCCAGACGCCAACGAAACGACTGCGACCATCACGAGCCTGGGCGCAGCGCCGGCTCTCAAGATCGGGTCGGCGACCCAGGACATCACGGTTGGAGCGGTAGCCTCATCGGCAGCCGGCCATGGGCTGGTTATCAAGGGCACCGTCACCGGCTCCGGGGTCTACGCTGGCGTTACCGGAACAGCTCTGGATATCGGCGGCGTCGGTCATAGCGTCTCGATCGCCGGCGGTATGACTGTTTCCGGCACGATCAGCGCATCGGCCAATGGAGCAAGTGCCACCGGCATCCACATCGGAACCGGCGCGAGCGTCCCGCAGATCGTCAACAGCGGGACGATCAGCGCTTCAGGGGGTTCGTCGGCTACGGCGGTCGCCCAGGCGATCCAGATCGACGCTGGCGCCACGGTCAACTCAATCACCAACAGCGGAAGCATCCAGGCGACGAGGACCGGAACCGCCGGAACGGCGGCGGCGATCGTCGACAAGTCGGGGACGCTTTCGCTGGTGCAGAACAGCGGGTCGATCGGCGTGGGAAGCGCAGCGACGCTCGGCGATTCGGCCACCGCGATCGACCTCAGCGCCCGAACCACGGGCGCCGTCGTGCGGCAGGTCGCCGCCGCCACCGGCAAGCCGGCGCCCACGATCAACGGACGCATCCTGTTCGGCAGCGGCAATGACGTGCTCGACATCCAGGCCGGCACCATCAACGGCAAGGTCGACTTCGGCGGTGGCGCGGATGCGATGACACTCTCGGGCACTTCGGCCTTCCACGGCACGATCCTGAACAGTGGCGGACTGGCGCTCAACGTCGGCGCCGGCTCGATCGCCGACATCCAGAATGTCGGCACCGTCAACCTGGCATCTCTGACGACGGGAACCGGCGCTTCGCTTGGGTTCAAGGTCACCAATGCCGGCCACACCATCTACCAGGTGGCGGGAACGGCCGACTTTGCCGCGGGCACGAAGCTCGTCGTGACCTTCGACACGATCGGCGCTGCCGCGGGAAATTACACGATCATCAACGCTGGTACGCTGGTCGGAGCGCAGAACCTCACCAGCACTGCCATCAACGTGCCGTTCCTGTTCACCAGCTCCCTGACCTCAACCGCTAACCAGGTCGTGCTTGGGGTGGTTCGAAAGACTTCGGCCCAGCTTGGCCTCAACCAGTCCGAGGCGGCCGCCATCGATGCGGTGCTTACCGCTGCTGATACCGACACAGGGGTTCGTGGAGTGCTGCTCGGAATCTCTGACGGCGCGACGCTGCAAGGCACGCTCCAGCAGATGCTCCCCGAGCATGCCGGCGGGGCGTTCGAAACGGCCACCAAGCCATCGCGGCTTGCAGCCGACATCCTCGCCCAGCCAGGGATGATCAACGGATTGTGGATGCAGCAGCTCGCCTGGACTTCCAGCAAGTCCATCGGCAGCACGTCGAGATATCAGTTGAGCAGCTGGGGCGCCGTGAGCGGCTATGACGTTTCCGTCGGCCCGATCGGTAATGTCGGCGTCAGCCTTGGCTATTATTACGGCAAGGACAGCCATAGCGGCGCCGAGATCGCCAGCGACCATTATGAGGCAGGCGCCTACTGGCGAGGCGGGACCGGTCCGCTTCGTGCCTGGGCGCGAGGCACGGTGGCCACCATCGATTACGATAGCACCCGGCGGCTTTCCGGCGTGGCAAGCGGGCAGCCCGTCAGCCGGGAGTCAGACGCCAAGTGGAATGGCCGACTCTATTCGGCGTCGGGCGGCGTTTCGTACGAAGCCCATTTTGGCCGCCTGAGCATCCGTCCGAACGCCTCGGTCGAATATTACAAGCTGCACGAGAATGCCTACACCGAAACCGGCGGCGGCACGGCCTACGACCTGACCGTCCGGAGCCGAAACAGCAACGAGGCCGCGGCTAACGCGATGGTTACGCTCGGCTACGACTTCACCGCTCGCGAAGACCCGGATTCAGGCTGGTTCCGTGTCGAGCTGGACGGCGGTCGGCGCGAGATCTTTAGCAGCACCATCGCCAACACCATCGCATCGTTCGGCACCGGCGCGCCGTTCACGCTGAGCGCCGAGGAGCGCAAGAGCGGATGGCGCGGCGGGCTTCGTGTTGCCGGAGGTGGTGGAAGCGTGTCCTTCGTCGCTGAAGCGAATGCAGAACAGCAGCAGGGGCACACCTCGTTCGGTGGCCGGATGGGCGTGAGCATCGGGTTGTAGAACTGGAAGGGAGGGGCAGCGAGCGCCGTCCCTCCCTTCATTCTCCAGGTGCCGCGGCCTTGATCGACAGTGCGTGGACCCGCTCGCGCATCAGGTCACCGATCGCCGCGTAGATCATCCGCTGCCGCTCGAGACGGTTCTTGCCGATGAAGGCCGGACTTTCGATGCGAAGCGAGAAGTGGCTTTCACCGGCGGGATTGTAGCCGCCGTGGCCCCGATGCTGCTCGCTTTCATCGACGAGTTCGATCGCCGTCGGGGAAAGCGCCGAATTGAGGCAGGCAAGCATTTCAGTTGCGACCGGGCCGGTTTTTTGGGCGTTCATTGGACCTTATATAGTGGGATTCAATGGCGACGAAGCAATCCAGGATGCACGGGCGGATCGAAGGGGCGAGGGCAAGATGCGCCGTCCCTGGCTGCGACGCGCCCGGGGAATTCAAGGCGCCGCTGCAACCGGCCAATTTCGACGGGCCGGGAGCTTGGCGGTTCCTGTGCCTCGACCATGTCCGCGAGCACAATGCGAAGTACAATTTCTTCGACGGCATGAGCCCCGAGGAGATCCAGGATGCACAGGGTCCGCTTGCCGGCTGGGAGCGGCCAAGCCGCAAGTTCGCTGCCAACGGGGCCGACCCGGCCCCCAAGTGGAGCGACTTCTCCGATCCGCTGGAAGCCATTTCAGGCCGCTTCGGGCGCATTCGCGAGCCTGCAAGGCAGTCGCGCTTCAGCAAGCCGGAGCGGCGCGCGCTGTCGGTGCTCGGGCTCGGCGAGGACGCCGGCCTGCACGAGCTCCGGAAGCGCTATTCGGCGCTGGTCCGGCGCTTCCACCCCGACAAGAATGGCGGCGACCGAAGCAAGGAAGACAAGCTCGGCGCGGTGATCGAGGCCTACCAGCTGCTGAGGAAGTCCGCGGCCTTCGCTTAATCCCGGTCGGGAGCTCCGAGCGGGAAGTAAGGCCGGTAGGGCCGCGCTTCGTCGACCGCGCGGGCGACCACGGGATGGCCAAGCAAGCGGGAACGATAGGCTTTCACCTTCGGGCGTGCGTCCCCAATTTCCTCGACCCAGTCAGCGTAAAAGAGCGCCGGCGCCGCGGCGCAGTCCGCCAGTGTGAAGTTGCCGCCGGCGGCCCAGCCGTCCTCGGGCAGATTGGCCTCGAGCCAGTCATAGGCGATGTGCAGCCCCTTGCGGCCTCGCTCTGCGCTATCAGCGTCGCCCTTGCCGAGCGCATGGTTGACGGCGGGCTGGAAGTTCCCCTGAACGTACAGGTCGAAGAAGCGATCGAGGAAGCGAACGCGTCGGCCGAGCTCGCCGTCCGGGATCCAGACGTTTGCGGTAGGATGGTTCGCCTGCAGATGCTCGATGATGCAGGTCGCCTCAGGGATCACCTTGCCGTCGTCGACGAGCGTCGGGAACTTGGCGAAGGGCCAAAGCTCGGCGAGCCGGGCGGTTGCCTCGGGATCTTCGAAGACCTTGTGGAATTCGAACGGAG
>Ga0207683_10002171_pt1 | contig 17226 bp, 9 predicted proteins | sample KBSM73metaG_FD_184333 | JGI IMG/M metagenome (GOLD analysis project Ga0207683, IMG submission 184333) | Miscanthus rhizosphere microbial communities from Kellogg Biological Station, Michigan, USA - KBS M7-3 metaG (SPAdes) (version 2) | ecosystem: Host-associated > Plants > Roots > Rhizosphere >... | reverse complement strand
CTTGGCCAACCTCGCCAACATCCAGTTCGGACGCGAAGACTTCGCCGCCGCCGCCGAAAGCTACACCCGCGCCTTCGCCATACGGCGCGATGCGCCGGCATGGATCTGGGTCAAGCGCGGCATCGCACAGGACCGCGTCCATGACATGGCCGGCGCCGAAGCGAGCTTCCTGGAAGCGGCACGGCTCGCGCCCGACGATCTCCAGATCCGCGACAATCTCGCGACCCACCAGATGGGTCTCGGGCACTACGCCGAGGCCGAGCCGACGCTGCTGCGGATGCTCGAGCTCGATCCAGGCAATCCGTATGCGCTGTCGATGCTCGCGCATTCGCGCCAGCACCGGTGCATCTGGACCGGACTCGACGACTTGTTCGCGCAAGTCGGCGCGGCGCTGGCAGCGCCGCCGCACGGCGATGGACGCTACACGGTCAATCCGTTTCCGCTGCTGGCGATGCCATGCGACGCGCGAGCCCAGCTGTGCGCGGCGCAACGCTGGGCCGCAACCAAGGCCCCACCAGCGCCGGCAGCCCGCCCCAGACCGACGATGCCGGCGGGCGCGCGGCTTCGCATCGGCTTCGTCTCGTCCGACCTGCGCGAGCATCCGATGATGCACCTGCAGCTCGAGCATTGGGAGCGGATCGATCGCGCGCGTCTCGAGACCTTCGGCTACGGCTTGCGGGCCGCCGATCCCGGGCCGATAGGTCGGCGCGCCGCCCGCGCCTTCGAGCATTTCGCCGACGTCAGCGCGGAGTCGAACGAACAAATCCTCCGTCGCATCCGCGCCGACGGCATTGCGATCCTGTTCGACTTGAATGGCTATACGGCCGGCGGCGACAGCCGCCTGATGGGATTGCGCCCGGCGCCGATACAGATCAATTCGATCGGATTTCCCGGCACGCTGGGCGTCGACTGGTACGACTACATCCTGGTCGACCGCTTCGGCGCGCCCGACGCGATGCAACCGTTCTATACCGAACGCCTCTGGCATATGCCGCACGCGTCGTACCCCAGCGATACGACTCGCGCGCCGCTGGGGCCCCCGCCATCGCGCGCCGAATGCGGTTTGCCCGAACGGGGCTTCGTGTTCTGCTGCTTCAACAAATCGGCCAAGATATTGCCGGCGGTGTTCGCGATCTGGATGCGCTTGCTGGATGCGGTGCCGGCAAGCGTTCTGTGGCTGCTCGCAAGCGAGGCCGAGGCGGCCGCCAACCTGCAGCGGGAAGCCACGGCGGCCGGCGTCGATCCGGCGCGTCTGATCTTCGCGCCCAAAGTGCCGCAACAGCAACATCTGGCGCGGCACGCCGCCGCCGATCTGTTTGTCGACACGTTTCCGTACGGCGCGCATACGACGACCAACGATGCGCTGCTGGCAGGGCTCCCTGTCCTCACCTGCGCCGGTGAAACGCTGGTGACCCGGCTCGCCGGCAGCCAGCTTCACGCGATCGGGCTGCCGGAGCTGGTGACCGGCGACTTCGCTGCATACGAAGCGCTGGCGCTGCGCCTGGCACGCGAGCCTCAAACCCTGGCTGGATTTCGCACGCGCCTCGCGGCCAACCGCGCAAAATATCCGTTGTTCGACATGGCGCGCTATACGCGCGACTTCGAAGACGGACTTCAGGCGATCTGGCGAGACTTCCTGGCGGAGCAGACTCGAACGCGTTCAGACTGAAAGAATATCGTCGGCCTGCAGCAGCAGCTGCAGCCGCTCGATCGCATCGGACACATCGAACAGGCGCGATTGCGCTGCACCGATGCGCGCCGCGAGCTCCCGGCGCCAGGATTCGTCGCCGGCGAGGCGCGCGGCGATCGACAGATAGCCGGCATGGTCGCCGGCGATCAGCTCGGGCACGCCGAGCAACGACAGCATGCCCGCGCTCTGGCGGCCGCGCATGAACGCACCGGGCAGCGTGACGACCGGCAGGCTGCAGGCCAGTGCATCGAGGCTGCTGTTGCCTCCCGACCAGTGCAAGGTGTCGATCATGGCGTCGCACAGCATGTTGATGCGCAGGTAGTCGTCGTGTCCGACCTGCGGCAAAACCCGCGTCCGCTCGCGGATAGGAATGCCGTACGCATCGAGCGTTACCTTGAGCCGCTGCATGAACCGGTCGATAGGCGCCGGATGCCATCCGCCGAAAAAGACCAGCATCGCACGCGGATTCGCGGCCAGTATCTGCGCGAACAAGCGGTCGTTGTCCGGGTGTATTTTCCACAGCGACTGCGGGCACAGCAGCAGCGTTCGGTCGGCCGGCAGCGAGAATTGCTCGCGGCTGCCAGGCGTTGGCGGGATCGGCCGCTCGTAACGCGTTCCGATGCCGGGGAGCAGCACCAGCGGTTCGGAGTAGTGGTGCTGCGCATCGGCGCTCTCCATCGCCGCGCAGCTTAAGAATGCGTCGATGGTCGCGTGTCCGGTCGTCACCGGATGGCCCCACGCCGTGTATTGCCGCGGGGCCAGCCGCAGCGCCGCCAGCCCGAAGGTGGTGACGTCCATCCCGAGCTCCGTGTAGACCAGCACATCGAGCTCGTCGCCGCGGATGGCGGGTGCGACCACCGAAGGTCTCGAGCGGTTGGCGGCAAACGTGCGGAAGTGGTCAGCTCGCGTCGCGATCGCCTGCGCGATGTCGTCGATGCCGGGCCACAGGTGATAGACGAAGACTTCGAAGCGCTCGCGATCGAGATCGGTGATCCAGCTCTTGAAATAGCGGCCGCAGGTTCCGTTATGGAAGAACGCCGAGGCGAATCCGACTCGCACGCGCTTGCCGCGCAAACTCCGCCGGGCCAGCGGAGCCCGCCAGCGCGGCGCGACGGCGTCGACAGCGGCTGCGGCAACCGCGGCGTAGCGTCGCTGCAGACCGCGATCGTCGCGCCCCTGATAGGCGAGGAAGAAATTGACCCAGCGCAGGCCGTCGAGAGCCTGTGTCTCGTCAAGCCCCGCGGCGCGTATCGCCGGCAGGAGCTCGCCCTCGAGGCGGTCGAGTCCGGCCTCGAATGCCGCGCGCGCGGCGTCGACCTCTTTCGCGTCGGCGTAAACCATCGGCAAGGTCAGCTGCTCGCCGAACTGCGCGCGGAGATCGGTCGGATCGAGCGCACGCGCGCGGCCATAGGCGTTGCGCGCACCGACCGGATCGTTGCGCTCGGCCAAGACCAGCCCGAGGTTGAACCACTCGCCGGCGCTTTCCGACGGCGCGGCGTTGATCGCCTGCACATATAGCTGCGCAGACTCGTCGAGTCTGCTGGTGAGTCGCAGCACGCCGGCCAGCAGCACGACGAGCGGCCGGTAGGGATTCGAGCCGGCTCGGCGGAGCGCCGTGCGCAATGTGGCTTCGGCGCGGTCCATCGCGCCGAGATCGCGCTGCACGCCGCCGAGGTTCGCCGCCGCAAGCCAGTAGTCGGGCTTCAGCGCCACGGCGCGTGCAAACGCGGCTTCCGCCTCGTCGAGCCGGTGCTGCGTGCGCAGCGTATTGCCGAGATTGTTCCATCCGCGCGCATGCGCGGGGTCGAGGCGGACGGTTTGCTCGAACGCCGCGACCGCGCCCTCGGCGTCGCCGCTCTCGCCCAGCAGTATCCCGAGGTAGTGTTGCGCCTGGACGAACTTCGGATTGAGCACTAACGCGCGGCGCACGCTCGCCAAGGCGCCTTCCTTGTCGCCGTCCTGCTCCTGCAATTCACCGTGGACGTAGTGCGCCACCGGGTCGTCGGGCGCGTGCGCCACCGCCTCCCGCGCGTGCGCTGCCGCGCTCTTGATGTCGTGCGCGCGGTCGAAGCACGTCGCCAGCACCAGGTGCGCGGCGACGTGATCGGGCGGCTCGCCCGCGCTGGCAAGGATCGCTTCGGCTTCGCGCCGCGCCCCCGCCAGGTCCCCGGCGGCAAGGCGTTGCCGCGCGCGCCGGACTCGCGCCGATCCGGTGCCGGCGGCGGCCATCAGGCGCTCCCCGCGAGCGCGGCCGGATACCGCCGCTCGAGCGCCGTCAGGTAGGCACGCTCCAGATTGCGGGTGTGCGCGTCCATGTCGGTCAGCGGCGACCGGGCAAGGCCGGCCCGGATCGCCGCCCTCACTTGCGCACGGAACGTCCGATCGTCAGCGAGCCGCGCCGCGATTGCAACGTACTCGCTCGCGTTTTGCGCAACCGTGTCGAGGAGGCCGAGATTGGCCAGGATGCTGTACGAGCTGCGCTCGCCGTGCCGGCGCCCGCACAGGGTGACGACGGGAACGCCCATGTCCAGCGCCTCCAGCGTACCGTTGACCCCGCCGTACGGTAAGGGATCGAGCACCAGGTCAACGACGCCATAGCGCGCCTGATTTTCCGCTTCGTTGCGTCCTGCCGCTAGCACGATCGTGCGTTGCGACGCGATCCCGGCGGCGGCGAACAGGCGTCGCTGCGCGTCGCCCGCGTCGGACGACAACGGCGATATCGCGAGCAGGGCGCGCGGAATCCGCTCCAGCACGTCGCGCCACAGCGCGAGGCAGCGCCGCGACAGCTTCATCGGATTGACGAAGGCGGCGATGACCACCGCGTCGGCGTCGATGCCCAGCCGGTCGCGGCGGTACGGATGCACGGCGGCCGGGACGATGTGGCGGTAAGGATAGACGCAGCCTTCGATCGGCAGCAAGGTCTCGAGCTGCCCGGACTGGTTCTCCGGCAAGTCGGCGAACGCGTCGGTGAGCTTGAAGTCGACCGTGTTGAGGCCGACGACGCCGGCGCTGGCGACATGCGTAATCTGCACGCGCGCCGGCTGCAAAGCCAGGATGCCGGGCTTGGCGCCGCGGGTGTTGGTCGCCAGATCGACCAGCAGATCGAGCTCGTCGGCCGCGATGCGCCCGGCCGCTTCGCGCTCGGTGGCATCAGCAAGCGTCGTGAAATGGTCGCCCAAGGCCCGATAGCGGGCAGTCCACGGATCGCTGACGGCCGACAGCGAATAGAAGTAGAGCTCGAAACGATTGCGATCGTGGCGCCTTACCTCTTCCCAGATCATCTTGCCCATCACGTGATCGCGCAGGTCGCCGGACAGGTAGCCGATGCGTATCCTGCCGGGACGGCGGCGCGGCGCCAGAGTGATCGGCGTGCCGTAGACTCGCGGCGCAGCCGCCGCGTACTGGCGGTAGAGCTTGAGCACGTCGTCAGGTGCGACGTCGAAATAGAGGATCAGGAACAACAGTGTTTCGAGGCAATCGACGAGCTCGGTGTCGCTCGACGGCTTGAACTCGCCGCGTCGCAGGCGAACGAGATACCTGTCGAGCGCGCCGAAGTCTGCCTGATACTGGCAAGCCTCGAGCGCCTGCACCGCCAGCGGAAGCGCATCAGGACAGTTCGCCTCGAAGCGCCGGAACGCGCGGAGCCAATCGTCGATCCGCCCGCTTTCGTGCAGCGTCTCGCACAGTGCATTGTGGGCGGCGACGTGCGCCGGATCCTGTGCGATGACGCACTCGAACGCGTCGACTGCAGCGTCCGACCGTCCCAGCTCGCGCAGGACGACACCCGTGTTGTATCCGGCGGCAGTCAGGTCCGGGGCCAGTGCCAGCGCGCGCCGATAAGCGTTCTGCGCTGCCCGGCGTTTCCTGCTGACCTGCAGCGCGACGCCGCGGTTGTAGTGCGTCTCGGCATCGCCCGGCTGCAGCGAAAGCGCACGGTCGAACGCGGCGCGCGCCTCGTTGCCCCGGCCGCGGGCCAGCTCGGACAGACCGAGTGCACGCCAGAGCGCGGCCGCGCCTGGCGCGGCAGCGAGCCCGTCGCGGCAAAGCGCGATCGCGTCGTCGCAGCGGCCGGCCTCGCGCGTCAGATTGGCGAGCGCGGCCCGCGCGTCGACGAAACCGGGAGCGGCGCGAACCGCGAGGGTCAACTGCGCAACGGCGTCGGCTCGATCCCCCCGGTCGCGCAGCAGCAGGCCCAGCAGATACCGAGCGCGCGCGAAATCGGGTTGCAGCTCCAGCACGCTGCGATACGCCGCGATGGCGGCGTCGGCATCCTGCGCCTGGTGCGCACGCAGGGCCTCGTGCCAATGGCTTGCCATCATGGTCGCCGGAACCGCACAAGCGACGCGGGACGAGATCTCCGGCGCCAACGCCGCGGCGAGCGCGCCTTCGATGTCCCGGCGGTGCGCGTGCAGATCCTCGTCCGACGCCGATCGCGGCGCCGGCAGGCGCTCGGTGATCAGCGGTGCGGCATGCGCGGCGAAAAGCGAATCGAGCGTCCAGACGTTGCGCGCCGGGCGCTGAGCCAGCAGCAGCCCCGTTGCCGAACTCATACCCGCCAGGTCGACGATGGCATCGAAATCGGCTTCCGCCATCCGTTGCGCGATGGCTGGGCCGGGAGCCGCACCCAGCGCCGTCATCCCCGAGCGGGCGGGCACAGCCCCGGACGACGCCAGGCCACCGACATCGAACACGACTGCGGCGATCCGCTCGCGAGGATGTGCCGCGACGACTTCGCGCAAATAGCGGGCAGGATCGATCTCCACGGCGCCAATGCGTAACGGCCGCCCGGGTGCGATCAGATAGGCCACGCGCAGCGCCTCGCCCGCCGTGCGCCGCGGCCACGCGAGCGGCGCCACCGCCGCGTGAAGCGCCATGCACCGGGCCGCATAGCGCGCAGGCCATGGAGATTCCGGCGCGGCGCGCGCGGCGGCGAGCGCCAGCAGGCGCAGCGTCTCAGGCGACGCCGTCGCGGCCTGGGACTCGGCCGATTCGAGCCATGCCGCTGCGTGCTCAGGCTCGCCGCGCGCTGCGGCGTCCTCGGCCGCCATCGCCGCCAGCCATGCGGGCACCCCATCGTTTCGGCGCATGGCGAGCTCGCCGATCAGTGCCTGCTTGCGAAGCGATGCGGGGGCGGCGAGCAGCAGCCGCTCGAGCTCCTGCGGCTCGTCGAAAGCGCTGCGTTCGTCGATCGATCGCTGGATTTCCGCATAGGCCTCGGCATCGCCTGCGGCAAGCCGCGTCAGTGCGAGCCCGTGCCTTGCCTCCCGGCTTTGGGGCTCGAATGTCACCGCGCGGCGAAACGCCTCGGCAGATTCGACCGTCTTACCGATCCGCCGCGCCGCGGCGCCGAAGGCGAGCAAGGTCGGCAGATGGCGCGGCTGCAGCGTCAGCACCGTGTGCCAGGCGTCGAACGCGTCGCCGTCGCGACCGAGTTCGCGCAGCACTTCACCCAGATGAAAATGGGCCTGGATCGCGTAGCGGTCGGCCGCTAGTGCCTCGCGATAGCAGAGCAGCGCGTCGACGGTCCGGCCCGCGCGCTGGTGCGCCTGCCCGCGCGCGAGCCACGCGCTTTCGCCGCCAGCACTCACCGCGGCAGCCGGGCCTTGAGCACGGCAAGCAGCGACGCCGGCGCCAGGCGGTACAGTGCACGACCGGTGCGCGTGTCCCGGATCCGCAGCGCCACGCGCGCCACATGCGCCAGCGGATCACGCGCAGCGTTTGCAGCGGGCACCGTGGCATGCTGCGCGGGCGCTGCCGGTGCGGCGGCAGCCTGCGCCGGGCGCCACGGCACGTAGCGCAACGCGGTAAGGCAGCGCGCCGCGGTGATCGGTCGCAACGTGGCGCTGGCTTCCCGCGGGGGTGGCAGCACCCCGCGATAGATCGCAATCGTGGCATCGGTCATCGCGTCCAGCGTCGGCTGGACGGCGCTGCTGGCGCGCCCCGCCGCTTCCGCGAACTCTTCTGCGCGAGACGAGTCGAGTACGGCAACGATGCGGGCGAGCATGCGTTCTTCCGAGTTCCAGTCGTCGTAGCTCAACACCCAGCCGGCGCCCGTTCCGGTGACGCGGTCGGCAAGCGCGCCGATCGGCGGAACGATCGCAGGCCGGCCGGCGGCCCAGGCTTCTGACAGCGTGAAGCTGAACGTCTCGGGACCCGCCGAGGGGTACACAACCAATCGAACACGGTAATGCTCGATCAGCTCGCGCAACTCGCGCGAATCGTATGCGCCATGCATCGTGAATACGCCGTCGGCGGATTGGAACGGTTCGCGCCCGCGATCCAGGTAGCCGATCAGCACCCAACGCAACGGCAGGCCTCGCTCGCGAGTCAATTCGACCAGGCGTTCGAGCCGCCGCGCTCCCTTGTCCGGCCCGATCGCCCCGAGAACCGCGACGACAGGCCGGCCGTCGTCGGCCATCGGAAGCGGCGATCGCACCGCGTCCGGGCGCGACATGCCGGTGGCGTTGCCGTGCGGAATCACGGTGACCTCATGCTGCGGAAAATACCTGCCCAGTGTCGACGCCGCCCAGGTCGAGGGCGCGATGAGGAACGCCGAACGCGCCAGCAGCGCCCGATGCTTCGCTCGCCATGCGTCGATGTCGACGCCGGCGAACTCGGGCTGCGCCGCAAGGCAGGCGGCGCAGACCGTGGCGTCGGTCACGGCGCCGCAATAGCTGTGCCGAGCATTGAGGAAGGTTATCGTCGGGCAGGCGAAGTTGAGATCGTGCACCGTATAGCCGAACGGCGTGTCGAGGCGGGAGAGCGCCTGCAGCAGGCCGTCGCGGCAGCCGGAAATGTTGTGCAGGTGGATCAGGTCGACGCCAAAGCGTGCGCAAATGCCACCCAGGAAATCGCTCCACGGCTCCGCTGGCAAACGACTGAAGTCGTAGGTCCGCGTGGCATCGCTCGCGTGCTCCTCGAGCTGCCATTCGTCGCCGACGGCGATCAGCAGATAATGGCGAAACGCCTGGCCCGAGGCGGCGATCAGCGCGCGCACATGGTATTCGGTCCCACCGCCATGACCATGGATCACATGGAGCACCCCCGGGACTGGTTCGTTCAGCACCCGGTACTGCGACAGCGCCAGTTCGCGCAACGGGCGCACCGGATCGGCGGCGATGTAGGCGCGCACCTGCTCGAGATACTGCGGATGTCGATCGAGCAGGATTCGCATGTTTCGTTCGGCAAGATCGGCGCGCTTGTCGCCGAACGAGCTGCCGCCCAGATGCAGGACGAATGCATCCTCGCACAGCACGTTGCGATAGCCGGCAGCCGCCGCGCGCATGCAAAAGTCGTTTTCCTCGCCGTAGCCCAGGCCAAACACCGGATCGAACATCCCGATCGCACCGATCAGCGCGCGGCGGATGTAAAGGCAGAACCCGACGCCCGTCGGCAGATCGGGATAGGTGGGGACCGCGGCGCGTTCGAGCGCTCGCACCATCGGCTCCGCGTCACGCGACGCTGGCCAGCGATTGTTTTCGCAAAAGCGGGGCAGCGAGCAGATCTCCGCGTTGTTGGAAAACGGCGTGATCGTTCCGATCGTCGGGTCCGATGCAGCGCATCGTGCCAGCGCATCCAGCCAGCCGCGGGTCACGACCGTGTCCGAATTGAGCAGCACCAGGTCGGCGCCTGCACGCGCGGCACTCATACCGCGGTTGGCGTTAAGCGTGAAGCCGAGATTGCGCTCGTTGGCGAGCAGCTGGATTTGCGGCAGGCGGCGCGCCTCGATTTGCGCGAAATACGCCCGCACGGCCGGGTCGGGCGAGGCGTCGTCGATGACGATCAGACGGTAATCGCCGCCGGTGTGCTCGAGGACGCTCTCGATGCAGCGGTTCAGATCGTCCGCGGCGTTGTAGACGGGGACGACGATGTCGATCGGCACGCGCGGCATCAACGTCAGCGTCTCTGCAGCCAGAGACTGAGCTTGTGCCACGGCACCGATAGCCACCAGCGAAACGTGTGCCGCGCGGCGATCGTCTGGTCGCGCGAGGCGATTTCCTGTCGCAGCGCCGTTCGTTCGGTGTCGAAAGCCTTCAGCGCATCGTCCTGACGCCGGCGCTCGTGCTCCAATGCTTCTGACTGAGACTGAATCGTCGCCGCGTGCTCGGTGAGCATGCGGTCGCGCTCGGCCAGCAGTCGGCCGCGCTCGGCCAGCAGTCGATCGCGCTCGGCCAGCTCGCGGTCGCGCAACGCGATCAGCTGCTCACGCTGCTGCCGTGCCGAATCCAGCTCGGCGAGCTGGCCGTCCTTGTCGGCGATGATCCGTTCGCGTTCGGCAATCAGCGCTTCGAGGTGATGGACGTGGGCGGTTTGCCGGTCCAGCGCCGCGTCGCGCTCCTTGAGCAGCGCATCCTGCCTGAGCACCTCGCTGGCATTGGCCTGCGCGCGTTTCTGCTCGGTCTCTTCGGCGTCGGTGAAAAGCGACCCGCGCACCGTCGCGGCAGGAAGCGCGGTAGACGTCCGCGCAGCTACGACGATGAAGTACATGCCTTCTGGAGGCACATACCGCGAGACCCGGCCCGCATCGCCGAGCCAGGCCTCGACGCCAACGCCCTCGTCTTCGCTCCAGATCGCCGACCACGGTGCGACGTTCTGGTGGAACCAGCGCTGCGCCGGAAACGCCTTGGCCAGCAGCCCAGCCAGGCCGTCGCGGTATAGCTCGTGGCGATGGAACTCATTGACGTAGTCCCGCGCGTCGCTATAGCGCCGCTTGTTCGGCGAAGAAATGATCAGCAATCCCGCCGGCTTCAGCACCCGTGCGAATTCGGCGAGCATCGGTGGCTGGTCGGAGGCGTCCAGATGCTCGATCGTCTCGAATGAAACGACGACGTCGAAGGACGCATCGGGGAGCGGAAGCGCGGTACAAGATCCTTCGACAAAGCGGATGGTCGCGCTGCCGTAGGTCGATTGGGCGTGCCGAATCGAACCGGCGTCGATGTCTACGCCGACCGCTTCGGCCGCGTTCGTGCCAAGCAAGGCGGTGCCATAGCCTTCGCCGCATGCGGCATCGAGCACGCGCCTGCCTTCGGCGTAACGGCGCGCGAATGCATAACGGTGCCAATGCTCGTACGCGATTTCGCCGGCGCAGGCCGGAAGAAAGCGTTCGCCGGTGAAAGTGAGGTCGGATGCCATGCGGAGCACATGCCGCGCCGCTCGAGCGAGGAGCGCTGTCGCGGCGGCAAAACGTCGATTTTAACCGATCAGGCGGGGCCGGCTCCGTCGGGCGATCCGCCGTCGGAATCGGCCGTTCGACCGCTCCAGTCGTGATCGATGCGGACCAGGCCCATTTCGCGTGTCGCACCTTCGATCAGCAACGGCATTTCCACATTGTCGAACAGGCGCACACCCTCGGGGTCGAGTGCGTGCGCCCGCACCAGATACTTGCCCGGAAGAAGCGGGAGCCGCGGAAAGGTCAGCGAAAAAGCGAAACGATGCGGGCCGATACGCCTCGGGACCACGCCATCCATGTCGGTGGCCACGCCGTACACCGGCGTGCCGTCGGCGCGGATCAAGCCCAGGAGAACCACCGGCGGACGTCCGTCGGGTGAGAACACCTCGCCGGCGATCGTCAGGGCGCCTCCGGACGGCACCGTCGTGGGTGGGTCCAGGGTCAGCGACTGCACGGCGTAAACGCCAGCGGCGGCGGCCGTGGGCGCGGCGATCGGCTGCTTCGCGCCGGCAGACTTTTCCTCGTGGTAGGCGAGGTAGGCCTGGCTGACTTCCGCCGCAGCGCCGTAACGCTCGACCCGTCCGTCCTTGAGCCAAAGCGCGGCCCGGCATAGCTTCTGGATGTGATACATGCTGTGCGAGCAAAGCAGCAGCGTGCCGCCCCCGACAAGGTACCGCTCCATCCAGGCGACGCATTTTTTCTGAAACGACTCGTCGCCGACGGCGAGCACCTCGTCGGTGATCAGGATGTCCGGCGTCAGCGCGGTCGCCACGGCGAATCCGAGGCGCACGACCATTCCGGACGAGTAGTGCTTGATCGGATCGTGTATGTGCTCGCCGATGTCGGCGAAGGCGATGATCTGGTCGCGCTTGGCCGCGATCTCGGCGCGCGTGAGGCCGAGCAGTGCCGCCGCGAGATCGATATTGGCGATGCCCGAATATTCGGGATGGAAGCCGGAGCCCAACTCCAGCAGCGCCCCGACGCGACCGCGGCTTTCGACGACACCGCGCGTCGGCGTGATCACTCCCGCAACGATCTTGAGCAAAGTCGACTTGCCGGCGCCGTTCTCGCCGATGATGCCCAGCGATTCGCCGGCGGCGAGGTCGAACGACACTTCGTCCAACGCCTGGAACACCTGCGGAGCGCCGCGTCCGCGCAAGAGGTCGAACACCAGCCGCAGCCGACCGGCATTGGCATCGAGCTTCGCATAGTCCTTGCCGACGCCGGAGAGGTGGAGCAAGGCGGACATCAGCGTCTGGCTCGCCGCACTCGATGGCTACACAAAATCTTCGAAATGCGGAGACAGTCGCAGGAACACCCATCGGCCCGCGGCGAACATCGACAGCGCAACGACCACCGCGAGCGCATCGCTCCAAGCCAGTCCCAGCCGTCCGTCCAGCAGGGCGTCGCGCAGGCGGCCGACCAGGTAGCCGAACGGGTTGGCGGCCACCCACGGCTTCAGGCTCTCAGGAACCAGCGACAGCGGATACAGGATCGGCGTCAGGTACATCAGGATCATCAGCACCGGCATCAGGATGTGCTCGACGTCCTTGACGAAGACCTGCAAGGCCGCGAGCGCGAGCGCCAGGCCGGTCACGGCGATGGCGAGCACCAGCCACAGCGGCACCGCCAGCAGCAGGCCTTCGAAATGTACGGGCTCGCCGAAAAGCGCCAGCACGACCAGCACGACCAGATAGCCGGCGAACTGCAGCGCCAGGGTGGCCGCGACGGAAGCGTAAACGACCAGCTCGTGGCGAAATGCGACTTTGCGGATCAGCCCGGCGTAGCCCGCGATACTGACCGTTCCGCGCTGCAGAGCCTCCTGGGCGGCGAGCCAGGGCCACAGGGCAACCGCGACGAACAGCAAAAAGCTCTTGCCGTCCATCGACCCAGCGCGAAAGATCGTGGTGAACACGAAGTGATAGACGGCGAGCAGCGCCAGCGGGTGCACGAACGCCCACGCCAGTCCGCTGACGCTGCCGAGATAGCGCGAAAACAGTTCGCGATGGAAGAAATTGGCGAACAGCGCGCGATGCCGCGCAAGACTTGCCTTCGTGTGAGCTTCGTCCGCGTCAATGCGCTGGGACAAAACGGGACGCAGGCTCGGCGGCATGGCGAGCAGAATACCAGCGTTCGGCGGTCGCCGCAGGCGACGCGGCAGCGGGCCGGGCGCGACCGGCTACTGCGGCGCGATCGCGCCTTTCTTGTCCCTGTCGCCGCGGATGGGTCCGACCGATCCGCGCCTGGGGGCGCCGAACAATTCCGGATCGAAGGGGTGGACCAGCGCGTCGATCGCCGGCTCATTGACCTTGAGCGCAGGATCGAGTCGGATAGCCGCGGTCCTGGCGTCGCGCTGCGTCTCGACATAGCTCTTGCGAAGATCCGCCATGATCTTGGGCTGGACCGCTTCGAAAGGTCGCAGCTCGGCTGCCTTGCGTCCTTCGAACCTTATCAGGTGGTAACCGAAGCGCGATTTGATCGGCTCGCTGATGTCGCCGACGTTCTTCATGTCGAACGCGCCCTGCGAAAACGAAGGATCCATGCGGTCGCGCGTGAACCAGCCGATCTGGCCGCCGTTGGTCTTGGCCGTAGGATCATCGGAAAGCTCCTTCGCCGTCGCGTTGAAGTCCGCGCCGGCGATCAGCTTCTTTCGCGTCTCCTGCGCCAGCGCGAGGGCCTCCTCCGGCGTGTGGTGCTGGAAGTCGAACAGGATCTGCGACGCGTTGATTTGCTCAGGCACGCGGTACTTGTTCTTGTCGACCAGGTAAAGCTCCTTCGCTTTGGCCGTGTATTGGCCGGCCTTGGCGTCAAATTCCCTGCCGGCAGCTTCCTCCAGCCGCCGCAATTGCATGTCGGCCAGCGCGCGATCGACTTCGAGCGCGATGCGCCGCTGCAATACCGGATCGTTCTCGAGCCCAGCCTTGCGCGCGTCGGCTGCCAGCGTCTTGACGACCAGGAGGTTGGTCAGATACGTGGCCAGGCGCTTCCGATCGCTGGCGAACTCATCGCGCATTTCCGCCGGCAGGCGCTGGATGTCGGCATCGTAGTCGGCACGGGTCAGACGTGTCTGCGCGTTCTCGGCGAGCACTTCGTCAGGGTCTTGCTGCGCGTTCGCCGGAGCCGGCGCGACGGCCGGTGCCTGTGCGAGCGCCGCACCTTGACAGGCAAGCGTCGATGCCAGCAGTGCGGCAAATACGGTGATCGGGCGGAGCATGGAACCTCGCATAAATCTGGTCTTTTCCAGGATGAAGACGCCGCCGCGAAGGTCGGCGATGACAGGCTTGGACAATCGGATAGCGCCGAGCTCGGCGCCGGGCGACATCATACCGCATTCGACAAAAAGACGGCCCCGCCGGAGCGGGGCCGTTGCAACTATCCGATTGGTTGCTTACTTCGGGGCCGACAGATTTATCGGGTAGATGTCGCAGGTCGAACCATTGGCCACGCAACCGCTGACGTCGTTATTACGGATATTGATGTAGTACGTCGTATTCGGCAGCAGGTCCGTACCCAGGGTACCAGAGATGTTGAATCGGAACGTCGGCGCTCCGCTGCCTGTGAACTTCTTCAGGCCCGTGAAGTCGCAGGGCTGACTCGACAACGCATAGTCGTGTGTCGTCCCCGCGTTGTTGCCTGCCGTGCTCATCGAGATTTGCCCGTTACCGATCGCGCTTCCGGTCGTGAATTTCACGACGGCTGCGTCGAGCGGCCCCATCGGAACCGTTCCGTTTTGGGTGATGGGCCAAATCGCCGTGTACACGTTGGTGTTCAGGTAGCCTGCGCACGAGATCGGGCCGCCTCCGCCACCGGTCGCAACCGTGACGGTCGCGGTCTTGGTCGACGAGCCTCCGGCATTGCTGGCCGTCGCGGTAAACGTCGTCGTCGCCGTAACCGTTCCGCTGACCTGCTGCGTATTCGCAGCTGTCGCGAAGCCGCCGGTCCATGAAAAGTTGAGTCCGGAGCCGGTGCTGCAGTCCATCGACAGGCTGACCGTACCGCCGCCGACCGGCAGCGAACTGGGGTTGGCGTTGAGCGCGCAGCCGCTGGGACCGGTCGGTGTATTGGACCAGTTGACTGTCTTCGTCGGCGAAGGTGTAAACGCGCCCTGAGCGTTGCTTATGGCGACCGAGTAGGTGGTCGCTGCGTTATCGCTGACCGAGCAAGCTTGTGCATTGCCGCAGCTCGCGGCGCTGCCGCCCGACCAGGCATAGGTCAACGGCGCCGTGCCCGTCGTGCAAACAGCCGTCAAGGTGACCGGCGTGCCGATCAAACCGGTACCCGGTCCCTGTATCGAGCATCCCCCCGGCGGAGCCGAACCGATGTTGCAGGTCAATACCTGGTTCGGTGGCGTGCCCGTCAACGTCAGGCTGTCGCAGTTCATCTGGAAAGAGGCGGAGTGCGCTGCAGTCGCGCAAACCAAAATAGCTGCGCCGGCGAACGCACGGACAGCTTGTCGAATACAGGATCGAATCATCTTGACTCCAGTGTAGGGCCGCGGAATTGAGAGAACGCCACAGGCATTACGCAATCTCCACGCCAGGCTAAAAATATTTTTGTTGGCGGATTATACCCTCCTGTCATACTTTGTGAACAGCCGTGTAGGCTCCCGTCCGTCAGAAATTCATAACCGTTCGTTGATTGAGGGCCGAGATTCCAGGACAGCCGCGCGAATCGCAGGCGAACCCGCCGTCGCCCGGCCCAGGGCCTTCGATCGGATCCCGGAGGTTATGACGCCCTGCGTCACTTGCTGACGCCATACCGCGTCAGTCTTCACGGGCGCAAAAAAAAGGCGGAACCGAAGTTCCGCCTTGGATCTGAAACAAGGTTCAGCTATTACCGGATCAACGTCTGATACTTGTGGACGAAGTTGCCGCCGTAGTTCGACAGGACGTTCCCTGTGCCGGTCGGCGTCGGGAGCACCAGAACACCGTTGCTGAACGTCTGCACCGCGAAGCCAACGACCGGCAGACCGACATAGGTCACCGTGTTGCCCGAGCTGGTGCTGCCGAACAGGCTGACGATCAACGTGTTGGTCGTGTTGACCAACTCGTGCACCTGCGGCAGAGCGCCCGTGATACCCGTCGGGAAGCCCAGGTTCAGCCAGCCGTCGTCGAACGTCGTCGGAATGTTGGCTGTGTTGCTCGACGCCAGAACGTTGCTGTTGTTGAAGGTCACGACGTTCGCTTCCCAGCAGATCGAATTGGTCTGCGTGGGCGGCGGCGGCGAGAACCCGACCGGCGTGCTGGTCGTGCGCTCTTCGCGATCGTAGATGTTCAGCGACACGTCATCGCAGGAGCCATCGGTCTGGTTGAAGTTGCGCTGGAACAGCTTCGGCGCGTTGCCGGTGCCGACGTTGACGTAGTAGCGCTTGGTCGGGAACGTTACGACCCAGTCGGTGCCGGACTTGGTACCTCTATCCAGCACAAACTCGTTCATCACGTTCGAATGCATCAGCACGGCGCTGACCGGATCGGCAGTGCCTGGCGTCCAGCTCGACGTGAAGGCCGCGCCAGAGTTGATAACCTGGCTGACCGCCGGGGTCGCCTGCTGCAGATCCGGCAGGATCGAGCCCGCGGGGTTGTAGATTTGCTGGCCAAACTGGACATAGTTGTCCAGCGCGACCGCGTCTTCGGTGAAGTCCGTGCCGTTGTTGACATTGATCAGCGTCATGCCGCCGAAGATGCCGCCCGTCACGCCAACCGCGTCGCTCGCAGCTTGCGAGTCGGTCAGGTCGTCGCACACGTAGCCGTTTTGCCCGGGAACGCCACCGACGTGCGTGACGATCTGCGACGTCGTCGAGGAGGTCGTGAACGTCGCCATCTCGATGATTTCGACGTAGCCTTCCTTCGTGCGGTCCAGTGTGACGCCGCCCTTGTCGCTGTTCGAACCCGTGTACGCAAAGTTCACGAACGCCTGACCAGCAAGGGGAATCGGAGGCAGCGTGCAGGACTTGTCGAGCGTACCCACCGCCGCGCCCGTGCCCGAAGCGAAGATCGCCGCGGTCCAGACGTCGTGCTTCGACAGGAACAAGTTGAAGTCAAGCACTTCCCGGCTGTTCTTGCCTTCCAGGAAACGAACCTTGACCGCCTTCGCCGAGCTGGTCGTGTTGACGACCGACAGCAGCGACGTGTACGCGTTTCCGCCGGCATCGGCGCGCGTCGTGTAGTACGGATAGATCAATACCTGGCCGAGGCCGTCGGGATTCAGGTTGACCGCCTGCGCGGCTCCCGTCACGCCCAACGCGCTCACACCTGCCAGAGCCGCGTACAGCGATTTTCTTTTAAACGTGTTCATGGTTTGTGCTGACTCCTCTGTTTCAGATTTAAAGTGATCACTTTAACCGACAGCAACGCGATGTTATTACAGC
>Ga0207683_10002168_pt1 | contig 17238 bp, 17 predicted proteins | sample KBSM73metaG_FD_184333 | JGI IMG/M metagenome (GOLD analysis project Ga0207683, IMG submission 184333) | Miscanthus rhizosphere microbial communities from Kellogg Biological Station, Michigan, USA - KBS M7-3 metaG (SPAdes) (version 2) | ecosystem: Host-associated > Plants > Roots > Rhizosphere >... | reverse complement strand
TACGAATCAAGGAGGAGGACCGATCTGCCCAGTAAATATTTGATTTAATGGTGGAAAGGGAGGGACTCGAACCCTCGACCCCGGCATTATGAGTGCCGTGCTCTAACCAGCTGAGCTACCTTTCCACAAGGGGCGCGCATTGTCCTCATCAGCGCCCCGGGGTGTCAAACCCCACCCCGTAAAGCCTCGATCGACGCGAAAGCCCAAGTTCAGCCCGTCATCAGACGTTGAACCGGAAGTGCACGACGTCGCCCTCCTGCACCACGTATTCCTTGCCCTCGAGGCGCAGCTTCCCCGCGTCCTTGGCCCCCGCCTCACCCTGGCCGGCGAGGTAGTCCTGGAACGCAATGACTTCGGCGCGAATGAAACCGCGTTCGAAATCCGTGTGGATCGCGCCGGCGGCCTGGGGCGCGGAGGCTCCGACCCGGACCGTCCAGGCGCGCACTTCCTTCGGACCGGCGGTGAAGAACGTCTGCAGGCCCAGCAGCCGGTACGCGGCGCGAATGACGCGGTTGAGTCCGGGCTCCTGCAGGCCGAGTTCGGCCAGGAATTCGCTGCGCTCGGCCTCCTCCAGCTGCGCGATCTCCGCTTCGATCGCCGCGCACACCGCCACCACGGCGGCGCCGTCCGCCTGGGCGCGCTGTTGCACCGCCGCCAGCAGCGGGTTGTTCTCAAACCCGTGCTCGGCCACGTTGGCGACGTACATCACCGGCTTCGCGGTGAGCAGCTGCAGCTCGCGCACGTCGCGCCGCTCCTCGGGTGAGAGCTGCATGGCGCGCGCCGGCTTCACGGCATCGAGCTGCAGCTTGACGCGTTCGAACAGCGCGCGGCGGCGGATGGCGTCCTTGTCACCGCTCTTGGCGGCCTTGGTGGCGCGCTCCAGGCCCTTCTCGAGCGTCGCAAGATCCGCCAGTGCCAGCTCGGTGTCGATGACATCGACGTCCGAGAGCGGATCGACGCGCCCGGCCACGTGGATGACATCGCTGCTCTCGAAGCAGCGCACCACGTGGGCAATCGCATCCACCTCGCGGATATGCGAGAGGAACTGGTTGCCGAGCCCCTCGCCCTGCGAGGCGCCGGCGACGAGGCCGGCAATGTCCACGAACTCCACCGTCGTGGGCACGATCTTTTCAGGATGCACGATCGCGGCGAGCTGTTGCAGGCGCGGATCGGGCACCGGCACGACCCCGACATTCGGGTCGATGGTGCAAAAGGGGTAGTTCTCGGCGGCGATCTGCGCGCGCGTCAGCGCGTTGAACAGGGTCGACTTACCGACGTTCGGCAGACCTACGATGCCGCAGCGAATAGGCATGGAAAGATGTGGTTCCTCTAGTTGTCCGAAGGCGCAGCCGGGTCGCGGCCGTGCAGGCGGTGCATTGCAATCTGCGCACCCTCCTCCAGCAGCACCGGTACGCTGTCGGCCGCGGCCAGCAGCGCAGCCTGCAGCAGCGGCGCATCGGTGGCATTGGGGCGGCCGAGCACGTAATCCAGTACCTGGGCGCGATCGCCCGGGTGTCCGATGCCAATGCGCAGCCGCCAGAAGGCATCGCCCATCTGCGCGATGACGTCGCGCATGCCGTTGTGGCCCGCGGCCCCGCCGCCCTGCTTCAGGCGCACGACCCCGGGCGGGAAGTCCAGTTCGTCGTACGCGACCAGGATCGAGCCCAGCGGGATCTTGTAGAAGGTCGCGACGCTGCGCACCGCCTCACCGCTGTGGTTCATGTAGCTCATCGGCTTCAGCAGCCACAGGTCCGCAGCGCCCACCCGCGCCCGCGCCAGCTCGGCGCGATGGCGTGGCTCGCTGCGGAAGGTGGCCGCGTAGCGGCGCGCCAATTCGTCGGCGAACTGGAATCCCGCGTTGTGACGCGTGCGCGCGTACTCGGTGCCCGGGTTGCCGAGCCCGACGATCAGCTTGAGCGGCTCGCCTGGCATGTGGTTCTCACACTGCAAACGCCGCCGGCCGCACGCGGAATTTCCGGTGCGGCCGGCGGCGGTGTCGCAGTTTCTGCGGCGGCTACTTCTTGCCGCCTTCCTTCTTGGCGGGAGCCGCCTCCTTCTTCTCCTCGCCCTTCTTGGCATCGCCCGCGGCAGCCGCCGGCGCAGCCCCCGGAGCCGCCCCCGGCGCGGCACCTGCGGCGGCCGGCACGGCGGCACCCTCGGTGGTCGCGGCGGCAAGCTCGGCGGCAACCGGCTCCGGCTCCTCGGCACGCGGCGCGTGGATCGAGACCACCGCGCCATTGCGGTGCGCGAGTTCCGGGATCGCGACGCCGGGTGGCACCGGCACGTCGGCGAGGAACTTGGTCTCGTTCAGGTGCATGCCCGAGAGGTCCAGCTCCAGGAATTCCGGCAGGTCCTTGGGCAGGCAGGTGACCTCGACATCGGTGCGCATGTGCGATACCACGCCGCCCTCGGTCTTGACGCCCGGGGAGATGCTTTCGCCCTTGAAGTGGATCGGCAGCCGGATGCGGATCTGCTCGCTCTCCACGACACGCTGCAGGTCGACGTGCACCACGACATTCTTGGCCGGATGCATCTGCACATCCTTGACGATCGCTTCCTGCGTGGCGTCGCCGATCTTCAGACGCACGATCGAGGAATAGAAGCGCTCATCGCCGATCATGGTGAGCAGGTTCTGCTGATCGAGTACCAGGGCCTGGGCGTCCTTGTGGGCGCCGTACAGGATGGCGGGGACCTTGCCCGTGTGACGCAGGCGGCGGCTCGCACCTTTGCCTTGCATCCCGCGCAGGTCCGCGCCGAACGTGAATGAAATACGCATTGACAGATTCTCCAGTAGTGACAACCAATGCCGGATCGCGACCTACCCGGCACATCCGAAAAAAACTTGCCGCGCGCGCTGCGGCGTGACGCTCAGTCGACGTACAGCGAGCTCACCGACTCCTCATCGCGGATGCGGCGGATGGTCTCCGCCAGCAACGCCGCCACCGACAGCTGCCGGATGCGGCCCGCGCTCTTCGCCCCGGCGCTCAGCGGGATCGTGTCCGTCACGACCAGCTCATCGAGCGCCGAGCTCGAAATCCTCTCCACCGCCCCGCCCGAGAGCACCGGGTGGGTGATGTAGGCCACCACCTTGACCGCGCCTTCGTCCTTCAGCGCCTGCGCCGCCAGACACAGCGTGCCGGCGGTGTCGACCATGTCATCCACCAGCACGCAGGTCTTGCCCTCGACCTCGCCGATGATGTTCATCACCTTCGACTCGTTCGGCCGCGGACGGCGCTTGTCGATGATCGCCAGGTCCGCATCATCCAGGCGCTTCGCGAACGCCCGGGCGCGCGCCACCCCGCCGACGTCCGGGGAGACGACCACGACGTTGTGGTACGACTGCCGCCACGCATCCCCGAGCAGCACCGGGGAGGCGTACACGTTGTCCACCGGGATATCGAAGAACCCCTGGATCTGATCCGAGTGCAGATCGATCGTCAGCAGGCGATTCACTCCCGCGCTCGAGACCATGTTGGCCACGAGCTTCGCCGTGATCGCCGAGCGCGTGCCCTTGATGCGGCGATCCTGGCGCGAATATCCGAAATACGGCACCACCGCGGTGATGCGCGCTGCCGAGGCTCGCCGGCAGGCGTCCACCATCACCAGCAGCTCCATCAGGCTGTCGTTCGCCGGCGGACAGGTCGACTGCAGGATGAAGACGTCGCGCCCGCGCACGTTCTCCATCAACTCCAGGTTCACCTCCCCGTCGCTGAAGCGCCCCACGTACGCGCGTCCGAGCGGCGTCTGCAGGCCCTTGGCGATGTCCAGCGCCAGCTCCGGGTTCGCATTGCCGGCAAACAAAGCCAGTGTGTCGCTCGTACTCATAACTCTATGTGCGCGTCTCACCGGCCCGGACTACCCTGCCACCGCCGCACCGCCCTGGTGCGTCAGCCCCAGTAACTGGCTGGGGTGGAAGGATTCGAACCTCCGAATGGCGGGATCAAAACCCGCTGCCTTACCACTTGGCGACACCCCAGCAACTGTGCGCCCGCGTGCGAACAGGCGGGCGCGCATCTTACAGCCGCCTCAGTCCCGCCGCCTAAGCTTGAGACGCTCGTGCAGCGGCGAGCGGTTCAGGCCCCGCGCGACGTAACTTCTCCAGCGATCAGGCACCCGGGCCGCCAGCCGCTCCGCCGCCACGGCACTCGCGCACGCAGCGAACACGCACGAGCCGGTCCCGGTGAGCCGCGCGGGCGCCTCGCGCGCGAGCCAGTCCAGGGCGTCGGCGACTTCCGGGGCCTGCGCCCGCACCACCGGCTCGCAGTCGTTCCGGCCTCCCGACTCAAAAAAGGCGCGTATTGTGATGAGGGGGGAATTTCGTGTCAATTCAGGGCTCTGGAATACCCTCGCCGTGCTCACCGCGACGCCCGGGTGCACGATGACGTACCAGGTCTCCGGCAGCGTGACGGGGGTCAGCCGCTCGCCCACCCCTTCTCCCCAGGCGGAGAAACCTTGAACAAAAACAGGTACATCGGCGCCCAGGGGCAATCCCAGGGCCGCAAGCTCCTCTACCGCGAGGCCGCAGTCCCAGAGTTCGTTCAGCACCAGAAGGGCGGTCGCCGCATCCGAGCTGCCGCCCCCGAGACCCCCGCCCATGGGGATGCGCTTGCGCACCCGCAGGCTCGCACCCAGCGCGGTGCCGGTCGCTGCTTTCAGGGTGCGTGCCGCCCGCACCACCAGATCCGCCTCGGGCGGCACGCCGGGCGGCCCGGCCGGCCGGTCAATCTCCCCATCCCCGCGTACGCTCACGCAGAGCGTGTCGGCAAGATCGATCAGCTGGAAGAGGGTCTGCAGCTCGTGGTAGCCGTCGGCGCGGCGCCCGGTCACGTGCAGAAACAGATTCAGCTTCGCCGGGGCGGGCCAGTGGGTCTCGGGGGGTGATCGCTCCGGCGCACCCCCGCCCGCCTCAATCACAGCTGCCAGTCCTCGACCAGGAGCTTGACACGCACGGTGTCGCGCTCGAGCGTAAGGCGTGCCGGCAGCGTCTCCCCGTGCACGGCGGTGTACTCGGCGTAGGCGACGTGCCAGCCGTCCTGGGTGAGGGCCGAGAGACGCTGCCCGGCGGGGTCGAGCACTTCTTCCGCCGGTTGCGCCGGATCGGGCACGCCGAGAATCCAGTACCGCAGGCTCGGCAGGGGGATATCAAATCCCAGCCGGCTGGTGAGCTCCGCGTGTGCCGCGGCACTGCTGATGTGCTCGCCGCGCGCGTTCACGATGTCCAGCTCCTCGCCGTTGGCCGTGATGTGCGTGCCCCCGACCCCGAGGGGGCCCTCGAGGGCGAGCTGGGAGCGCGTGCCGTTCTGCGACCAGCGCAGGTTCGCATTGACGCCGTTGCCGGCGGCCGAGAGTGCCACGCGTCCCTTGAAGTCGAAGTGATCCAGCGCCTGCAGCTGCGGCCGGCGCTGCTCCCAGGCGGCGGTGGCCGGCAACACCGGCGGTGGCAGCGTGCGACAGCCGGCGAGTATCGCGAGGGTCAGCCCGAGGCCGACCCCGAGCGACCTACTGCGGCGCATCGGGCAGGAACCGTTTGAGGGTCGCCTTGAGTTGTTTGGAATCCGGGTTGCGCGCCAGGGCCGCGGCCCACACACGCCGGGCCTCGGCACGATCGCCACTCACCCACAGCGCCTCGCCCCAGTGAGCCGCGATCTCCGCGTCGTGTCCGAGCGAGTAGGCGCGCTGCAGCGTCGCCGTCGCACCCTTCACGTCCCCGTTGCGGTAGCGCACCCAGCCGAGACTGTCGAGCGCGGCGGGGCTGTCGGGCATCACGGTCAGAGCGCGCTTGATCAGGGTCTCGGCGTGCGGCAGTTCCAGCGAATGATCCGCCAGCGTGTAACCGAGCGCGTTCAGCAGCGCCGGATCCTCGGGACGCTTCTCCAGCATGTGCTCGAGCGCCTCGACGGACTCGTTCACGTGGCCGGCCTGCTCCAGGATCACCGCGCGGTCGTACTCGATCGAGGGATGCTGCGGATGGCGCTCCAGTTCCGCACTGAGAATCGCCAGCCCGGCATCCGCCTCGCCGTGATCGGCCAGCAGCCGCGCCTTGGCGAGCGTCAGGTCGAGCTCGTCCTCGGGATGATCGGCGGCGTAATCATCCAGCAGCGCCAGCGCCTCGGTGCGCGAGCGCCGCTCGAGCAGCAGCGCCGCGGCCCGCGAGCGCGCCGGCAGCGCCACGGAGGAGTCGTACAGGCGACGGTAGGCCGCCAGCGCCGCGTCCGGGTCACCGACACGCACGGCGATATCGGCCAGATACAGCTGCACCCCGTCGTTGCCCTCCCCGCTGGAGAGCAGCTCGCCGAAGCGCTGCTTGGCTTCCTTGTAATCCCCGGAATTGAAGGCCAGCAGTGCCAGGCGCCGGTCGATCTCCGCCTGTGGCGCGCCGCTGGCGCGCAACTGCTCAAGTTCCTGGTGCGCCTCCTCGCTGCGATCCAGCGAGGCGAGCACTTCGGCGAGTTCCATGCCGCCGCGCTGCGCGTCGCGCGTCTTCGCCTGGCGCGCGGTCGCGAGCGCCTGCGGCGCATCGCCGCGCATCACATAGGCGCGGGCCAGGATGCGCAGGGCGGCGAGGTCCTGCGGATCGTGCTGCAGCGCCTGCTGCGCGTAGCGGCCGGCGCGCTGGCCATCGTAGGCGGCGAGCGACAGCTCGCCGAGCAGTGTCAGGTTGTCGGGCGAGTTGGCCGTCGGCTCGAGCGCGCCGCTCATGGCGATCAGCACAGCCGAGGCGTCCGATTCTTCCAGCAGCAGCGCCGTCAGCTCGGTCATGCTGCGCGTGGTGCGCGCCTGGGCGTTGTGCGGCGGCGGCGGCACTGCGGCAGCCGGCCCGGCGTCCGCCGCCGGGGGCGCGGGGGCCGGCGCGGCGGCGTTCTTCTGCTCCTCCACCCGCCAGAACTCGTGGATGGCGCCGCGCGCCTCGCTGGTGCGATAGAGCTTGAGCGCGATGGCCGCGTACAGCGCATTCGCCTCGCGGTCGCTCGGTGCCAGGGTGCGCCAGCGGGTCGCGGACTGCCACGCGGCCGGCAGGTGCTCGCACGCCATCGCCACCTGCGTGGCGCGCCGGGCGAGCTGTACGTCACCGCCCGCGGCGGCCTTCGCGTAGGATTCGGAAGCCTCGCGGCAGTCGCCGCGCTTCAAGGCGCTCTCAGCGGTCACCGTGAGCGCGGTGGTGTCGGCGGGCGGGGTCGGCGGCTTGTCCGTGGCCGGGTGGGTGCTCGCGCAGGCGGCCAAAAGGCAGGCGCCCAGCAGCGGGGTAATTAAGTTACGCACGTGGTTGATCATAGGCCAAATCACTATAGACCCTGCTCAATGCGCAAGCATTGTGCAACTTGTCACAAAGTACAGACATCCCCGAAAATGCGTGCTCGCAGAGGAACATGAAGGAATCCATCCGCCAGCGGTTACAGAAACTGTCCGATCGCTTCGAGGAGGTGGGCCGGCTCCTGGCCACCGACGAGGTGGCTGGCGGTTCCCAGCAGTTCCGTGACCTGTCGATGGAATATGCCCGCCTGGAACCCCTGGCGGTCCGCTTCCGCAGCTACCACGGGCTGGAACGTGACCTGGCGGCCGCGCGCGAGCTGCAGGCCGACGCCGACGCCGGCATGCGCGCCCTGGGTGACGAGGAAGTGACCCGCCTGCAGCTTCAGGTCGACGCCGAGGAGGAGCAGCTGCGCCTGCTGCTGCTGCCCAAGGACCCGCGCGACGACAAGAGCATCTTCCTCGAGGTGCGCGCCGGGACCGGCGGGGATGAGGCGGCGATCTTCGCCGGGGATCTCTACCGCATGTACGCGCGCTACGCCGAGTCCAAGGGCCTGGCTCCCGAGGTGCTGAGCGAGAGTGCGGGCGAGCACGGCGGCTACAAGGAGATCATCAGCCGCATCGCCGGCAAGGGGGCGTTCTCGCGCCTGAAGTTCGAGTCCGGAACGCACCGCGTGCAGCGCGTGCCGGCGACCGAGGCGCAGGGACGCATCCACACCTCCGCCTGCACCGTGGCGATCCTGCCGGAGCTCGATGAGGTCGAGCAGGTGGACATCAACCCGGCGGATCTGCGCATCGACACCTACCGTTCCTCGGGCGCCGGCGGCCAGCACGTCAACAAGACCGATTCCGCGGTACGCATCACGCACCTGCCGAGCGGAATCGTGGTGGAGTGCCAGGATGAGCGCTCCCAGCACAAGAACCGCTCGCGTGCCATGGCCCTGCTGAAGGCGCGGCTGCTCGCGGCGGAGCAGGAGAAGCAGCAAAGTGCCCAGGCGCATTCACGCAAGCTGCAGGTGGGCAGCGGTGATCGCTCCGAGCGCATCCGCACCTACAACTTTCCGCAGGGACGGGTGACCGATCACCGCATCAACCTCACCCTCTACAAGCTCCAGCAGGTCATGGACGGGCAGCTCGATGAGCTCATCCAGGCGCTGCAGCAGGAGTACCAGGCCGAGCAGCTCGCGGAGGAAACGTGAGCGAGGTCGCCCCCGGGCTCGCCGTCGACAGCGTCACGGGCATCGACGTCTCGCTGCCGCTCGCCGGCGCCGGGGCCCGTTCCTACGCCTTCATCGTCGACTGGCACATCCGCCTGGTGCTCGGGCTCGCCTGGTTCGTCAGCGGCGCACTCCTTTATAACGGCCGCCTGTCGCTGAACCCGCCGCTCACCAACGAGGCACGCTGGTTCGGCACGGTGGTGGCGCCAGCGCTGGCGATCTACTTTCTGTACCACTACGTGCTCGAGGTGGCGATGCACGGCAGCACGCCGGGCAAGCGCATGGCGCAGGTGCGCCTCGTCACCCGCGACGGCGGCGTTCCAGGCATCGGGCCGCTGCTGGTCCGCAACGTGTTCCGCCTTGTCGACAGCCTGCCGGTGTTCTACGGACTGGGGCTGACGCTGGTGGTGCTGACGCGCGACAACGTGCGCTGCGGTGACATGGCCGCCGGCACGCTCTTGGTGTATGCGCAGGCCGCACCGTCGCTGGCGCTCACCACCCGGCACGCGGCCGGCAGCCTCGGCACGCTGGAGGCGGGGGCTGCGGAACTGGTCGCGGAACTGCTGGCGCGCTGGCCGACCCTGATGCCGGCCGCGCGCGCCCAACTCGCCCGGCAGCTGCTCGCGCGCCACGGCGCGGCCGCGGCCGATCTCGCCGGCCTCGATGAGCAGGGGCTGCGCGCGCGTCTCGAGCACCTCGCGCAGCCGCGCGGCGGCGCGCCGGCGTGAACGCCGCCGCCCGCCAGCAGGCGCTCGCGGCCGCGCTGCTGCAGCGCGCGCCGCTGTGGCAGCAGGCCGAGGAGCGCACCCAGCGCCTGGCGCGCGGGCGCACCGAGAATGCCGCTGATGCACTGCAACTGGCGGACGACTACCGCCTGCTGGCACACGACGTGGCCCGTGCCCGCACGCTGCTGCCGCGCTCGCGCACCCGCGAGTACCTCGAGCACGTGTACGCGGGCGTGCACTCGAGCCTCAATCACGGTGACTGGCGGCTGGGGAGCACGCTGCGTGAGCTGTTTCGCGACGACATCCCGGCGGCGATCGTCTGGCTCAGGCCCTACATCCTGTGGGCCACCCTCATCTTCGTGCTCGCCGCGCTTGCCGGTTACGCCCTGGTGCACCGCTTCCCCGAGCTCATCGCGCTGTTCGCCTCGCCGGATCTGATCGCGAGCGTCGAGCACGGCCGACTCTGGACCGAGGGGCTGCTCAACGTCGTACCCTCCTCGGTGCTCTCCATCCAGATCCTCGCCAACAATATCGTCGTCAGCCTGCTCGCCTACTGCGCCGGCTTTCTCTTCGGGCTCGGCACGCTCTACATACTCGGGCTGAACGGCCTGATGCTGGGCGCGGTGTTCGCGTTCGTGAGCGCCCACGGGCTCGGCGACGAGCTGTTCGGCTTCATCGTGGCGCACGGGTGTGTGGAGCTTTCCGTCATGTGCCTGTCGGGCGCGGCAGGAGCGGCGGTCGGTGAAGCGCTCATCCGCCCGGGGGAGCAGGGGCGCGCCGCCGCGTTCCACAGCGCCGCGCTGCGCTCCGGGGAGGTGCTGATCGCGTGCGCCGTGCTGCTCGTCGGCGCAGGGCTGATCGAGGGCTACGTATCGCCGGACCCGCGCTTCGGGCTGCCCGCGCGTGTCGCGATCGGCGTGAGTTACTGGCTCTTCATGCTCGCGCTGCTGTCCGGGCGGCTGCTGCGCTGGCGGCGGCCACGGGCGCCGGCCACCCTAGATGCGGCGCGAGCGGCGTAGCGCCTCGTAGCGCTCGAACAGTTCCTGCTCCAGGCGCTGCGCCGGTGCGGCCACCACCGGCGCCCCGAGACGCCGCAGCAGCGCGCGCTGCCGCGCGGCACGCGCCTGGTGCTCGCTGGCGGCGAGCGCCACGAACGGATCCTGCCAGTCGCGCGCCTCACGGCGCGCCAGTGCGGCGATCTCGCCGCTTTGAATACCGGCCACCACCACCAGGTGCGGCGGCGCCAGCAGGCGCACCGCGCGCACCAGCTGGTGCGCGACGCTGGCATCGTCGAGGTCGGTGAGCAGCAGCACCAGGGCGCGGTGCTTGAGCAGCGCGCGCACACTCACCGCCGCCGCGGTCGGATCGGATTCGGCCGGCTGCACTGACAGGCTCTCCAGCGCGCGGCGCATGCGGATGACGGCCGGCAGGCCACGCGCGGGCGGGCAGGTGGCCAACACCCGATCGGCATACACAACCAGCCCGATGCGGTCGTCATGGTGCGTGACGATCTCGGCGAAGCGCGCCGCGACGTTACTGTACAGGCCGAAGCGATCGAGCTCGCCGCAACGCAGCCGGCTCAGGCGACCGGCATCGATCGCCACGAGCACGTCCAGGTGCTGGTCCTCGCTGTACTCGCGCGTCACCAGCGCACCGGTGCGCGCTGTCGCCTTCCAGTCAATCCGGGCGAGCGGGTCCCCCGGCGCGTAATCACGCAGCTGGTGCAGCTCGGCGCCGGCGCCGGCGACCCGGCGCGCGCGCGCCCCGCGCGCCAGGCCGCGCAGCGTCGCCCGCGCGCGCAGGGCATCGGGCGCCACCACCAGTTCGCGCCGCGGACGCAGCGTGGTCGCCCACCAGGCGAGCGCAAAGGGTCCCAGCACGCGCGCCGGCAGCGTCGGCCAGCGCTGCGGCCCGAGCCGCACCGGCACGAGGGTGACCGCATCGGCCACCGTGCCGCGGGCGGCGGCCACCACGCGGCGCACGCCGGCCAGCGGGGCGAAGCCGGCAGGCGTGACCGGGGCGTACTCGAGCGCCAGCGGCCGCGGGCCGGGATTCGTGAAGCTGAAGGCCGCGGCCTGGGGCCGGCCGAGGAATGCGCGCGCCGCGGTGTCGATTTGCGCCTCGGGAAGGGCACGCCGCACCAGCACGCTCTCGACGGCCAGGCCGAGGAGCAGCAGCGCCGCCGGCACCTGCCACAGGTGCACGTAGCCGCGTTCGCTCGACCAGATGCCCACGATCGCCAGCACCGCGGTGAGGATCACGAGCACGTAGGCACGTCGGGCGAGGTGCATCGTCAGGCTCAGCGCGGCACGGGAGTCTCGGCCAGCAGCGCGCGCACGACATCGAGGTCCGCGGCGCCCTCGAGCGCGGCTTCCGGCGTCAGGACCAGACGGTGCGCCATCACGGCCGGCGCCACCTGCTTCACGTCATCGGGCGTGACGAACTCACTGCCGCGCAGTCCGGCGCTGACGCGCGCCGCCTTCAGCAGCGCCAGCGCGCCGCGGGTCGAGAGACCGAGCGTGAGACGATTGTGCTCGCGGGAAGCGCGCGCGAGATCCAGGACGTAGGCACTGAGCGCCTCGGCGACATGGACGCGCTCAGCCTCCTCACGCGCACTCGTCAGCAACGACCGCGGCAGCACGCTCACCTGGGCGAGCGTCGCGCCGCTGGCCGAGCCCATGCCGCCGTAGCGGGCCAGTACCTCGGCCTCCGCCTCGCGTGGCGGGTAATCCATGTCGATGCGCAGCATGAAGCGGTCGAGCTGCGACTCCGGCAGCGGGTAGGTGCCCTCGAACTCGCGCGGGTTCTGCGTGGCGAGCACCAGGAAATCTGCCGGCAGCGGCAGCGCGGCGCGTTCCACGCTCACCTGTCGCTCCTCCATGGCTTCCAGCAGCGCGGACTGCGTCTTCGGGCCGGCGCGGTTGATCTCATCCACGAGCACCACGTCGGCGAACAGCGGCCCGGGCCGGAAGACAAAGTTACGCGCTGCCTCGTCAAACACGTGCACGCCGATGATGTCGCTCGGCATGAGGTCGGCGGTTCCCTGGATACGCTTGAACTCCCCGCCAAGGACGCGCGCGAGCGTCTTCGCGAGCAGCGTCTTGCCCAGCCCCGGTACTCCCTGGACCAGCACGTGCCCGCGCGCCAGCAGGGCGATCACGAGCGCGTGCACGGAGGCCTGGGCACCGATGACGACGCGTCCCAGCTCGCGCGTCAGTAGATCCTCCAGCTGCTGTATCGGGGTGCTCATGTGGCAAGTTGCCTTTCGGTTCTGATGATCAGGTTGTGCAGGCGGGCGAGGGGCACGCGACGATCCGAGTAGGCGTCTGCATACCAGGCCTTGAGCTGCGTGAGGTCGCCGCGCGCTAACCGCGGGTGATTCTGCAACCACTCCCACAGCGGCGCGGGCGCGCTGCCCGGCTGCCGTGTGGCGGGCGGCAGCCGCTGGAAAAAATTCTCGAACATGCGCCGCGCCGCGGCGGACGGCTGCAGCACGCGCGCCAGGAACGTGCCGGTGGCGCGCAGCAGCTCCTCCTCCCGCGGCGCGGGCAGGCGCGCCCTGGGCATCCGCAGCCGGGTGCCGCCGAGTACCCACACCAGCCATACTGCCGCGATCGTGGCGAGCGTGGCGTACAGGCGCCGGTCGCGATAGAACTTGCGGGCATCGTAGGTCACGCTCAGACCCTGATGCTCGTCATCGAACAGCACCACCCCCTGCGGGCCCACGCTCGCCGCCACGATGTTGGCGAGCAGGCGCGCGTTGTCGCCCTGACCGAGGGCGCGATTGCTGAACAGGGAGCCGAAGCCGCTGATGATCATGGTGCCGCGTCCGTCGGGCAGCACCCACAGTACGCCCTCGCCGCTCTCGCGGCTGTGCGCCAGCGCGAGCAGGAAGCCATCCCGTGGCACCTTCACGCTCCAGGTGCGCGGCGCGTAGTCGGAAAACGCGTAGGCTGAACTCACCTCGGCGAGGTAGCGGTGCGCGCGGTTGGGAACCAACGTGCCGCGCCTTGGCTGCAGCAGGAGCTGCGTGGCCTCGGCGATCAGCTCCGTGGCCGTCTCCGCGTCTTGCTCGGGCTTGGATTCCTTAGTCGGAGGCGGCGCCGGCGGCGGCGGGTGCGGCGGCTTTGCCGCGGCATGATCGCGATGCCGCACCAGCTCGATCTCCACGCCCGTAAGCAGCTGCAGGTCCTTGTCCAGCACATCACGTTCGCGGGCCCAGGCGGGGCGGTCGGCGATCGCCGCGAGAATCAGCAGTGTGTTGCCGTTGCGGACCCACTGGTCCAGTGCGACGGCCTCGTCGTTGCGGAAACTGGTGATGGCCGGCATTGCGACGATGAGCAGGTTGCCCGCCGCGGGGAGGTCGTGCCGCCGCGCGAGGGCACCAAAGCGCTCGCGCAGCGAGAGCGTGCGCACGCCCTCCTCCTGCAACCAGGTCACGGCCCCGAGCAGTCCGTCATCGCCGCGTTCGATACTCGTCGGCAGCGAGCCGGTGCGCGCATCGTAACCGTCGCCGCGCACGAACAGCGTCAGGAACAGCAGCAGTGCCGCCAGTGCCAGCCCGAGAGTCGTCAGTCGTTCGCGCACCGGCTACCCCGCTCCTGCGGCCGCGGCCGGATCCTCGAGTGCGGCCAGGAGCTCGCGGCCCCGTGCCAGCGCGCCGGCGAGTACCTGCGGCGCCACATCCAGCCCCGAGAACCGCACTTGCTCACACACCGCGGCGAGTTCGGCCAGTCGCAGGCGGTCGGACTCCTGCTGCAGGCGCGCGCGCCGCGTCAATTCCTGCGCGGTAAAGGCCTGCGGCGGGGGCAGCCGGTCCTGCTCGGCCAGGCGGCTGGCGATGAACTCGAGTAGCAGGGCGGGCTGCTCAGCCGGTCGCGCGCGTTCGATCCGCGCCAGCGATGGGCCAGCGCGCAGCGACGGCGGCGCCACGGCGAGCCGGCCGCGCCTGCGGGTCCGCAGTACGCCGGCGACCCGCAATTCATTGAGCACCAGCGCCACCGCCAGGGCGACGATGAGCGCGAGTGAGACCCAGACGATGCCCCGCACGACGGCCTGCTCGAGGTGGACCTCGCCAAAAAGACGACGCCACCAGCCCGCGTCTTCCTGTGGGCGCGGCGCGAACAGCCCGCGCAGCCATTGCTTGAAGCGCGCCCACCAGCCGGCCGGCGGCGGCGGTGCCCTGGCGACCGCGGCCAGGACGGCAGCGATGCGTTCGCGGTCGGCATGCAGCACGCGTCCGGCCGCGGTGGGTGCTGACTCTCGCGTCAGGAGGTCACGCAGCTCCGAGAGGCCCTGGGCCGAGAGCTGGTTGTCGGCCTTGTTCCAGTCGGAGGGTAGCCAGGGTGCCCAGGGGCTCTGCAGCAGGCCGCCGGTGAGCTCAGGACACCGTGCTGCGATCCGCGCGTAGCCGATGTCGAGCCCGCGATCCAACTGCTCGATGCAGGCATCCAGCACGTGCAGCGCATCCCGCGCCCGGCCCGCCTCAGGCGCCGGCGACTCGGCCGCTGGCGCGCCCGGCGCTCCCGCGGCGACAAGCAGCAGCGCCAGAAGCCAGCGGTTCACGGCTCAGGTCGCGGCAATCCGCTGCGCCAGATCGGTCCCCTCTTTGCGGGCGGTCAGGTCGCCAAACACCGCCAGGCCGAGGGCGGTATAGAAAGGAATCGCCAATGCCCCGACCGCCACGATGACGACCGCCAGCGTCGCGGTGATGACGGCCACATCGCCCCGGCCAAAAATCCCCAAGATAACGCCCGCCACCCCCGAGGTCAGAAGGTACAGCACCAGGAGAATGACGCCGCCGACGGAGAAGATGAGCACCAGGCGCCAGAAATTGCCACTCGTCAGGCGCCAGCTGCGCGCGAACGCCCCCGCCGCGCCCATGGGGGCCACCAGCATCGCAGTGAACGAGCAGGAAATGGCGACGAGGCCGTACAGCAGCGGCAGGCACAGCAGTACCCCGGCGAGAATGCGCGTCGTGCCGCCGAACAAGAAGGCGGGCGCGACGATCATCACACCGACAACGACCATCAGTATGATCAGCAGTAGCAGCAGCAGCATGCCGGGCACACGTCGGGCACTGGCCGCCAGTTCCCCGCCCGCCGGCTGACCCGAGACAATGTGGTACTGGCGCAAGACGACGGCGCCGTTGAACAGCAGCCCGAGAAGCGCGCCCGCAAGTGCGAGCGAGGAGTACGCAAGGCCGGGGGTCGGACGCATGACCGATTCCATGACCGTGGCACCGCCGCCCACCGCGTAGAGCTTGGGCAGCTGGTTCATGATCACGCCGAGCGCGGCGAACAGCAGGCAGCTGATGACGCTTGCGCGGTAGATCCGGAAGCTGAGGTCCAGTACTTCACCAACCGACAGCGGGCGCGGCGGCGGATAAGGTATGTTCTGCATGCCAACATCTTAGCGCTGTTGCGAATACGCAGATATGACCATCACCGTGACGGCGGCCGCATTGCTGGCCGAGGGGAGCCACCTGCTGGCCGATGCCGGCGCGAGCGGCACCGACCCGCGTTTCGACGCGGCCGTCCTGCTGGCGTACGTGCTCGACGTACCCCGGGCGCGCCTCAGCTCCCATCCGGAGCTGGCGGTCGATGCCACGGCGATTGAGCACTACCGGCGCCTGCTGCTGCGCCGCGCCGGCGGGGAACCCGTCGCCTATCTCACCGGGCGGCGTGAGTTCTGGTCGCTCGAGCTCACCGTCACCCCCGCGGTGCTGGTGCCGCGGCCGGAAACCGAGCTGCTGGTGGAACGTGCCCTGGCGCTGGCTCCGGCGGCGGCCGCACGCGTGGCGGACCTCGGCACCGGCTCGGGCGCGGTGGCGCTGGCACTGGCCAGCGAGCGCCCCGCGTGGCAGGTCATCGCAACTGACGTGTCGGTCGAGGCGCTGGCGGTCGCGCGCGCCAACGCCGCCGCCCTGGGCCTGCAGCGCATCGACTTCCGGAGCGGCGACTGGTACGCGGCCCTGCCGGGTGAGTCCTTGGATCTGATCGCCAGCAATCCGCCGTACGTGGCCGCGGATGATGCCGCGCTGCTGACGCTGCAGCACGAGCCGCGGCGGGCGCTCACGCCCGGCGCCGATGCGCTCGCCAGCCTGCGAACGCTGGTGCGGGGAGCACCGCAGCATCTGCGGCCCGGGGGCTGGCTGCTGCTGGAACACGGTCTCGCCCAGGCCGCCGCCGTGCGAGCCGAGCTTGTCCTTGCTGGCTTTCGTCACGTACGCTCGCACCGCGATCTCGCCGGACACGAGCGCATCACGGAAGGACAACGATGATCAGATTCGAGACCTCACATGGTGGCTTCACGGTCGAGCTGTTCCCCAAGGAAGCACCGGTTACGGTGGAAAACTTCCTGCGCTATGTCGATGATGGCTTCTTCGACGGCACGATCTTTCACCGCATCGTCCCCGGATTCGTGATCCAGGGCGGCGGCCTGACGGCCGACTTCGGCAACAAGAAGACCCGCGCGGCGATCACCAACGAGGCCAAGAACGGCCTGAAGAACACCCGTGGCAGCCTCTCGATGGCGCGCACCAGCGACATCAACAGCGCCACCTCCCAGTTCTTCGTCAATCTGGCGGACAACGCCTTTCTCGATCACGGTCCGCGCGACTACGGCTACGCGGTGTTCGCGCGCGTCACCGAGGGCATGGACGTCATCGACAAGATCGCCGGCGTGAGCACCGGGCGCCGCAAGGGCTACACCGACGCCCCGCTTGAGGATGTGGTGATCGTGAGCGCCCGCCGCCTCCAAGCGCAATAGCGCTGCGCACCACTTGGCGTCACCGGCGAAGTCAGCGCCGCGCCACGCCGCGCCGCGCGCGTCCCTTGGCCGCCGGCTGCTCAAGTGGCTCGCAAGCCTGGTGCTCGCATGGTTTGCGCTCACCCTGGTCGCGGTGCTGTTGCTGCGCTGGCTCAACCCGCTGACCATCGCCGTGATGCTGGAGGCGCGCCTGCAGGCCTGGGCCACGCAGCAATCCGGGTATCGCACGGATTTCCAGTGGGCGAGCCTCGAGCAGATCTCCCCGCACGCCGCGATCG
>Ga0207683_10002166_pt1 | contig 17247 bp, 16 predicted proteins | sample KBSM73metaG_FD_184333 | JGI IMG/M metagenome (GOLD analysis project Ga0207683, IMG submission 184333) | Miscanthus rhizosphere microbial communities from Kellogg Biological Station, Michigan, USA - KBS M7-3 metaG (SPAdes) (version 2) | ecosystem: Host-associated > Plants > Roots > Rhizosphere >... | reverse complement strand
CCGTCGCCGGGCCACTCCGGCGACGCGCCACCGCTCCGGATCGATCTCGAGATCGGCGATCCGCAGCGTCCGGTCGCGCGGTGCCTGGCCGCGGCGCAGGATGTTCTGCACCCGGGCGAGAAGCTCCGAGAACGCGAACGGCTTGACGAGGTAGTCGTCGGCACCCAGCTTCAGCCCCTTGACGCGGTCGTCGACCTGGTCGCGCGCGCTCAGGAACAGCACCGGCGTCTGGCGCTGCCGGCGCACGCCCTGCAGCACCGACCAGCCGTCGATCCCGGGCAGCATGACGTCGAGCAGGATCAGGTCGTACTCGGTGGTCGTCGCGAGGTGCAGGCCGCCGAGGCCGTCGCTCGCCACATCGACGACGTAGCCGTGCTCGATCAGGCCCTTCCTGACATAGGCGGCCGTCTTGGGCTCGTCTTCGACGATGAGGATGCGCATCGGATCACGCAGGGCTGGTGCCCGGCCTTAACAGTCTGCGCGGTCGGGCGCTCGCTGCCATGACGCGGACATTGCACAACTGTAATGAGGCCGTCAGAGGCCTGTCGGAGGTCGACTTCTATCGTTGCAAGCGTGATGCAGCAGTGCACACCGGAACCCCAGGGCTCCGAAAGCCAATCGACAGACAGGAGTTCACATGAACGTCAGACAAGCATTCACTCTCGGGATTCTCACCCTTGCGACCACCAGCGCTGTCTTCGCTGCAGTGCCGTTGAACGGTGAGGGCGAGACCCGCGGCAACCAGCCGAACACAGGCCTTTCGCAGACGACACGGGTCGCTGTCGAGGCCGGCGTGCAGCAGGCGCGCGCCGACGGCACGCTGGTCGGCCCGGGCGGCAACTCGCCCGGCGACGTCGTGTACCAGCGCCGGGTTCGCGCGCCGTCGACGGTGACGCGTGGCGAGGTCAAATCGGAAGTGCTCGAGGCCCGGGCAGAGGGTGCGCTGGCTCCAGCCGGCGAGGCCGCCGGGTTCTTTGTCGGCCAAGGCGGGAACGTCCTGACGGCAGGTCATTTCGGGCCCGACCACGAGGCTTTGGCCGCACACACGGCGGAGTGAGTCGACTCTGCAACTCGCGACGCCCGGCTGCGGCCGGGCTTGGAACTGCCTCCGATGGAGTGCTCAGCGCCTCAGGTCAGTCGGCCTTCCGGCCTTGCCGCCCGGACTCGACGACGCGGACCTGCGGATCGCCTTGGTGCAGCACGTAGCGGCGGTCGACGCGAATGGGGCCGGGCCAGCGCTGTATCTCGCCCCTCCCGGGCCAGCGGATCTCGATCGACTCGATCGCGCTCGCCTGCCCGAGGCCGACGTGCGGACGCACGCCGGACGCGCCGAAGCTGCCGCCGCTGCCGACCGTCCGGTGGATTTCGCGCGTGCCGCCCGCGGCGTCGGCGACGCGGATGCGCAGGCGCGCGCCGACGGCGTACCGGTTGGCCCGCGTGCCGACGAGGTCGAGCTTGACCCAGTGGTTGCCGTGGCCCGGGTTCTTGAAGACGAGCGTGTACGACTTGTCGCCCGCCATCGCGCCGCCGGTGTTGGCGACGACGTCCATCACGCCCGTGTCGTCGAGGTCGCCGAAGGCGACGGCGTGGCCCTTCTGCAGGTGACCGAACCCGCCCGATGTCGTCACGTTCTGGAAGCGGCGGCCGGCGTCGTTGCGAAACATCTGGTTGGGCACGATGTGGTACAGCGGCGCCGCGCCGGTGCCGAGGTAGAAGTCGAGCCAGCCGTCGTTGTCGAGGTCGCCGAAATTGGCCCCCATCGTGAGGAGCAGCCGGTCGAGGCCGACGCTGCGCGAGACATCGGTGAAGGTCCCGTCGCGATTGTTGCGATAGAGCCGGGGGCGCTCGCCGACGGCATTCGCCTTGTCGCCGAGGATCTCGCGAACGATGTTCGGCATCGTCGCCGAATAACCGCTGACGAAGATGTCCGGCCAGCCGTCGTTGTCGTAGTCGAAGAACCAGGTCGTGAAGCTCATGACGGGCTCGGCGACACCGGCTGACTGCGTGACGTCGACGAACTTCGCACCGCCGACGTTGCGGAACAGGCGATTCGGCGCACCCATGATCGACACGTAGAGATCGGGGCGGCCGTCGTTGTCGAAGTCGTCCACGGCGACGCCCTTGATCATTCCCGTCACGCGGATCCCCGACTGCGCCGCCACGTCGACGAAGGTGCCGTCGCGGCGGTTGAGGTAGAGGCGGAAGTCGGCCGCCTCGGCCGGCCAGGCGACCTTGTCGCGGACGATCTCGTTGCCGACGAAGAGGTCGAGCCAGCCGTCCCCGTCGAAGTCGGCCCAGACGGCGGCCTGCGACGGGTAGCCGTTGGCGACGCCGGCGCTCGCCGTGACGTCGCGAAACGTGCCGTCGCACTGGTTGCGCAGCAGTGACCCCGGGATCCGCCCCTTGTCGTGGAACCAGGCGCCGCGCGGCACGTAGACGTCGATGCAGCCGTCGTTGTCGTAGTCGGCCTGGACGATGTTCAGCCCGCCGTAGAGGCCGCTCAGCCCCGCCTGGTCGCTGCGCCGCTCGAACCTGCCGTCGCCCTTGCCGCGGAAGTACGCGAGCGGCTCCTTCATGCCCATGTGCGAGAGCATCAGGTCGAGGTGCCCGTCGTTGTCGAAGTCCTCGAGGATCGTCCCGCCCGCGCGTCCGAATTCGACGATGCCGCGCGCGGCCGCGACCTCGGGGAATGAACCGACGTCATGCTCCGAGCGGAAGACCGCCGGGTCGATGCGCCACTCGACGGGAACCCCGTCTGGATGGCGGCCGAGCTGCATCGCAGCGATGTTGAGCATCCATCGGTAGAGCGGCGCGCTCTGGCTGCCGGCGCGGGCACGCAGCAGCGCTTCGTAGCGACGCGCCGCCTCCGCCGCGCCGAGCCGCGCGCGGTGAGCTGCGGCCGGGTCGAGCGGAAGGATGCAGTAGCTTGCGTCGAGCGACGTCGCGCAGTTGCTCTGCTCGCCGACGCGGTAATACGCGAACGCCAGGTCGGCTTCCAGCGTCTCGACGTCCTGCTCGGACAGCGTCGCGCGATGCGCGGCAAGCGCGTCTTCGAGCAGCGCGATCGCCGGTTCGGCTTTGCCAGCATTGACGTACTGCGTCGCGATCTCGCGCTGCAGCACGAGGCGGCGCATCGGGTCGTCCTGCATGCGCAGGTCGTCCTGGAGGCTCGCGATCTTGCGTTCGTGGAGGTCCCAGGCCTGGTCCCACGTGCCCTGCGCATCGGCGAGCGCAGCGAGCGCGCGGACCATGTCGGCGTGTTCGTTCGAGCGCAGCGACCACCACGCCGCGAAGCCGCCGAGTGCCGCCACGACGAGCAAGAGCAACAGCACGACGCTCGCGCGGCCCACGTCGGCACCGGCGCCGAGGCGTCGCCGGGTTTGCTTCCCGCCCGGTGCGGGCTCGCCCTTCAGGTCTGGTTGCGCGACGGCGTGCTCTGGGTGAACGGCCACGTGCTGGGCGCGAACTGCAGGATCACGAGTCCGTTGTCCTGGCACATCGTGATGAGCTGCTTTCTCTGGAAGTCCCAGTCGAGCCGCGACGCGCACCAGTCGGGACCGCCGGCGCGCCACTGCCCGAACACGGCGTGACTCGAACCGGCCATGGATGTCGTCGCGGACTTCGGGTTGTAGTAGGCGATCTCCTTCGGCCGCTCCGGGTTGCGGATGTCGAACACGCGGATTCCCGAGTTGAAGTACCCGCAGGCGAGCGCGGTCGCGTTGTCGCGGTTGTCGACGCTGCAATAGTGGCTGCCGTAGGTGAAGATGGACAGCCCCGTGATGTCGGGAATGACCTGGTCGCAATTCTTCAGGTCGTGCGTCTCGAGCATCAGCTTGGAGGCGACCTTCGGGCTCTTCTCGTCGCTGATGTCGTAGATGCGCGCCATCGGGAACGGCGCCAGCCCGGCGGTGCACGCGGCCCGGGCGGCGGCCTCGTTGGCGAGGCCCGCAGAGCCGCCTTCGTCGACCATGACCAGGTACTGCTTGCCGTTGATCGTGACGGGAATCGTGTGCTGCGCGAACGAGCCGTCCTGGAAGAGGGCGGTCGAAATCAGCTTGAACGCCGCGTTCGGCTTGCGCGCCTGGATGTCCGACGTGTCGAAGATCGCGAAGCCGTTGTTGATGCTGTTTGCAGGCATCGGTGCCGGGCCGGGCGCGCTGACGGCACGCCCGAGCACCACCGCGTAGGTCCGGTTGCCGTCGTTGCTGGTCGACAGGCCGTGCACCGTGGTCCCGGTTGCAAGACCCAGGTTGGCGATGTTGTAGGTCGCGATCAGCTTCGGCTTGGTCGTGTTGGTGACGTCGACGGCGTGGTAGGCGCCGCGTCGGATGTCGCCGATGTAGTAGGTCAGGCCGTCGGGCGCGATGTTGCCTTCGTGGCCGATGACCGACTGCGGCGGCACGATGCCGCCGTCGGCGCCGCTGCCGACCGCCAGCGAGGCAAGCAGCTGCGGCGTGCGGCAGTCGCCGGACAGGTCGTAGACGTCGACTTCCGGTCCGCCGCCGCCGTTCTGGCCGTTGTCGGCGATCAGGATCTGGCGCCGGTCGTTCACGCGCAGCGACTCCCAGGGATCGGTCATCGCGGGCGTGGTGAGGGACGCGATGCGCATCGGCGCGCTGCGGTTGCTCATGTCGATGACCGGCACGCCCGGGTTCTGGCGATTCGCGTTGGGCACGGCCGTCGCGTAGTAGGCGCAGGTGCGGCCGGCGCCGTCGGTGAACGTGGCCGACGACCAGTTGCCGCCTTCGCCCTGGTGCTGGCCGACGAGCGTGAGGTTGCAGTTGAAGCCGCCGAAGCCGGCCGCGCGCAGCGCCGCGGGCACCTGCCCCTGGAGCGCCGTCTCCGGCTTGTCGCCGCTGGCGCAGGACGCGACCTTCGGCACCGTCAGCGGCACCGGGCCGGGATCCTCCGGGTCGTCGTCACCGGAGCCGCATCCCACCAGCGCCGCCGAGGCCATGCACGACAGCGCTGCTGCCGCGAGCGGATTCAATCGATGCAGGTGCTCAGCCACGATGTCTCCTCGTCAGGTCTGGTGCCCGACCGATGCATTGCAGCGCATCGGGACGGGGATGTCTTTCAAATTCGCGTTGCTGCGCCTCAGGGGGAACCCTTTGATCCGCGCTCCAGGGTGGGCTCTGCCGTACGCGTCACTTCAGTTGCTGCGACGCGAGCAAGAGCGCTAAGCTCGCGCGGCTCACGCACTCTTCGAACCGATCGTGCCTCCACTCGCCCCCCGCCGCGGCATGCTGCAGATCATCGCGGCGTGTGCTGCCGCTGTGGCGTGCAGCAGCGAAGCGGTTCCCCCGCTCGCGCATGCGAGCTCCGGCGGCTGTGCCCCGCTGATGGCACCGGCGCGCGAGCGCGAGCCGCTGTCGCAACTGCTGCGCCGCCTCGCCGACACGCAGGGCTTTCGCCTCGAGTACTGGGCCGCCGACGATCCTCCGGTGCGTCATGGCGGCGGCAGTGCCGTCGAGGTGATCGGCGCACTCGCGCGCGACGCGAACATGGTCGTGCACTACGCGCCGCAGCCGAAGGGCTGCGCGGCGCCCTGGCGCGTGAGCGCGGTGTGGGTGTTGCGGACCGGGGCGGCCACGTTGCCCACCGCGCGCGCACCGCTCGCACCCGCGCTGCCCGATCCGGCCACCGACGCATTCCTGCACGCACACGGGATGGCGCCACCGGGGCCGGCCGCGCCGGGGTCGGGCGCGGCGCGCTGACGCTGCACCGGCGCACGGGCGCTGCGCTTCCGGCGCCTAGGTGCGGTTGCGAAGGCGATCGCGCGTCCCGTGCCGCCAGCTTGCGGGCGTGCTTCCCGTGCGCGCGCGGAACACCGTCGTGAAGTGCGCGTGGTTGGCGAAGCCCAGCCGCGCCGCGAGCGTCGCCAGCGACGCGTGGTCGCCCGCCAGCAGCAGCTTGGCGCGCTCGACGCGGCGATGCAGCACGTACTGATGCAAGGGCATGCCGAAGCCGGCGCGAAACGCAACGAGGAAGCGGCTCGTCCCCATTCCTGCCAACACCGCCAGCTGCTCGACACCGGGCGGATCGTCCAGCCGGTGCTCGATCAGCTCGTGGAGCGATTGCTGCGATCTCGGCGCGAGCGTGGGAGACGACGCGTCGGCACGCGCGGGTCCGTCGCGCTGGAGCTGCTCGACGATCGCCAGCGAGAGCATCTCCGAGTAGAGCGCGCCGAGCGGCTCGCCGCCGGCATCGTGGCGTTGCAGCTCGCGCAGCAGACGCTCCAGCACGCGGTCGTGGTACTGCAGGCACGTGCGCACCTGACGACCGTCGCCGGGCCACTCCGGCTCGCGTGGCATGGACGCGATCAGGCGGCGCCGCGCCCCTGCCGTGCAGCTGTACGACCAGTACGTGCCGGCAGCGTAGCGATCGAGCATGCGCGGTTGCGGTCGGAAGCGCCATCCCTGCGTCGCGCTCTGGCGGATCTCGATCTCCACGTCGGCGCGCTCCCAGAGCACGACCCGGGCCGTCTCGATCTCGAACCGATGCCGATGCTCGGAGCCGTTCGATTCGACGATGCGCACGCGCAAGCGGCGCTCGGCGGGCGCGACGACGTCGGTCTGGCGATGGCTGGACACGGGAGGAATGTGCCGCGCTGCAGGCGGGCATCTGATCCGCCCGCCTGCGCGCGGATGGGTTAGTCGTCCGGAAACTGCGGCGGTGCCGAGTCTGACGGCCCGCTGCCCACGCGCGACTCGCGCGCTTCGCGCACGGTTGCGTTCGCATCCGGCCCGAGGATGAAGCCGTTGCGGTAGTTGTCGGTCGTCACGCGGATGACGTCGCGCACGTAGCCCGAGTGCCTCGGGTACAGGGACTCCAGCGTCGGAATATCGAACGGGATGTGATAGCCCCAGCGCGAACACGCCGACGGGCCGGTGTTGTCGCCGACGTTGATCGCCGTGGGCACCGCGATCTGTGACAGCCTGATGCCTCCCAGCGCCATCCCGTAGCTGTCGCGCGCGATCCTTGCCGACTGGCCGGGGCCGAACGACGCGATCTGAAACAGCGGCGAGGTCGCGGGCTCCCTGCCGTTCTTGATCCACTTGTTCAGCGCGTCGAGCGCGGCGTCGACCACGTAGTGGTTGGGCACCCGCGAGCCGATCGTCGGCACCCCGCACTGCGGCGCCAGCACTGCTTCCGACGAGACCGCGAGATCACGCAGCTCGAGCGGCTCGCGGCTGAGCCGCAGGTGATGATCCACGTGGGCTGTGCCAGCAACTTCCCAGCGGTGGAACTTGCGCGTGTCGGGCTGGCGAACCGCGGCCTCGCCGGTCTGGACATCCCACTCGAACAGGACCTTCATCACCGGTACCGGCAGGTCGGTACGGATCGCGGTGCCGAAGCTCGACAACAGGAACACGCCATCCCACACGTTGCCCAGTGGCATGACGGAATTGATGTACGTGGCGAGCCGGCCGGCCGATTGCGATTCTCCGATCGCGACGTAGCGCCTGGCCTTGAGGTTGCCGAGCATGTCGATCCCGCGCGGATTGCGCAGCGCCTGACCCGCCTGCGACATGATGTCGTACGACAGCGCGTCGTCCGTGATGGTGCCTCCCTGAGTCACGTCGAGCGCACCGTAGCGAGCAGGGCTCCAGCTCTTGAGTCGGTCCACGCCGACGCGCTGGGCCGAGACGCCGACCCACGCATAGCCTGCCCGCAGCATGTGCTCCCAGCCGAAGAACCAGACGTTCTCGGCATCGAAGCCGTTGGTCACGTTGGTCCATTCCACAAGCACCGTGCCGTTGAAGTCCTTGTCGTTGAGTGGTCGGCGCACGACGACCCGGGTGCGGTATGGATGGCCGCTGTCGACGATGGCACCGGTCGCGCCGGCGGGCGTGGTGTATCGATTTGCGGAACCTTCGATGAAGTACTCCTGCTCGATGTAGCCCTGGGTCGGCAGATCGTGCGTGGTCGCGAAAAAGATGTAGTCGCGGGCCGTATTGCCAGGCGTGCCCGTGGAGGCGATCGGACCGGTCACGAGCGGGCTCGGCACGGCGGCGAGCGCGGGTGCGAGCAAGGTGGCCAGTGCGATGGCGAAGATCGCTCGCAGCCAGTTGCGCAGGCGGTCGCAGGACAACCGGCGGGCGCAGGCAAGCACTGCGAACGCTCGATCGGGTGGCGGAACAAGGCGGACTCGATAAATCATGCTGTCTCCTTCTGTTGTGTTGATCTTCGATCGCGCGCTGTCATGCGAGAAGTACCGAAGAGCTGTCGTCGAGCCGCGCGTCACCGAAGCCGCGAGAGCAGCCCTCGATGTGCGCCTACCAGTCTAGGAATGGGGTGCACCCCGGTCATCAGGGCGAATCGGGAGCCTCGCGTGCATGCCGATTGCCACGCTCGCTGACGCACCCGGCCCGAGTGGCGCCTATAGCCGACCGGCCGCGGCCGGGTTCGCGGCAAAGCCAAGCCCCAAGCCGAGGCGCCGGCGGGGACGATCGTCTTCAAGACCGTGTCGAAGAAGCCCGAGCGCTGAGGTGCAAGTCGGCGCGTCACCAGGCCGCCGACCAATCGAAACAATCGGTGAGATCGAGCGACTCCGCTCGCCCGCGATCACGCTTGTCGGCCGCGATGCACCCTTGGTTGAGGGAGTGCGGGAACTCCAAGCGGCGACATACGATGGATCCACGTATGGTCTGCGCTCCCCAAGAGAAAGGTTGACGTGAACGAAATCGCGCAAGGGCCGACGGGGCACGAGCTGCGCCTGGAGCAGCGGCTGGTGCACGCCGCTGAAGATCTGCTCGCTCATCAAGGCCGGCGGGTGATGGCGGTCAGCATCCCGGGCAGCGAGCCTCCTCTCTTCATTGTCATTGGAGAGACGCCGCAGTTGGCGGAGCTGCTCGCGGCAGCGACGCGGGAGGTCAGAGGGGAAGACTGAGTTAGAGCCACAGCTCGCCGCCCCCCGGTGGGCCTGCCTCGGGTGTCCGACTGCAGTGACGGACAGCGGTGCCGCTGTCCAAGGGCCCCTGGCTATCCCGTCGCGTCGGCATTCGCCGCTCGCAGCGGATCGGACACTTCCATCCAGTCCAGATCGTTCTCCAGCGCGTGGAAGGCGTCGTCGCCGATGTCGCCGCTGTCACGCATGGCGAGGAGCAGTTCGCGCGCGGCCCGCAAGGCCGCGCGGTATTCCTCGTCGTACTCGGCGCTGAATGATGCGTGAGCGCCTTCGCCGCGATGCAGGCGGCCCAGGCGGACTTTCAGTTCCGTTCGAACAAGGTCGACGGCGGGGGATCGGCCGGCGGGCAATTGCAAGTAGGCCGCTTCGAGCAAGCGCTGGCGAGCCAGGTGCTCCTCTCGCCCTACCGGGTCGCCGTCGCGCAGGTTCAGCGCTCGCAGCAGCGGCTTCAAGGTGAATCCTTGAATCAGCAGCGTGCCCAGGACGACCAGGAATGCCGTCAGCACGATCAAGTCGCGGCCAGGAAAGCCCTCGGGTAGCGCCAGCGCCGCCGCCAGCGTGACGATGCCGCGCATGCCCGCCCAGGCGATCACCAGCCCGCTGCCGACGCTCGGCCGCAGCATGGGCCGCGGAGGATGGAAGCCATAGCGGCCGTCGCGCCAGCGGATCGCGGCATTGAAGGACATGTGCCAGAGCACGCGCACCAGGATCACCGTCACGAGCACGGCGGCCGCAACGAGCAGGTACTGATCCCGCGCCGGCGGCGCGAGCTCCACGACGATGGGGCGGAGCTGCAGACCGATGAAGATGAACGCGAAGATGTTCAGCGCGAACACCACCGTGGCCCATACCGCGTTGGTGGGGATGCGGATGCGGGCCGGAACGCGCGCCGGTGCCGTGCGCGCCAGCGTCATCGCAAAGCACACGGTGGTCAGCACGCCCGACAGCCCGATGTGTTCGGCCACCAGCCACACGGCGATGGTGCCCACGAACTGCAGGATGATGGCCGTGGGGATGTGCTGCACCCGCTCGAGAACGAGTTGAGTCAGCCATCCGAGGGCCGGGCCTGCGATCAGGCTTCCGAGCACCGCCAGAAGGAAGACCGGCGCCACCGCCTGCACCGAAAAGCCACCGGCCGCCACCGCGCCCACGGCCAGGCGGTAGATCAGCAGTGCGCTGGCGTCGTTCAGCAGGCTCTCGCCTTCGAGGATGCCCAGGATGCGTTGGGGTGGATGCAGCGGGCGCAGAACCGCGGTGGCCGCCACGGCGTCGGGCGGGGCGACGATGGCGCCCAGTGCGATCGCCGCGGCCCAAGGCAAGGTTGGAATGAGGGCGTGCGCGACGATGGCGACCGCCGCGGTGGTGAGAACCACCGCGACGACCACCAGGCCGACGAGCGGAGCCCAGTTGTCGCGCAGGTCTCGCAGGGAAGCGTCGTATCCGGCATCGACCAGGATCGGGGCGACGAACTGGCCAGCACCAGGTCGGGCGGCAAGGTCAGGCTCGGCGCGCCGGGAACGAGGGCAAGGAGCCCGCCACCGACCGCCAGGAACACGGGGTACGGCGCCCCCGCTCGCCGCGCGGCCGCCGCCAGCGCGATGGCGACGACGAAGAGGACCAGGATTTGTTCGAGGTCTTGCACCGAGGAAAGTATGGCGGCCTTGCCTTGTCAAAGGAAGGATGCCGCTGGCGCGGATGCCGCGCAGCGAGGGAAGGCCGCAGGCTGCAGTGCGCGCTTCGCCCTGAGCACCCTGTTGTGCATCGTTGCTCAACCGTGAGCAGACGTATCAAACCGCGCCGTGCGTGCCTGGCGTGAAAAGCTTGTCGTCGGCCGTCGTTCCGGCGCGTTGAACGACCAGTCGGCGCAAGTTGCGCTGATAGGCTTCAAGAATCCATTGGGGGATTTCCATGCGCACCTTATTCATGTCGGCTCGCGTTCACCTGACTTGGTTGCTGGTCGCGCTGGGCACGTTGCTGGCATCTTGCGGTGGCGGCGGAAGTTCGAGCACATCGAGCACGGCCACGCAGTACACATCGGTGGCGATGGCCGGCGAGCTGCTCAGCTACACGATCGACCCGGCCGCACTGACCTACAGCTACACGATCACCGAGAGTCAGTTCGGCCTCACCGGCAAGACCGGCTCGGGCACGCTGGTGCGCAACCTCGACGGTTCCTATTCGCCGTCGGGCATTCCGAATGCGCGCATCGTGATCTTGCCCAATGGATTGATGCTGGGCGCGGTACGCGAGCGTTTCGGCAGCGCGGTGGTTACCGTTCCCATCATCGGATTGAGCAACCCGGTGAACAGCGTGGCGACGCTCGCAGCCACCTACAACTACATGCACCGCGGCTGCCTCGGCGCCGCGTGCGCCACCGACACCGGCACGTTCGCGATCGCTGCCAACAGCACCTGGGCCTCTTGCCCGAGCGGCAACCTCGGTGCCGGCGCCTGCCCGTCCGGCGGCCGCGCGGGCACGCTGGTCTCGCTCGGCAATGGCCTGTTCCAGGTGATGGAGGGCACGACCAACGTCGGCACGGCCATCGGCTTCAGCTCGGCCGGACAGAACGTGCTGGTGATCGACCTCAAGGATGTGCGCGTCGGTGGCCTGGGCATCGGCCTCGTCGTCGGCTCGCAGCAGGCGACGCTGACCTCGGCGCAGACCGACGGCACCTGGATTACCGGCACCTCGGCCGGCGACTGGGCCTTGTTCACGACCAGCGGCACGGCCATCACCGTTACCAACATCGATGGCGTGCCCGTGAACGTCGCGGGCAGCTTCACGGCCAACGCACCTTGGCAAGGCATGGCCACCACGAATGCCGGCGGCAGGGGCTTCCTGGCCGGCAATGGCGTCTACGTGCTCGAAACCGCCAACGGCTACGCCGAACTGGGCGTCAAGCTGCGCTGACCGGTTCGCTCTTTCGAGCGGAAGCAGGCGCCTACAGGAGCACTCACCGAACTTGCGGCACCGGGTTCCTTGGCTGCCGCCACGACCAAGCCAGGTCGCAGCGGCACCAGGGCCTCAGGCTTCCTGGCTGTGCAGGCTCTTCGTCGACTTGGCGGGCGACGCCTTGGAGGCCTTGACGATCACCTGGCGGTAGAGCTCCTCGACCGCCGCGTCGTGCTCGGCCAGGTCGCCGGCAACGTGGGGGCTCATGCGATCTGCGCTGCGCTTGGCGCTGACAGGGAGGGCATCGAGCGCGCCGGACTCTGCGCAGGCGCCGAGAACGGCGACAGGGTCGAGGAGAGCAGCGAAGTGGTTGGGAGTCGTCATCATCGGAATTCGAGTTGTCGAGGCGTAGGCCAGAGGGTGGCCACGAGAAGTATTGATTTTAGGGGTAGCGCGCCGCCATCGCACGCGACGCTCATGACAACCGCGCTACGCGCTTGACTTTTCGCTCGACGCGCCGTGGCCCCGTGAGCGACCCAGCGGCCGCTCATCACTTGCCGACGCCGTGCCCCAAGGTGCAATGGCTCGCGCGGAAGCCCGTCGTATGCTGCACGCATCGCCGTCCTCATTTGAAGCGTGGCCGCGCGAACCCGGTGACCCGCCAGCCAGAATCATTGGGAGAACACGCGAAGGAGAGATATGCAACAGCCCTGGATGATGATTTGTGCAGCAGGTGTATTTGCTTCCACTGCCGCAGTTGCACAGAACGCGGTGCCGGTCACGGTAGACAACTTCAAGCGCGCGGAGACCGACCACTACCTGGCTATGAACGTCAAGGACGCTGGTGGGCTTGGCAAGTTGCACCATTCACGAGAGCCCGCAGACATCGACAAGCAGACGGTCATACGGATGAACCGAGACACGCTGTACTCGTTTGTCGCGTTTGACCTGGCGGCCGGACCGGCCACGATCACCATGCCCGACGCAGGCAAACGCTTCATGTCCATGATGGTGGTCAACCAGGACCACTACGTGCAAGCGGTCTATTACGACCACAAGCCACACACTGACCCAGAAGGACATGGGCACGCGCTATGCGTTCGTGGCAATACGCACGCTGGTTGACCCCAATGATCCGAAAGACCTGGAGGCTGTTCAGAAATTGCAGGATGGCATCAAGGTCAGCCAGAAGAGCGCCGGCAAGCTTGAGCTACCCAACTGGGATGAAGCCAAACTGAACGAGATTCGCGAGGCCTTGCTCGTGCTTTCGAAACACACGACCTACGAGCACGCCTTCGGCAGCAAGGCCGACGTGAATCCGATACACCATCTGATTGGCACAGCCTCTGGCTGGGGAGGCAATCCCGACAAGGACGCCGCTTACGCCGGCGCGAGCCCTGCGAAGAACGACGGCAAGACGGTCTACAAGATGAAAGTGCCAGCCCAGGTGCCGGTGGATGCCTTCTGGTCCGTCAGCGTCTACAACGCCAGGGATTCTTCGAGAAGAATCCTGGCAATGCCTACTCGGTGAACAACATCACGGCCAAGAAGAATGCGGATGGCGGGGTGAACATCCAGTTCGGTGGCTGCGACGGCAAGGTGCCCAACTGCTTGCCGATCACCGAGGGCTGGAACTACGCGGTACGCATGTATCGGCCCAGGGCAGAAATCCTCAACGGGAAATGGAAGTTTCCAGAGGCGCAACCCGCCCCTTAGTGGGGCGTTCCGGTATCGGCCGCGAGCACGCTGCGGGCATGGCTCGAGAACGCAGGCGGTTAGCCAGCTCGACGGTGGGAGCGCTCCGTGTGCAAAGGGTCTACGGACTCTCGGCAAATTGCAGAAAATGAGGAACTCGCGCATCACTCACAGTGTCGTAAGAGTCCCTGTCTCTAGGATTGCCAGCCAGTTATGTCGAACATCGCATCCGTTCTGAAAGAGGAAATCTCCCGTATCTCCCGCAAAGAGATTCGCCGCGAAACCGCATCACTGAAGAAGTCCTCGACAACCTACCGATCCGAGATTGCGGCGCTGAAGAGGCGGGTGCTCGAGCTCGAACGCCACCTCCGCCGCGCCGGCCGGGCAGGGGAGGCGTCCGAACCCGCTGCGGCGAACGAAGACTCCCTCTTGCCAGGCAGTCGCTTCAGCGCGAAGAGCATGGCGTCTCAAAGGAAGCGCCTCGGCCTCACCGCTGCCGAATGCGGCCTCCTGATCGGCGCCTCGGCGCAGTCGGTCTACAACTGGGAGGAGGGCAAGGCACGCCCGCGCGCCCAGCACCTGCCTGCGATCTTCGCGCTCAGGACGTTGGGACGCCGGCAAGCCAACGAGATCCTGGAAACCCGCAAAGCCGCGTAGGCGCCGAAGCCGCGAGCGCCGGCCCTCGCGCTTGGGCACGCGCGCCCCACCTCAGCCTGCCAACGGTGATGGGCAGAACGCCATCGGCGGCGGCACCAGCGATCCGACGCCTCAGCCATTCGTCATCGTCCCGGCCCAGCGGGTGGGCGCCATGAACTCGAGGCGCCCGAGCTCCGGACGGCGGCGATCAGATGTTCGCTGGAGACCGGCTCGTCGAGGCATGCAACACAGCCCATGAGCAAGGCCTGTGTCCTCATGGAGGCGTCTGCCGATCGGTCGATGAAGACGATCGGGATGGGCCGCCGGGACGACAGGATGGCCCTCCCCACGTCCAGACCCGAAATCTCGCCGCGAAGGCCGAGGTTGATGACGACACAGGACGCCTTGCTTTCGTCCAGGGTCCTCAGGAACAGGTCCGCCGATGTGAACATGCACACCGGATATCCGTGCGCCGACAGAACCCGCCCCAAGCTTCGGAGTACGGGCACGTTGTCGTCGACGATGTCCACGACGTCCACGGGTATCGACATGGGATAGAAGAGCCTTTGATCGGGGTGCAACACGGCGCCGCCCTTGCGTCGAGCAGCAACTGCAAACTGAAGTGCATGCTATTAACCCGACGAGAGCGCGTCTTGTCCTGATCGGTCAAGCTTTTGTCTGTCCGCGTCACCATCGGCGGTACCGATGCGTCGACATTTCCCGGAGGTGGGATGGCTACGAGCACTATGCGCGCGAGCTCGCTCGACGCCGTTCCGCACGCCGACGGCGTGATTGCAAGGCTGGCCTGCGCTCGGGCACGGACGGAAGGCGTCGCGCTAGGTCCGCTGCTGAGAAAGGCGAATCTGACCATTGCGCAAATCGACGACCCGCGCGTCCGACTCGCGGTTCACGATCAGATCTGCCTCCTCAACCTCATCGCCGACGCCCTGCCGGACGATCTCCTCGGCTTCCACCTGGCTCAGCATTGCGATCTCCGCGAGATGGGGCTGCTCTACTACGTCCTTGCCTCCTCGGAGACAGTGATCGAAGCCTTGCGGCGCGGCGTGCGGTACGGGGTGCTCGTCAACGAAGGCGTGCTGCAACAGTACAGCGGCGAAGGGGAAATCCGCATCGCATTCAAGTATGTCGGAGTCAGCCGTCATCTCGACCGCCACCAGTCGGAGTGGTGGATGGCGCTGCTCGTGCGCGTGCTGCGGGAGCTCACGGGACTTCGCGTCTCGGCCCGCCGGGTGCGCCTTGTTCACGCGCGCAGCAAGAGCCCCCGGGAGTTCGCCTCGTACTTCGGCAAGGAGGTCAAGTTCAGCGCCGCTGTCGACGAAATCAGTTTCGCGGGGACGATCGGGAACGCGCGCATCGTCAGCGCGGATCCGTATCTCAACCGGCTCCTTGTGCGTCACTACGAAGAGGCTCTGGCCCGCCGGCGCCTCGGCCGCGGCTCAATCGAAGCCATGGTCGAGAACGCGATCGTGCCGCTGCTGCCGCACGCAGAAGTTCGGATCGGCGAGATCGCGCGCAGGCTCGGGCTTGGCGAACGAACGTTGGCGCGCCGACTGAAAGAGGAAGGCCTGACCTTTTCCGCGCTCCTGGGCCGGCTGAGGCACGATCTCGCAGATCGCTACCTTGCTGACGGAGGGACATCGATTTCACAGATCGCCTGGCTCCTCGGTTACCAGGAAGTCTCGGCATTCTCCAAGGCCTACAAGCGATGGACCGGCAAGGCACCGCGTGAAGTGCGCACGATGTCGTAGCCGCGAAGGCCCCAGACGAAGGGGCCAGCGTCAGTTGCGGGTCAGCGGCACGAAGCGCACGGGGAGCACGTTTCGCGTCACGGTGCGGCCGTCGAAGTCCTTGCGCATCAGCAGGAGGTTCTGGGTTCCGCCCTCGGGCCCCACCGGCGCGATGAGCCTGCCGCCGGGGGCGAGCTGATCGATCAGGGGCTGCGGCATCCTGTCCGGTGCGGCGGTCACCACGATGGCGTCGAAAGGAGCGGCTTCGGGCCAGCCCAGGTAGCCGTCGCCGATCCGCACGTCCACGTTCGCAAATCCGAGCTCGCGCAGCAGTTCGGCGGCGCGCTCGCCGAGCGGTCGCACGATCTCGATCGTGTACACCCGGGCGACGAGCTTCGCCAGCACGGCCGCCTGGTAGCCCGAGCCGGTGCCGACTTCCAGCACCCTGTCGGTGGGCTTGGGTTCGATCAGCTGGGTCATCAGCGCGACGATGAAAGGCTGCGAGATCGTCTGCCCATGGCCGATGGCCAGCGGCCGGTTCGAGTAGGCCTGCGCAGCCAATCGCGGCGGCACGAATCGGTGACGGGGAACGTTGGCGATCGCTGCCAGAACCGCCGGATCGAACTGCCGGCGGCCGGTGGAGGAAGCGGTGTCGCGAAGATCCTGTTGAATCTCCGCCAGCAGGCGGGACCGCGCCTGTTCATGCTCGTCGCTGGCCTCGGCGGAATCTCCGAGCCCAAGCCCGATGGCACCGGCAATTGAGGCAATGAAGCAGCGGCGATACATACCCGCAGCCTGGGCTGTCGCGGTCGGTGGCGCGATTCTGCGCCTCGATGGAGCTCGGGGCCGAGGGGCGTGCGGACGCGCATGAGGACTCGCTGGCGTGTCGGGGCACGAACGCAGCCGGCTCTATGATTCGCAGCGCAGGCGGGCATGCAGGTGACCATTCGATTCCCTTCACTCGCTCCAGACAACAGCGGAATTCGGCAGTGACGTCAACTCGTGCGACCCATCAACGGCGGCCGATTCGCTGGCAGGATTTCGAGACCTGTTTCGCCGACGCCTGGCCGACGTGATCGCCCAGCCGACCGCCAGGTGACAGGCACCTCATGACGCAGTTCGCCACGTACCCGAGCCTGATCGACAGGACCGTGCTGATCACCGGCGGCGCCACCGGCATCGGCGCCAGCCTGGTGGAGCAATTCGCGGGGCAGGGCGCGAAGGTCGGATTCATCGACATCGACACCGAAGCCGGGACCCTGCTCGCGGCGGGTCTGGCGGGTGCACGCAACGCGCCGCTGTTCGTCCCGGCGGACCTGACCGACACGGCGGCCATGCTGTCCGCCATCGACTCGGTTCGGCGCC
>Ga0207683_10002159_pt1 | contig 17279 bp, 18 predicted proteins | sample KBSM73metaG_FD_184333 | JGI IMG/M metagenome (GOLD analysis project Ga0207683, IMG submission 184333) | Miscanthus rhizosphere microbial communities from Kellogg Biological Station, Michigan, USA - KBS M7-3 metaG (SPAdes) (version 2) | ecosystem: Host-associated > Plants > Roots > Rhizosphere >... | reverse complement strand
GGTGGATGGACATGATCAACGCGCGCGTGCTCGCCGGCCTGCCGGTTACGGCCTATGCGCATCGCGTGTACACGTATGTCGCGCTTGCGATGTACGACGCGACCATCGCGACGTGGGAGTCCAAGTACTACTACCGCCGCGAGCGACCCAGCGGCGTGGACCACAACCTCTCCACATCGTTGCCGGTCCCCGACTCACCTTCGTATCCATCGGAACATGCGGCAACCGCGCAGGCCGCTGCGGCGGTGCTCGCGTACTTCTTTCCGCAGGACGCGCAGATGTACCAGAACCTGGCGGAAGAAGCGGGCTGGTCGAGGGTGCTTGCGGGCGTCCAGTATCCCAGCGACTATCACGCCGGGCTCGCGCTCGGACAAGCTGTGGCCGCGCAGGTGATCGCCAAGGCGGCTGCCGACGGATCCGATGCGGTCTGGACCGGCAGCGTTCCCACAGGGCCGTGCAAGTGGATCGGCACGAACCCCGGAAACGTCACAGCCACAGGCTGGAAGCCACTAATGCTCGGCTCGGCAAGCCAGTTCCGCCCGCCGGCTCCGCCGGCGTGCGACAGCCCGGAAGTGCAGGCTGAAGCGGCGGCCGTTCGCGACTTCCCCCGCACCTTCGTCACCAACTACAAGGCGTTCTACTGGCAGAGCCCGGAAGGGCTGCAGTACTGGCCCTATCGCTATGCCGACAAGTGGATGTTCGAAGACGGGCTCGATCGGAATGCGCCGCGCGCAGCCCGCGTGTATGCGCTCATCGCGGCGACGCAGTTCGACGCCTTCATCGCAAGCCAGGACGGCAAGTTCACCTACTGGTACCTTCGACCGCATCAACTGCTTCCGTCGATCACCCCGCTCTTCCCGGTGCCGAACTTCCCGAGCTACCCGTCGAACCACTCGACCTTCTCCGCCTCGCGCTCGGAGATCCTCGCCTACCTGTTCCCCGACCACGCCGACTTCATTCGCGCGGTGGGCAAGGAGGCGGGAGACTCGCGGATCTGGGCCGGCATCCACTACCAGATGGACAACGTGGCCGGTGTGAATTTGGGGAGGTCGGTCGCCGGGGTGTTCATCGACCGGGCGAAGACCGACGGTTCGGAGTAGTCGCTGCGTCTTACAAGAGGGCGGCACGGGCGACCTCACCTGAGGCGCCCGTGTCATCCGATCACGTCACGGTGTGACAGTGACCGTCACGTCCTCGTCCGCCGTCGCGGGGCCGTCGTCGGCACGCGCCCGCAGGACGTAGGTGCCCGGGACGCTGAAGGTGACCGTCGTCGTCAGCTTGCCGTCGGGCGGCAGCGGCGGGGCGAACCAGACCGGCGCCCACGGTGAGTTGGCGCCGACCCGCAGGTCTTCCCACGTCTTGATCTGCGCCGGGTCGAACTGCACGGGGCCAGGACCGCGGTAGTGAAACCACGAGAGGTGCAGCCCGTTGCTCTTACGGACGCTGCCTTGAGACGGAGGAGTGCGCCAGAGGTCTACTGGTTGAGGCGTCTCGCTGGGGGGCGAGGCAGATCCGCTGCCCGGGCCCGCGCCGCTGCCTGGAGCGCCGCTGCCCGGACCCGAACCGCTTGTAACGCTGGCGGCGGCTCGACGTGCACGATTCCTGGCCTGTTCTTCCGTGGTGGCCTTGGGCACGCCGTCGTCGGTGACCTTTGCGGCGAGCACCAGCGGCTCACCTACCCTGACCGTCCGGGTCTTGCTGCCTTCGATCGTAAGTGCTGGAGGCTTGTTCGCGCGCGTTTCCGGACTGCTCGACATACCGGAGGAGCCGGTATCATTCCCCTTGGCAACCGCGTCCAGGATGAGATCGGGTCGGAGCGATGCATACGCCTTCGACGTTCGGCCATGCGCCGTCAGTGTCCACACCAACTCGTCCCGCTCGCTGAACTGACTGGGAACCGCTACCCTGAACACGTACCGGCTTCGCCGCGGGAAGAAGTGCGTCGGCTGACCTCGATCGGCCGGTCCCGGTTGGAAGCCGTTCTCCGGCCCAACCGGGATGTCCATCTCCTCTTCCCAGTTCTTGTTCTCGTAGCCGAATATGAAGTACTTCGCGCCATCGGGGTCAACTTCCCAGCCTTCGTATGCGGCAGAAATCGGCTGGCCTTTGGAATAGGTCAGCACCTGCGCGTGAGCAGCGACGTACGTAGAGCCGCTCGCGACCGCCAGGCTGGCGGCGAACATGAACGCAGTTCTCGACCTCACTGGCGTATCCCCTACTGTTGCTGCTGTTCCTGATTCTGCGTCTGTGTCGTCTGCACGGGCGATCGATCCGCGACGCTGCACAGCGGGCAGCCAAGGAAATGATCGGCGCCTGGATGCAGTGCCCGCCGCTTCATCATCTCCTCCTGGAACTGCGCGTCCGTCATGCTCACGTTGTTGCCCAGCTCGAGGAACATGTTGGTCACGGATCGGTTACCGGAGCCGGTCCAGTTGCGCGGATCGGGCACGTTCTTGTTCGACGGTGAATTGTCCACGTAGCCGATCATGTGCACGATCGTCCCCTTCGGGAGGAGCGGGGCCGAATCATCCGTATAGGTATAGCCTCGCACCCAGTTGTGGTCGTATCCGGTGCAGTTCAGCGTCTCGATGTTGCTGCCCCAGATCGCTTCGAGGCACATCCTCACGCCTGGCGCGTGGAGGTGCGGCTCGTACGAGAGGACTTTGGTGTTCTGCTTCAGCACGGCGTACGAGTGCAGCTGTCCGTTCGGCTCCATGGCATCGATGTCGATATCCTGACCTCTGCCGAGCCCCAGGCTTGCCTGCTTGTATTTCGGCTGGAATTCCTTGGGTGCGAACTTGAATCCGATCTCGAGGTGCGACGTCGTATCGCGACCATTCGAGTGCAGGTGCGCGGAATCGGACACGATGTACGAATGCGCGCGCAAGAGCCGCGCGGCTTCAGGTCCGAAGACGTCCGCATTCCTGCCAACCTCGTGAACCGGCCAGCCGGTGGCCGTCGGATCGGCGGTCTCGCCCTCGCTGCCTCTGTCGGTCCTGTCGGGACTCATCCGCGTGCTGTAAATCAGGTGATGGAACACATAGCGCCCGCCGACGGTCTGCCGTCCGTTGCCCCCTTTGTCGACGTCGTTGAACTCCTTGACCTCGACGGCCGTCACGTAGCGATCCTCATCGAGATCAACCTGCGCGCGCGGAATCTCGCCCCACCAGTCCGGCGAATTCGCCTTCACGGTCAGTGATGGGAGCTTCACGATCAGATCCGGCGCGCCAATCGTCCATGTACTGGCGTCTTCCCACTTGCGTGGCGCCGGCATGTCGGCAGGGTTGCCGCGCGGCGCGCCGCTGTCGGCCCACTTTGCGACCTTGGCAACTTCCTCGTCGCTGAGCGACGGATCGTTCTTGAAGCTCTGGATGCCGATGTTCTTTTCCATGTACCACGGCGGCATGACGCCGGCGTGCGGTCCGATTCCGGTGCGCTGCTTGATCGCGCGCGCCCACGGCCGCACTTCTTCGTACGTCGTCAGCGCCATCGGTGCCACGCCATCCGGCCGGTGGCAGTTCTCGCAGCTGCGTTGCAGGATGGGCGCAATGTCCTTTGTGTAGGTGACTTGCGCAGCGGTGGGGGCAGACTGTGCTGCGGATGTGGATGGCCCAAGCAGCGCCGCCGCGCCGGCCATGAATCCCGCGACGTAGACAACTCTCCAGCCGTCGATTCCAGCAGCCATTGCGCACACTCCTTCAAGATCGAGCGGACGACTCTGCGCCACTTGTAACACCGCCAGCGGCCCGTGATTGTCGCAATTTGTCGCAGAAATGAATAGGCCTACGGTCTGCTGGCAGAGGCAGCGGGTGCGAGGCGTAAAGGTCAGCCTCTCACGCAAACGGCTGACCCATGCCTTGACTGGTGGGCGTCCTCAGGTCTGGTAGAACCCGTGGCGACCTGGTCGTTAACCGGTCGTTCGATTGTCCAGCTCACTTCGAGCGCGAACGTTGTTCCGCGTACGACCCGATGACCTGGATGACGAACCCCTCGCATGCTTCGGCGGTTGCGCCGTCGTACGCGCCACCGTTCGTGATGTTATTCGATACCACGCGAATGCCAAGGAAGGGCACCTGCGCGAGCCCGGCCACCTGGGCGGCTGCAGCCGTCTCCATCTCTTCGACGCTCGTGCCGAATTCGTCGTGGAAGTGCGCGATGCGATCGAGTTCGCTGTTCCACATGTCGCTGGATCCGATCACACCGTCGACGACGCGTCCGCGTGTGTACCAGTCCCTTACCCGCTGGGCCGCCGCGAGCAGATCCGCATCCGCAGTGAACCGGCGCATCTGCCAGGCGTTCGGGTTCTGACCGGCGCTCCCGTCAGACTGGAGGAGATCCAGGGGTCGCCACTCGTCGATGCTGCTGCCGGCGCCGTGCGCACGGGTGCCGGTCCTGAATGCGCCGATGTTCACGGCCGTCGCACCGAGCACGATGTCTGACACCCGAAGTGCCGGATCGTGGCCGCCGGCCGTGCCCTGGTTGATGATCGCGATCGGGCGGTACCGTCCGGTTGCCAGCGCGGTCGCCGCTGCGGCGTTCGCAGTCCCCTTGAGCGTTTTCGAAACGACGACCGGAACGCCTCCGATCGTGCCGCTCCAGAACGTCCATCCGTCGATGTGCTCCTCGGTGGGGTGATCGAGCGCTGCGACGAGCGTTTTCACCTCGATGTCCATCGCGCCCTGCACGACGATCGGCCGCGCGCCCGTCGCGACGCTTGCCGCTGGCGCCGGCGTGCGCGAGCCACACGCTGCCGCGAGCGTGACGATCAGGAGCAGTGCGGCGAATCGAATAGACGACATGGGTACACGCGTGCTCCGGGACAGGCGAATGGTAGCATGTGCCCACCCCATGAAATCGCTGCGCGAGCACCCGATGTACGGCGACGTCGTCGGCGGCGTCACCACGTTCGTCACGATGGCGTACATCGTGGTCGTCAATCCAGGCATCCTCTCTTCGCCCGGCACCGGTATGCCCTTCTCTGGCGCGTTGACGGCGACCGTGCTCGTGGCCTTCAGCATGACGATGCTGATGGGTCTCTACGCACGCCTGCCATTCGCCGTTGCGCCCGGTATGGGTCTGAATGCGTTCTTCGCATTCACGATGGTGCTGCAGGCGCACGTGCCGTGGCAGGTGGGGCTGGGCATCGTGTTCTGGTCCGGCGTCCTGTTCCTGCTGATTTCGGCCACGCCACTGCGCGAGTTGATCGCGCTCGCGATTCCGCCCGCACTCCGCTCGGCAGCGGGCGCAGGAATCGGGTTGCTTCTGACGTTTCTCGGCCTCCGCAACACCGGCATCATCGTCGGCGATCCGGCCACGCTGGTGCGAATGGGTACGCTCGACTACCGCGCGGCGTTTCTGCTGCTGGGCATCCTCATCGCGGCGTTCCTGGTGCGCCGTAAGAATCCACTCGCATTCCTCGCGGCCATATTCACGGTGACGGCACTGGCCTGGGTGCTGGGATACGCCAGGCCGCCAGACCAGTTCCTGAGTGCGCCGGATTTTTCGACCACTTTCCTGGCGCTCGATATCCGTGGCGCTCTCAAGCTCGCGCTGCTGCCGACCGTTGTCGCGATCTTCTTCACGGACCTGTTCGATTCGCTTTCCACGTTCATTGGCGTCGCTGCCGCGTCGGGTCTCACTGACGCTGGCGGCCGGCCGATCAACCTGCGGCGCGGGTTGATCGTGGACGCGATTGCGACGCTGGGCTCTGGCCTCGCCGGCACATCGCCGGGAACGGCGTACGTTGAAAGCATCGCGGGGATTCGCATGGGCGGTCGCTCGGGCCGCGCCTCGGTGGTGACGGCGCTCTGCTTCCTCCCATGCTTCTTCCTCGGACCGCTGGCCGCGGCGATTCCTCCGTATGCCACTGCCGCAGTACTCGTCCTGGTGGGCGTGTCGATGTTCCAGTCCGTCTCGACCCTCGACTTCTCGTCGCTCGAGGACTCCCTGCCCGCGTTCGTGACAGTGGTGTTGATTCCACTCACGCTCTCCATTACGCAGGGCATTCTCTGGGGATTCCTGCTGCACGGGCTGCTCTACGTGGGAGTCGGACGCTGGCGCGAGATCAGTCCGACGCTCGGGCTCCTCTCGGCGCTGTCGGCGGGACTCCTGCTGCTCGCGCACTGAACCGGCTGACGGCGCTGTCCTTGCAACGTCGTACGTCGCGGCGGATGTCGTACGTGGCGGCGGGTCTTTAGACCCGCCCTCTGGCCGCTAGACCGACGGTTGAGGCAGGAAGGATCCGATGAGAGGCAGTGAACTGTTGCCGGTCGCGTTAGCTGCCGTCACCCTCGTCTTCAGCGGCTGCTCGAAGACGGAAGGCACGAAGCCACCCACGTTGGAACAGCCTGGGAAACGCCCTGGCGCAGTCGGCGCGGGCGGCGCCGGTGCAAACGTCACGACCAACAGCGAGTTCGTCCGTGACGTTGCACTCAAGAACGAGGCGGCGATAGAGCTCAGCCGCCTGGCTGTCGACAAGGCCACGAATCCCGACATCAAGTCGTTCGCGCAAAGGATGATCGACGACCACAGCGCGGCCGAGGACAAGCTGAAGAGCATGGTGTCAGGCGAAGCGATCGACTGGCCCGCGGAGCTCGACAACAAGCACAAGAAGACCGCCGACGAGTTGGCGCAGAAACAGGGCGTCGATTTCGACCGCGACTATCTGAAGGCCATGGTCGACGACCACCAGGACCTGACCGCGAAGCTGGAATCGCGACTCGACGTGCAGTCGCTTGCGGACTGGAAGACGGCCGCGGCCGGACGCACGCAGAGCAGCAAGGCGCTGCCAGAGCCCTCAGCCGCACTGGGCGACGTGGCAGTGCGTCCCGACAAGAGCGCCGACGGGATCACGATGAAGATCAACCAGTGGGCGGCTGACACCTACCCTGTCGCGCAAAAGCTTCTCGACACCGCCAGGGCGCTCGAGAACCCGACGACGAAACGTCCGAGCAACTGAAAGCTTCGTCTGGCTATGAAACCCGGACGCTCCTTCTCGAGCCGGGGATTCTAGTTCCGGTTCGCGCCGAAGGCGAGGAGGCGGCCGTCACAGTCCTTCACGACAAATTCGCGCGAGTGCCAGGCCGTGTCGCCCAGGGCTCGCGTGAACTCCACCCCGCGGGCGCGATACTCGGCGTAGAGCGCGTCAGCGTCTTCGATGAACAGGTAGGCGTCGAGAAGCTCGTCGTCGTATTTGTCGGGATTGGGCCTGGGCGGGTCGGCGAGGCGGAAATGAATTCGGTGCTCGTCGCGCGCGACGATGGCGTAGACGGGCGGGTCTTCCCAGGTGCCTACACAATCGAACCCGAGTCGGTCCTTGTAATACGCCAGAGTCGCAGCCATTTCCACCGTGAAGAATTGGGGCGCGATCTGCCGGATCATGGGGATGACACCTCAACCGTTGTAGAAATAGACAACCATCGAGTTGGTCTTCTTGACGACTCCGACCGCTCTATAGGAGTCGGAGTTCGCACTGTAACCCTCACTCAACTCCTCCTTCTCAAAGCGGCAATACGTTTTCCCTCCGGTGGCCACACCATTAAAAGCATCCAGATGCGGGGTTAGATTCCATCTTTCGATGAGCTTCTCCTTCAATGCCTCATCTGCCGGTGCAAGTTCCCAACAGCGCCACGGATCATTTCCCCAATTCCCGTCCATCTTGAGAATCTGCACGTTGGCGGGAGGCGCTACTTGCAGGAATGTCTCGAAGTCTGATGATGGCGAGCTGCATCCGGTCAGGCACAGCGATCCGGACAAGAACAAAACCAAATCGCGTAACACTTATCCCTGATCCCTGATCCCTGATCCCTGATCCCTATTCCCGCCGCTTCCCTTCGCCCGCGACGCGCGTCAGACCCTCGAGCGCGAGCCGCCGCAGCAGGCGCCCGGCGGCGGCTGGCAGGTCGCCAGGCAGTTCGTTTGAGATCGGCTCGCGTCCGCGCACGACGTGCGTGCGCACGACGCGGTCGATCCCGGTGAATTCGAATTCGACCGCACCCACCAGTTGCGTACCGCTCGCAGACTCGACATCCCAGACGAGGAGCGTTGTCGCGAGCGTTGGTGCGCTGGCAGAGTCGACGAGACGCAGCGCTGGATTCGACGCCAGTTCGAGGTGCAGCGCCGTGTCGAGATACCGGTCAGGAGCCGACGACCAGCGCCACACAGGATCTTCGATGAGCTCGCCCGACGGTTCCTGCCGCAGCAGCCGGCGGCCGATGTGTGCGCGCGCCTGCGTGTCGAGAAGCCTGATGGGAGCGGCGCCAGTCGATGGTGTCGCCGATTGCGCGGGCCCGGGCATTTCCGGCTCGAGCAGCTGGGGCTCGAGCATGCGGCCCGGAATCGTTTCTGGCCGCTTGAGGCACGCTGGTCCTGCGAAACAAGCGGCCACCACTGCCAGCAGACCGACAACCCTGCGCATCACTCGAGTCATTTCTTCGCCGGCGGACGTTGACCAAAGACGACCGACTCCGGCTGTTCCTGGAGGAGCCGCGCGAGGTCGCGGAGCTGCTCGAGGGAGTCGCGAAGGGCCGGAAGCGACCGCCGGAGATCGTCCGCCGCGAGCGTCGTCCCGTCGGCCGCGGCGCGGGCGGACTGATTCGTCGCCGGAAGATCGGCGGCCTTGATGATGCCGCGGGTTTCATCGATGAACTGCGCGATCGTGCCGTTCGCGCCGATCGTCGCATTCAGCTCTGAAGTGAGCCGCTCGATCTGCGCGCTGGTCGCGGCGATCTGCGCGCTCGTCGACGCCATCTGTGTGGCGGTCGCCTCGAAGAACCCGCGCGAATCGGCGCTCAGTTGCGGCAGGTCGCTCTCCTGGATAATGCGCTCGACGTTGGTGAAAAACTTGTCGCTGCGATCGAGGCTGTCTGGAATCCTGGCGATAATTTCGGTGAGCACGCGCAGCGTGGATTCGGCGCGCTCCAGCACGGCCGGCAGCTGATCCTGCATGGCCGACAGCGGCGTCGGCATCGATGGAACATACGCGCGATCCGGGGTGAACGACAGCGGGAGCGGCGGCGGCGGATTCGGCGGCGCATCGAGGAACAGATACGCTTCGCCGGTGACCGGGTTGCTGACGACCTGCGCACGAAGCGTCGGAAACATGCCCTGGACATCGGCCGTTCGCCGGATGGATTCTACGTTCGCGCCAATCGTGTTGAGGCGGTCGAGGTACACCTGGAAATCGATCTCGATGGTCTGGCCTCGTGCATCGACCCGCAGGTCGGTGACGCTGCCGATCGGCACGCCCCTGAACCGGACGGGACTCGACACATCCAGGCCACTGACGTTCTCGGTGGTGTAGGTCACCATGTCGAGCACCGCACGGCTGCGCCACCGTTGAATGAACAGCGCGGCCGTCGCGAGCACGACGATGATCGCGACCACGAGGAACAGGCCAAGTCGCGCGTGACTCTTCTCGACGGCCATCACTCAGCCTCTCTGCTCGCGGGCACGCTCGGCGATGACCGCGTGAAAAAATTGTGCACGAACGGAATCTGCGACTCGTCGCGTAACCGGTGCGGGTTGCCCTGCGCAACGATGCCTTTCGCGGTCTTGTCCAGCACGATGCAGGAATCGGCCACGAGGAAAATGCTTGCGAGCTCGTGCGTCACGATGACGACGGTGATGCCAAGATCGCGGCTGAGCGTGACGATCAGTTGATCGAGCTCCACGGCCGTAATGGGATCGAGGCCGGCGGACGGCTCGTCGAAAAACAGGAGATCGGGCTCGAGCATCAAGGCGCGTGCGATGCCGGCGCGCTTCTTCATGCCGCCGGAGATCTCGCCAGGGAGGTGGTCGGCGAACGGACCGAGTCCGACCAGTTCGAGCTTGGCCTGACAGAGCTCGCGGACGGTGCCGCCCCTGATGGGCGTCCACATGGTCAGCGGCAGCGCGAGATTCTCGGCGAGCGTCAGCGAGCTGAAGAGCGCGCCCGACTGAAACAGCACGCCGAACGGCGGCACGCCTTCGTAGAGATGCGGGTCGCCGACACCGTCGATGTCGATGCGGCCGCTCATCGGGGTTTCAAGGCCGATCAGGTAGCGCAGCAGCGTGCTTTTTCCGCTCCCCGATCCGCCGAGGATCGCCAGCGTCGTGCCGCGGTCGACGTTGAAGGATACGTGTTCCATGAGCACGCGCGTTGCCCACCCGATGCGCAGGTCGTCCACGATAATGTGCGGCCTGCGCGCCGAATCGGTGACGGGAGTGGTGCTCGACGCGGGCATGTCAGATACCGAGGAGCGTGAAGAAGAGCGTGAAGAGCGCGTTGGTCACGATCACACCGAGGATCGCCAGCACCACCGCGCGCGTCGTCCGCGCGCCGACCGCGGCGGCGCCGCCTTGCGCGGCCAGCCCCTGGCCGCACGCGATGAGACCGATCGCGAGCGCTAGAAACGGGGTCTTCACGAGCCCGACGGCGAGATGCGCGAGGGTGATCTCATTACCGGTTGCCACGATGTACGCGCGCGGCGTCATATCGGTGATCGCGACCGTCGCTGCGAACCCGCCGATGAGCGCCAGCGCGTCGCCCATCCATGTGAGGAGCGGCATCACTATGACGAGCGCCACGGACCGCGGGATGACCAGCCAGCGCACCGGGTCGAATCCCATCGACCGCAGGGCATCGATCTCCTCCGACACTTTCATGGTCGCCAACTCTGACGCGAGACCGGCGCCCGACCGGCCGGCGACCACGATCGCGGTGACCAGGGGCCCGAGTTCGCGGAGCTGCGCGACAACGACCAGTTCGGGAACGTAGGCGACGGCGCCGAAGCGCGCGAGCTGCGAGACGCCGAGCAGGCCGATGATGAGGCCGACGAGCAGGTTGGCGGCGCCTGTCACCACGAAGCCGTCGGCGCCGATCTCCTGGAGCAGCCGCGGCAGCGATCGCCAATCGACGGAGCGTGGCGAGACAGCCACCTTCGGCAGCGCCGACGCGCAGTACCCGGTGAAATCGAGCGCGGAGTTGAACGTGTCGGGAATCTCCCCCGTCACTGCGCCGATGCGCGCGAGCATCGAGGTGGCCTGGGTCGGGCCAGTAGGACGGCGTTCGTCGTGCCGGCGATAAAGGGCGATCAGACGCGCCGCTTCCGGGTTGGTGGCGTCCACGATCTGCGTGCGGCGGCCGCTCGCGTCCAGTCGATCGAACAGACGCGCGAGCAGGACGGCGCCGGCGCCGTCGATCTGATCGAGGTGCCCCAGGTCGACGTCGAAGGACTTGTACGCCTGCAGACGCGGCGGCATGTCGTCCACGGCGCGCGCGACTGCCGCGGCATGCGGCAGGTCGAACGGCCCGGCTGGCACCAGGCGAGCGTGGTCACCTCGAGCGTCCGCGCGGATGTCGACACTCTGCCCCTCGCTATCGAAACGCATCATTCCCGTCCATGTCACTCATCTGCGGCTTGCCCGCATGCTAGCACTTGCATGCTAACCTGCCGCGACGAGCGCCACCTCATCTGGCACGTGTACTTGAGTCGTATCAACCCAATGAACGCGGCGATGCTGATGTGCTTCCGGACGCCGGCAGGGCGTGAAAGCGACGTCACGATTCGTTCACCGCAAGCTTTACATTACAGGGTTCTTTGTATGTGATACCCCGAGGGTCGTCATGCACCGTTTCATGCTCCTGCTTGGGCTCGGCGCCACCCTCCTCGCCGCCGGCGCGTGCACTCAGCGTCCGGAAACTCCCTTGGCCCAGGCCGCTGCCCGCAACGACGTCGCCGCTCTTCGCCATCTTCTTGATCAGGGCCACATAGCCGATGAGGGTGGCGACTCGTGGACGCCGTTGATCTGGGCGGCGCGGTCAGGATCGATCGATGCGATCAACGTCCTCCTCGATTCAGGCGCCGACGTAAACCTGCCCGGACCGACGGGAGACAACTGGGACGCAACGCCGCTTCAACACGCAATTCTCGAGCGGCAGCCTGCCGCCGTTCGGCTTCTTCTCGATCGCGGTGCCGACCTGAGCCTCGGCGCCGGTGGAAGCCTGACGCCGCTGTTCCTGGCGGCCGGCGACACCGATCCCGCCATCGTCCAATTGCTGCTCGCCCACGGAGCAGACCCGAGCGTCGAAAACGAAGACGGAGCCACGCCGTTGTCTCGTGCGGTGTCAGCCGGCACATTCAGCGGACCCGATCGTCCGATGTTTGGCGGCTGCCGCGTCGAGACGGTGCGTGCGCTCATCGCGCACGATCCGGCTCTTCGCTTGAAGCGCAATGCTGCCTGGAACGACGCGATCTGGTGGGCGCGCTTCCAGAGGTGTCAGGAGGTGCTCAGATTAATCGGCGAGTAGCCTCCAGGCAGGACCAGGCCGCCTTCTGATTCGGAGGCTAATGGACTCCGAGCAAGACGAGAGTCCGGCCCCCCGTCATTTCGATCGCGGCTGCAGCAGTCCCTGAAACCGCAACCAATCCTCAAACCTTGCGCTCCACGAGTCGACCGGTAGGCCTTGTTGGCGCATGCCGAACCCGTGCCCGCCCTTCGCGTAGATATGCAGCTCCGCGGAACGGTGCTGCGCGAGCCACGCGTTGTAGACCTCGGTGCTCGCAGGTGCAAAGCCAAGCTGATCGTCGGAGGCCGCGGCGAGAAAGATCGGCACGGCGGTTCGTGGAACAACGAAGGGCCGCATGTATTCCGCAACCGACGCATAGATTGGCGCGACGAAGTCAGGCCCCTCCCGTTCCCCTGATGACACAGCCACACTCAGGGCGACCATCGCGCCAGCGCTGAAGCCGATCATGCCTACTCGGTTTGGGTCCACACCGAACTCTGTCGCCCGCCCGCGGACATACGACACCGCGCGCTTTGCGTCCGCCACCGACAACGGAAAGACGGCCCCCTGCTCGGTCGTCTGCTGATTGACGCTTTCCTTGAACATCGTGTCCCGATGCGCTTTCGTTGTTTGCGTAACGCGATACTTGAGGACGAACGCGGTCACGCCTCGGGCAGTGAGCCATTCGGCGACCTTGGTGCCTTCACCGTCGACAACAAGAAAGTGAAATCCGCCACCGGGCGCGACGATGACGGCCGTGCCGTTCGCAGTTCCTGGATTCGGTCGAAAGACCGTCAGCGCAGGCTCGGAGATGTTCGCGGCCCCCGAGATTCCCGGAATTAGGGTCGAGATGCTCTGTTCGGGCAAAGACCATGACTCCGAGCCAGGTGCGACTCCGGCATAGAGCCGAATGGTTGATTGCGCTGACACTGGCTGGGCCGCGCTGACGCTGGTGACCAACATCAGGACTCCGGCAATGATCTGAGTTGCCGCAGGTGTCATGTTCCTCCCAGGGCCAATCCGGTGAAGTGGGTCGATTCGCCGCGATCCTACCAAAGGATGGTTGAGGGCAAACTGCCGCGGAGGGATTGGCCCACATTGGCCCGACCTCAGCTACGATGCCCGTTCCCCCATAGCAAAGAGTCTGGGCGCACCATGGCCCAACAGTGTGCGCCGGCAGCCAGGCTGGTGAGCTCGATCACGTTCACAGGACGGCAGCAATCCGGTGAACCGTAACAGTGCGAGCGGTGTCTTGTTTGGTGACGCGACATGGATGAGCCCTCTCATTCGCCGCTCGGCGTGGCCGTAACGATCGATGAAACGCTGGAGGAGGAGTTCGAGGGCCGCCTTCTGAATTCCTCCAGTCTCGTCTTTCGGGTCGCCTACAGCGTACTGCGGAATCGAGAGGATGCCGAGGACGTCGCCCAGGAAGCATTCGTCAAGGCCTATCGTGCCTTTCGTCAGCTGAGGGATCGTGAGCGTTTTCGCGCATGGGTCGTGCGCATGACGTTTCGGATGGCGCTCAACAAGCAGCGAGCCAATCGGCGGCGCGCCGCGCGGGAGCGAGGCTCGGATGGTTTAGTGGGCGTCCCTCCTGCCACGTCGCCCCGCGACAGCCACGATCGGGCCGAGCAGCTATGGCCGGCAATTGACGGTCTCTCGGCGAACCTTCGCCGCGTCGTCGTGCTGGCGAGCATCGAGGGGCACAACCTTCGCGAGGTCGGATTGCTCCTGGGGCTCCCCGAGGGAACAGTCAAATCAAGGTTGTTTCTCGCCCGAAAGCAGCTGAAGGAACGGTTGTCATGACTGACACCGCTCGCCCCACCGACGTCACGCTGGATCACCTGCTGGACGCCGAGCTTGACGTGAAACCATCGCCGGAGCTGGTGGCGCGAGTACGGAACCGCATCGCCGGGGAAACAATGCGTGCCTCGTGGCAAGTGTACGGCAGCGAAAGGAGAACCACGATGGGGATGATGACCCGCAACGGAATCAAACTCGCCTACGACGATCGGGGCGCAGGCGACCCGACGATCCTGTTCGTCCATGGCTGGACCTGCGACCGATCGTTCTTTGCACCGCAGGCCGAACACTTTGCCGGGCGGCATCGGGTAGTGTCCGTAGACCTTCGAGGGCACGGAGAGAGCGACAAGCCGAACGAGCCATATCCGATTGAAGCCTATGCGGACGACATCGCGTACCTGATCGAGCAGCTTGGTCTCGGCAAGGTAGTGGCCGTCGGTCACAGCATGGGCGGTCTCACCGTCGCGCAGTTGGCGGCGTCCCATCCCCACTGTGTGGCGGCGATCGCCATGGTCGAACCGGGGCCGTTCGCGGCTCCCCCCGAGGTTCGCGCCGTATTTGAGGCGATTGCGAACGCCATCGAAGCGGGCAACCAGGAGCCGAGACGGGAGTTCATCAGGAACAATCTGTTCCTGCCGACATCCGACCCGATGTTCATTGAAGATGTGCTGCGCATCACGATGGCGGCGCCAAGCCATGTTGCGGCCGGCGCATTGCGAGGAATCGCCAGGTTTGATGGCCTGCCCGTGCTGGGCGATTGCAAGGTGCCCGCGCTCCATCTCGTCGCCGCATCGCCGTTCAATCCGCCGCAACTCATGTCGCAGTGGCTGCCGAACGTCGTCCATGGCCAGACGGTAGGTGCCGGCCACATCAACCAGCTCGAGGCTCCAGACCAGGTGAATTTGATGATTGACAACTTCGTGCGGCACTACGTGCTCGCCCCTTCGGCGGGCGGCGCTGCGTAGTTGTTCAGGGAACCGGCGCAGGCGTACCGGCCAGACGCCGCTGAGGACGGAACAATAAAGGAACGCTGCGATCGGCGGCTTTCCTGGACCTAACCGGCTCAAAGCGGGATCAGTGGCTGTTTGCCCGAAGCACTGATCTCTGCGCGAACCGATCGAACGTCGTGTTTCCTGAGGGATTTTGTGCCGGGGGCGGGAATCGAACCCGCACGCTCCTTGCGGAACCCAGGATTTTAAGTCCTGTGCGTCTGCCAGTTTCGCCACCCCGGCGTCCGTGCGCTGGAGTGTCGATTCTACAGAAGCGCCGCTCCCTTCGCTCCCGTCACACTTCGCTCCCGTCCCTTGACTCCCGCCGGTTCCACCTCATAATGGCTCTCCGTCCAGGTGAGCCACCCGTTGCAACCCGCACTACCAGGCACGATTGACCAGGTCGTCGCCGCCCTCGACGCGGTCGTGGCCGACGCGATCGCGACGCAGAGTCGCCTCGGCTACTTCGCCGCGCTCTACAACCGCGTGACGATGGCGGTGAGAGACGGAATCCGCGCCGGCTCCTTCGAGGACGGGGCGCGCATGGGGCGGCTCGACGTGGCGTTCGCCAACCGTTACCTCGCCGCGCACGAGCAGTTCCGTCGCGGCGTAACCACGCCGGCTTCCTGGCGGCTCGCCTTCGAGGCTGGAATGCGCCTGGATCTCAGCGTGCTGCAGCACCTGCTCCTCGGCATCAACGCGCACATCAACCTGGACCTGGGCGTCGCCTGCGCCGAGATCGCGCCTGGATCCGCCATCGACGGTCTCGAGGCGGACTTCAACCGGATCAACGACCTGCTCGCTTCCCTGCTGCCGGAGGTGGAACTGCAGTTGATCGAGATTTCGCACCTGCTCGGCGTTGCCATCGACATCGCCGACCGCATGGACGATCTCGACGGGAGGATCGGCAACTTCTCGATGCGTGAAGCACGACGCAGCGCCTGGCGCTTCGCCCGGCTCCTCGCGCATCTGGGCGGGCCGCTGACGCGCGAGGTGGCGATCAAGGCGCGCGACCAGGAAATCGCGCTCCTGGCGTTCAAGCTCCAGGAGCCGGGGCCCTTCAGCCTGGTGCTGGGCGGCGCCGACTGGACGAGCATCGCGGCGCATATCCGGATCCTCGCGCACGGCACATCCGGCATCGCCGGCGTCTGAGTCGAGAATCAAACAGACGGCCTGAGCTTCGACTGGCAGCGCTCCTGCTACTGCCCTCGCAGGAGGAACCCACCCGTGAAACTCACACTCGCAGCCGGACTGTTCGTCGCGGCCTCGGCCGCTGCGTTTGCACAGGCGCCCGCGGGGTCGCCGACGGCACAGCCCGCCTCGCCCCAGCGGCAGGGCTCGGCTTCATCACTACAGCAGAACAGCGCTCCGCGTGAGCAGACGCTCACCGGCTGTCTCACCTCTGCGGACACGATCTACACACTCACGGTGATGGACGACTCAGGTGCGCCCGGGACGACCGCGCAGACCACGTCGTATACGCTGGCGGCGGGAACCGGTGTCGATCTGCAGCCGTACCTGAACAAGCGCGTCACCGTGAAGGGCTCTGACGCCGGACCGGACGCGCAGACCACCGACCGCGTCGAGATGAAGACGCCGCCGGCACCCGCGGCGACCGGCACGTCCGGCAGCGGTGCGGCCGGCAGCATTGCTGCGCCGTCTAAACCAAGCGGCGGAACGCCGACGGTCCAGACGAGCGCGAAGACTCGCATCAACGCGAAGGCCTTTAACGTCACAACGGTGCAGCCGGCCACTGGCAACTGCGGAGCGTAGAACACGTCATGGCTCAGAACACGCGCGGAGACGGCAAGCAGGCGCGGCGGGACCAGCAGGTCCGGCGCGAGATGCAACAGGAGGTCGGCGAGGAGATGCGCTCGAGCGACTCGAAGCCGCTCATCCGGCAGCCAAATCGCGACCAGGCGCGCGGCGACCTGGACCGGACCGGTAACCATCACGACGTCGGTGCGAGCCGGGCGCCTGATGACGATGATGGCGGTGAGGAGAGAGAGTAAAAGACACGACGGCCTCTGGCGGGTCTGACCGGCATCCGCCAAGGCTTCGGCGGTCCCCGCCGTAGCTTCAGCGAAGGCGGAAGACCCGACCACGTAAATTCTGGTCAGTGCACGGTCGGGGGAGCGCCTCCGCTCCTCGCCTGCGTGATTACGCGTGTAATCATGCCTTCCAGCGTCCGCTGATCAATCTGGAACGGCCCGGCGATG
>Ga0207683_10002158_pt1 | contig 17280 bp, 13 predicted proteins | sample KBSM73metaG_FD_184333 | JGI IMG/M metagenome (GOLD analysis project Ga0207683, IMG submission 184333) | Miscanthus rhizosphere microbial communities from Kellogg Biological Station, Michigan, USA - KBS M7-3 metaG (SPAdes) (version 2) | ecosystem: Host-associated > Plants > Roots > Rhizosphere >... | reverse complement strand
CGGGCAGAAGGCCTCGACGGTCGCCCAGGTCGTGCAGAAGCTGCGCGAGAACGGCGCGATGGAGCACACGATCGTGGTCGCCGCCAACGCCGCCGAGGCGGCGCCGATCAAGTACATCGCGCCGTATGCGGCGTGCGCCATGGGCGAGTACTTCTGCTACTCGGAGCGCGCCGCCCTGTGCGTCTACGACGACCTCTCCAAGCAGGCCGACGCCTACCGCCAGATGTCGCTGCTGATCCGCCGCCCGCCTGGCCGCGAGGCCTTCCCGGGCGACGTGTTCTACCTGCACTCGCGCCTGCTCGAGCGCAGCGTCAAGCTCTCCGACGAGCTCGGAGGCGGCTCGCTCACGGCGCTGCCGATCATCGAGACGCAGGCCGGCGACGTGTCGGCCTACATCCCCACCAACGTGATCTCGATCACCGACGGCCAGATCTTCCTCGAGTCGAGCCTGTTCTTCGCGGGCACGCGACCGGCCATCAACGTCGGCATCTCGGTCTCGCGCGTGGGCTCGAACGCGCAGCTCAGGGCGATGAAGAAGGTCGCCGGCCGCCTCAAGCTCGACCTCGCGCAGTACCGCGAGGTGGAGGCCTTCGCGCAGTTCGGCTCCGACCTCGACGCGGCCACGCAGCAGCAGCTCTCGCGCGGCTCTCGCATGGTCGCGACGCTCAACCAGCCGCAGTACGCGCCGTGGCCGGTGGAGGAGCAGGTCGTGGCGCTGTGGGTGGCGCTCAACGGCTATCTCGACGAGATCCCCGTGCCGCAGGTCTCGCGCTTCCACGACGAGTTGCGCACGTCGATGCGCGCCGAGCAGAAGGTGCTCGAGGCGATCCGCGAGAGCGGCGACCTCTCCGACGAGACGGTGGAGGCGCTCAAGCACGCGGTCGAGGAGTTCGCTCAGGGCTTCGAGGTGCGCGAGGAGACCGGTCTGGTGGGCGCGGCCTCCTAGCCCATGGCCAGTCAGCAGGACATCAAGCGGCGGATCTCGTCCGTCCGCAACACGCGCAAGATCACCAAGGCGCTCGAGCTCGTCTCGGCCTCGAAACTGCGGCGCGCGCAGCTTCGCATCGAGGCGTTGCGCCCGTACGCCGATCGCATGCGCGACCTGATGATCGAGGCCGCGTCGCGCGCCCACGTGGTGGGGGAGCCGCTGCTCGAGCGGCGCGATCCCAAGCGCGTCGGCATCATCGTGCTGACCGGCGACCGCGGCCTGGCAGGCGCCTTCAACGGACAGGTCGTGCGCCGCGCGCTGCAGGTCGGCTCCGAGCACGCGGGCCAGGGGCGAGAGGTCGTGTACCTGCCGGCGGGCCGCAAGGGCCTCGGCACCCTGCGCTTCCGTGGCCGCGACGTGCTGACCTCCTGGACGGGCTTCTCGGATCGCCCCGAGTACGGCGACGCCGCTGCGATCGCCGAGACGATCTCGAAGGCCTACGTGGCCACCGAGCTCGACCTCGTCGTGCTCGTCTACAACCGCTTCGTCTCGGCGCTCCAGCAGCAGGTCGAGGCCGTCGAGCTGCTGCCGATCCCGGAGGGCGACCTGGCCGGCCTGGATGCGCGGGAGCGCTCCCAGGAAGGCGAGATGCTGTTCGAGCCCGACGTGGAGGAGATGATCGGCGAATTGCTCGTCTCCTCGCTCGAGGTGACGGTCTATCGCGCCCTGCTCGAGTCCACCGCCTCCGAGCACGGCGCGCGGATGACCGCCATGCGCAACGCGTCCGAGAACGCCGCCGACCTCATCAGCGCCTACACGCTGGCCATGAACCGGGCCCGTCAGGCGGAGATCACGCAGGAGATCCTCGAGGTCGTGGCCGGAGCGGACGCCCTGCAGTGACGGAGCGGGCGGGGGTGGTGGGCAGGCGTACGCGTGCGCGCGCGACGAATGGTGGCGTGTGGCGCTATGCACGCTATGCTTTGTCGCCGATGGCGTGTACCGCACGAGAGTCGGGCCAGGTATGAGCGCCGTCGTAGGCCAAACGGACGTCCACCCGGAGTCCCTTGTCACCTCGGTCGAAGGCCGGAGCCCGCGCCAGATCTTCTGGGCGCGCTTCCGCCAGGACAGAGCGGCGATGGTGGGCGGCATCGCGGTCCTCACCCTGCTCTTCCTGGCCGTCTTCGCCGGCGTGATCGCCAGGCACGTGATCGGCCATGGGCCGAATCAGGTCTACGACTCCATGACGGACGACTTCGGCATCCCCAAGGGCCCGAACTCCTCGTTCTGGTTCGGAGCGGACGGCGCGGGCCGCGACCTCTTCGTGCGCGTCCTCTACGGTGCGCGGACGTCGCTCCTGGTCGCGTTCATCGCCACGACCATCTCGATGACGATCGGCGTCACGGTGGGCGTCATCGCGGGCTACTACCGCGGCTTCACGGACACGGTCGTCATGCGCATCAGCGACGTCGTGCTGGCGCTGCCGGTGCTGCTGCTCGCCATCGGCATCGCGGCCGCCTGCGGGCAGACCGCGGCAGGCTGCCTCGGCGGGTTCGTCCAGCCCGGCCTCGGGCTCGTGATCTTCGTCATCTCGGCCTTCACGTGGCCGTACATCGCGCGCATCGTGCGCTCGACCACGCTCTCGCTGCGCGAAAAGGAGTTCGTCGAGGCGGCACGCTCGCTCGGCGCCAGCAACAAGCGCATCATCATGCGCGAGATCCTGCCGAACCTCGCAGCGCCCATCATCATCTGGGCGACGCTGCTCATCCCGAGCAACATCCTGTTCGAGGCGGCGCTCTCGTTCCTCGGGCTCGGCGTGCCCATCGACACGCCTTCCTGGGGACAGGCACTGTCCGACGCGGCGGGCAGCGGGCTCTACAAGAGCGCGCCCTGGCTGATGATCTTCCCGGGGATCTTCCTCGTCGTGACGACGCTCGCCTTCAACCTGCTCGGAGACGGCTTGCGCGACGCTCTCGACCCCAGGAGCGAACGATGACGATTCACCACTGTCAAGTCGGGAGTCTTGACGTCTAAGCGGTACGTAGAAGAGGGAATCAGGGCCACTCCCCCCGGCCCAAACCACAGGAGGAGCACCGAGTGAGGATCAAACGACGAATTGCGACGGCGGTACTGGTCGTCGCGGCAGCAGGGCTTGCCATCGCCGCCACCACGGCGAGCGCCGGCTCCAACAGCTCGCAGCACGCCGGCGCCGCCGGCGCGAACAAGGCGGCGGCCGGCGGCGTCTACCGCGTCGAGTACGAGTCGTCCTTCGACTTCACGGGCGGCTTCGACCCCACCGGTGAATATCTTGGCTCGGCCCAGGGCATCTTGGGCAATCTGCTGGTGCGGACGCTGATCGGCTACAAGCACGTCGCCGGCGCCCCCGGCAACGTCGTCGTCCCGGACCTCGCGACCGATCTGGGCAAGATCACGAACAACGGCAAGACCTACACGTTCAAGCTCAAGGACGGCATCAAGTTCGGGCCGCCCCTGAACCGGCCGATCACGTCGAAGGACATCCTCTTCGCGTTCCAGCGCATCGGCACGCCGTCCGTGGTCGCCCAGTACGGGTTCTACTACGACGTGATCAAGGGCATGACCGCCTTCAAGACCGGCAAGTCGAAGGTCATCCAGGGCATCAAGACGCCCGATCTGAAGACGATCATCTTCGACCTGACCGTGCCGACCGGCGACTTCCGCTATCGGCTCGCGATGCCTGCTGCAGGCCCGATTCCGCAGGAAGTCGCGGGATGCTTCACGCAGCCCAACGAGTACGGCCGCTACCTCATCTCGTCGGGCCCGTACATGTTCGCCGGTTCCGACAAGCTGAACGCGTCGAGCTGCGACACCATCAAGGCCTCGGGCGGGATCTCGGGCTTCGACGGCACCACGAAGATGGATCTCGTGCGCAACCCGTCGTACAACGCGAGCACGGACAGCCCGGCTGCGCGTGAGAATCTGCCGGACGAGTTCACGTTCACGACCAACTCGAACGTCGACGACATCTACGCCAAGATCGGCCGCGGCGACATCGAGGACGAGGTCCCGGGCGGCACGCCGCCTCCGACCGTCCTGCGCCAGTACGCCGGCTCGAACCAGCTGAAGTCCAACTCGGGCGACCGCACCTGGTACTTCATGCTGAACCTGACGCAGCCGCCGTTCGACGACATCCACATCCGCAAGGCGATCAACTGGGTCGTCAACCGGGATGCGCTGCGCAAGGCCTGGGGCGGTCCGTTCGCCGGCAACATCGCGACGCACATCGCTCCTGACAACCTGCTCGCCGACAAGCTCAAGGGCTACGCGCCCTACGGCACCGGCAAGGGCGACGTCGCAAAGGCCAAGGCCGAGGTCAAGCTGTCGAAGTACGACAGCAACCACGACGGCATCTGCGACGCGAAGGCGTGCAAGAACATCTTCAGCATCAGCGGCGATCGCGCCGTGGAGAAGACGATGCTGCCGACGCTCGAGCAGAACCTCAAGTCCATCGGCATGACGCTCAAGGACCGCGTGCTCAAGGACGCCTACACCCCGATCGGCACCGTGCGGCTGAACACGCCGTTCTCGACCCGCCCGGGCTGGGGCAAGGACTACGCCGATCCGTACGCGTTCTTCGGCGCGAACTTCGACAGCCGCGCGATCACCCCGACGGGTAACGCCAACCGTGGTCTCGTCGGACTGACGCCGGCTCTGGTCAAGAAGTTCGGTGTCAAGGGCACCGTCACCGGTATCCCGAGCGTCGACAAGGACCTCGACAACTGCCAGACCAAGCTCGAGGGCGCGCGCCCCGTGTGTTACGCCGCGCTCGACAAGAAGCTCATGACGCAGGTCGTCCCGTGGGTTCCGTACCTCTGGGCGAACTACACCAACGTCATCAGCAAGAATGTCACGCAGTGGCAGTTCGATCAGTTCAGCGCCGTGACCGCGTGGGCCCACGTGGCGGTGAAGTGATCTGAGCAAGGGAGCGGGGCGCCCCGGGAACGGCCCGGGGCGCCCCGGTCACATCTGATGGTCATCTACCTCGCACGACGCCTCACCTGGGCGGTGGCGGTCCTGCTGGCCGTGACCGCACTCACGTTTGCGATCTTCTACCTGCTCCCGCCGGGTGACCCGGCGCTGCGGTTCGTCGGCAAGCAACCGACGCCTGAGAACCTCGCGCTCGTGCGCCACAACCTGGGCCTGGACCACCCCTGGTACGTGCAGTACGGCAAGTTCGTGAAGTCGATCGTGGTCGGCGACAAGTACGGCTGGCCCGGCCTCGGATACTCGTACGACTCGAGCGTCCCGATCCGCGACAAGATCGTGGAGAAGGCGCCGCGAACGTTCTCGTTGATCGTCGGAGCATCGATCATATGGCTGTCGATGGGCGTCCTGATCGGCGTCATCTCGGCGATCAAACGCCGCACGATCTTCGATCGCATAGCCATGGGCTTCGCGCTCTTCGGCATCTCGGCGCCGGTGTTCTGGCTGGGACTGATGGCGCTCTTCATCTTCTGGTACAAGCTCGATCTCACGGCGGGCACCGGCTACACGTCATTCACGACGAGCCCTCAGGAGTGGGCCTCCCACCTGATCCTGCCCTGGATCGTGCTCGCGCTGCTGTACGCGGCGATCTACGCCCGCATGGTGCGCGGCAACCTCCTCGACACGATGGGGGAGGATTTCATCCGGACCGCACGCGCCAAGGGGCTGTCCGAGAGAAATGTCATCTTCCGCCACGGTCTGCGCGCAAGCCTCGCGCCGATCGTGACGATGTTCGGTCTCGACATCGCGCTGCTCGTGGGCGGGGCGGTGATCACCGAGAGCGTGTTCAATCTCGACGGCCTCGGCTTCATGGCGATCGATTCCGTGTTCCGCCAGGACCTGCCCGGGGTACTCGGCGTCGTGCTGGTCGGCACCTTCGCCGTCGTGATCATGAATCTGCTGGTCGACATCGCGTACGCGTTCCTCGACCCGCGGGTGCGCTACGCGTGAGCGGTGAGCTGCTTCTCGACGTGCGCGACCTCGCCGTCCAGTTCCCGACGGCGGACGGCATCGTGAACGCCGTCTCCGGCCTCTCGTTCACGCTCAGCCGGGGCGAGACACTCGGCATCGTCGGCGAGTCGGGCTCGGGCAAGAGCGTCACGAATCTGGCCATCCTGGGACTGCTCAACTCCAAGCGCTCGCTCATCACGGGCGAGATCCTGCTGCACGGCAAGGATCTCCTGAAGGCCACGCCGGTCGAGTTGCGCGACGTCCGCGGCAAGGACGTCGCGATGATCTTCCAGGATCCCTTCGCCTGCCTGCATCCCATGTACCGCGTGGGCGATCAGATCGCCGAGGCGGTGCGTGCGCACCTCGATGTCTCGAAGGCCAAGGCGCGCGATCGCGCGGTCGAGGTGCTGGACGCCGTCGGCATTCCGAATGCCCGGGCGCGCTCACGCGACTACCCGCACCAGTTCTCCGGCGGCATGCGCCAGCGCGCGATGATCGCGATGGCGCTGGTGCACAACCCGTCCGTGCTGATCGCCGACGAGCCCACGACGGCGCTCGACGTGACGGTGCAGGCGCAGATCCTCGAGCTCATCGACAAGGTCAAGCGCGACTTCGACATCGGCGTGATCCTGATCACGCACGACCTCGGCGTCGTGGCCGAGACGGCCCAGACGGTGATGGTGATGTATGCGGGGCGGGCGGTGGAGCACGGGCCGGCGGCGGGGGTGTTCGACAACCCTCAGCATCCGTACACCTGGGGCCTGCTCGAGTCGATGCCGAGCGTGCAGGGCAAGGTCACGCACCTGCGTGCGATCGAGGGCCTGCCCCCGTCGGTGATCCACCTGCCGCCCGGCTGCCCGTTCCATCCGCGCTGCCCGCACCGCTTCGACCCCTGCGACAAGATCCGGCCGCCGCTCGCGGCAATGGAGGGCGGGCACTCCGATGCCTGCCACCTCGATCCCGATGCCAAGCGCCGGCTCTGGGCCGAGCGCGAAGCGGTGCGCCTGGGGCTCGGGGCATGAATTCCGGCATCAGCGATCCGATCATCGAGGTCGAGCACCTCACGAAGCACTTCTCGGCGGCCTCGGGCGTGTTCTCGCGCAGCGCCGGCGTCGTCCACGCAGTCGAGGACGTGACGCTCGCCGTCCGCCGCGGCGAGACGCTGGGCATCGTCGGCGAGTCGGGCTGTGGCAAATCGACGACCGCGCGCCTGATGCTCAAGCTGCTCGAGCCCACCGACGGGACGATTCGCTTCGACGGGCGCGACATCACGAAGCTGACTCCACGCCAGATGCGGCCGCTGCGCCGCGAGATGCAGATGGTGTTCCAGGATCCGTACTCGTCGCTCAACCCGCGGCAGACGGTGGGCCAGATCATCGGACAGCCGTTCTCGATCCACAAGACCGAGGGCAACACGCGGTCGCTGGTCCAGGAGCTGATGGCCCGCTGCGGCATGAACCCGGAGCACTACAACCGCTATCCGCACGAGTTCTCCGGCGGCCAGCGGCAGCGCATCGGCGTCGCTCGGGCTCTGGCGCTGCGCCCCAAGCTGATCGTCTGCGACGAGCCCGTCTCGGCACTCGACGTCTCGATCCAGGCGCAGATCCTCAACCTGCTGGAGAGCCTGCAGAACGAGTTCGACCTGACCTACGTCTTCATCTCGCACGACCTCTCGGTGATCCGCCAGATCTCCGACCGCATCGCGGTCATGTACCTCGGGCGCATCGTCGAGCTCGTCGACTCCGAGACGCTCTACAGCGAGCCGCGCCATCCGTACACGGCGTCGCTGCTCTCGGCCGTGCCACGCGTCAATCGTGGCGGGACGGCGCGCCGCGAGCGCATCGTGCTGTCCGGCGACGTGCCCTCGCCGGTCGCGCCGCCGTCGGGCTGCGCCTTCCACCCGCGCTGCCCGAAGGCGCGCCTCATGACCGGCGGCGACGGCGTGCCGGCCGACTGCCGCGACGATCTGCCGCAGCTGACGGAGGCCGGCAACGGCCTGGGCCGTCACGCCACCGCCTGCTGGCACCCGCTCGCCAGCGCGGACGAGCTGCGCGCCGTCCCGAGCCCCTGATCCGGCTCTAGAGCCTCAGCAGACCTTGCCGGCGCACAGTTCCGGCCCGGCGGCGGTCGAGATCGTGTGCACCTGCGAGTTGCCGCCGGTGACGTCGATCCTGACGGGCGGCACGTGCACGCGGCCCGGGGCCGTGAGCTCCACCGACAGCAGCAACGTGAGCGTGTCGCCCGGCTTGAGCACGAAGCTCGTCACGGGCAGGAGCGGCGGAGCGCGCACGTCCGTGGGCGGCGTCACGTGCGGCGGAACGGCGCTGTCGGTCACGCACGTGTTGCAGCCGCGGTAGGCGAGTGCGCCGATCACGCTCAGGTTGGGGACCGAGCCCGCCATGCGCACCTTCGTGATCGTGACGCTGGACGATCCCCGGTTGGCGATGCGGAAGGCCGTCACGCTCAGCGGCGTGCCGACGGTGGCCGAGTACGACCCGTTCTGCGCATGCACGAGCAGCGGTGGCGAGCTGCTCGGACCGCGCAGCGTCAGCGCGAGCACGACCGCCACGATCGGGATCACCAGCGCAGCGGCGATCATCGCGACGCGCATACGCCCCCCGGCGACGCGCACGCGCGGCACATCCGCCGCTGCGGAGACTTGTTCAGCACTCACGCCACGAGGTTACGCGCACTCAAGCAATGTGGGAAGCCTCAAAAGCAAGCACCGGGACCCAGGACCCTATCCGGGCGGTTCGCAGTGGCCGCTCGAGAGGCCGCCGGTTGGCGGGTCGGGCCGTCGCCAGGCGTCGTCTAGGCTGCGGTCGTGCCACCGACGAGCGCCGATTCGCGGGGTCGCCGCCGCGCCGCGCAGGCGGTTCGCCTCGCGCTGCCGATGGGGGTCCTCGCGCTGCTCGCAGCCGGCTGTGGTGCGAGCCTCGGCGGTCGCTACGACAGCGCGACGACGGCCCCCGCCAAGGTGCCCGTGCCGGGCGCGACGGCCGGCGTCCTGCGCGTCGTGACGGCGCGGCCGCTGCCGGCCCTCGATCCGGCGTTCGCCGACACCCGCCAGTCGCGAGCCGTGGTCAACGCCCTGTGCACGCCGCTCGTGCGCTACGCGGATGCAGCGGGCCTGCCCGGGACGGTGATCGTGCCCGGCCTTGCCCGCGACCTGCCGATCGTGTCGCGCGGGAGCCGCACGTTCCGCATCCAGTTGCTCACGGGCCTGCACTTCGCCGACGGCGCTCGCCTGACGACCGATGACGTGCGCGCGACCTTCGAGCGGCTGCTGGATCCTGCGACGCGGTCGCCCGGAGCCGCGCTCTTCGACGACATCCTGGGCGCGAATGCGTTCGCGGCCGGCGAGAGCCCGCATCTGCGCGGCGTGCGGGCCAACGGCGGGCAGATCACGTTCACGCTCAAGCGCTCGGATCCGGCGTTCCTGGCGCGCCTGGCGATGCCCATCGCGTGCCCGGTCGAGCGTGGCACCCCGCACCGGAGGGTCCCAGGATTGCTTGCGCGCTCGTCCACGGGCCGCTACCGCGTCGTCGAGAGCTCGTCGTCGCTGATCGATCTGCGGCGGGTCCCGGGCGCGACGGGCTTCAACGTCGGCGGCACCCCTGGCGCCGCCGCGCGGATCTCGATCGAGCGGTTGGCCGACCCGACTGCGCTCGAGGCCGCGATTCGCTCGGGCGAGGCCGACCTCTCGCTCGACGATCTGCCCTTCGCATCCTCGCCCGATCTGGCGACCCCGTCCAGCGCGCTCGCCGTGCTGCGACTGGATCCGGCGAAATGGCCGCTCTCGGACGAGGACGTCCGCCGCGCGCTGTCGCTCGGGCTGGACCGTCGCGCGCTGGCCGAGGCCGACGGCGGCGATGTCGTGGCGGCGCGCTCGCTGCTGGTCGACCCTCAGGCGCCGAGCGCCCTTCCGGCGGATCCGTCGACGGCGCGCGCCCTTCTGCGGCGTGCGGGCGCCGAGGGCACCTTGCAACTGGTGGTCTGGGCGGAGCCCGGGGCGCAGGCCCGCATCGCGAGGGCGATCGGCGTTCAGCTTGCCGCAATCGGGGTAAAGGTCGACGTGCAGGAGGCGCGCGCAGCTGACAGGCCCCCTGGCGCGCGCGCGTGGATCCAGTGGCTCGATCCGGCGTACGGCGATCCCGCGGCCATCTTCATGCCGCTCGCCGATGCTCTCGAAAAGGGCGCGCAAGCGCCCCTCGCCAAGCGGGTGCAGGGCGCGGCGCGGCTGGCCGGAGATGCCCGCCGGGCCGCGTTCCGGCGTCTCGACGAGCGCCTCGGTGCCGGTGGCCTTGGCGCAATTCCGCTGCTGCGTGCAAACTTTTCTACACCGATCTCGTCCATGCTGGTGGGAAGAGGCACCCATCCGGTGTTCGATGTCGACCTCGCCCTCTTCTCGACACGCTCATGACTGCACCCCGACCACACGATCCTCTTCCGCCGCTCTGCGAGATGGCCCGGCTGTGGATCTCCATGGCCGCGGACGGTGAAGTGGGCGACGTCGAGCACGCCGCGCTCGACGAGCACCTCGAGATCTGCGACGACTGCGTCGAGTGGCGCGCTCTGGCCGAGGCCGTCGTGCTGCACGTGCGCACGACCCCGCCGAGCCCGGTGCCCGCGGGGCTCCTGCCGGAGTTGCCGCGCAAGCGCTCGCGCCATCGCGGGTTCGCGCTGCGCGCCGGCGGCCTCGTCGCTGCAGCCTCGGTCGCCGCCGTGCTCGGAGTGGCCGCCGCCGGCTGGCACTCGTCGCCGCCGGCGCCCACGGCCCAGTCCGGGGTCGTGCGGCCGTCCGAGATCGTCGTCGGCTGGAACACGAGCGACCTCTTGGACGGGCGCCTGATCAACCGCCCGGCGCGCCCGACGCCCTGACTTTGTAACGCGCCCGGTCGCAGGCGGCGTCCGGCGCGATCCGCATGACTGCGGGCTTGTTCGACGCGTGCCGCGGACACCTCCGGTACAGTTCGTGCGCCCCGCGAGAGCTGATGAAGGAGCGCGTGTTGCCCGCTGAGGACCGTCCCGCCGGGAGGATCATCGAAATCAAGGGCGTCGTGCTCGACGCCGTGTTCGACGGCCACCTGCCGGCGATCTACAACGCGCTCGAGATCACGATGCCCGACGGCCGCACGCTCGTGGCCGAGGTGCAGCAGCATCTCGGCGACGACCGCGTACGCGCCGTCGCCATGGATGCGACCGACGGCCTCGCGCGAGGCACCGTCGCCTACGACACGGGCGCTTCGATCAGCGTCCCTGTCGGTGAGGCGACGCTCGGACGCATCTTCAACGTGCTCGGCCAGACGATCGACAAGGGCGATGACGCCGCGATCGAGTCCTCGCCGCGCTGGGAGATCCACCGCGATCCGCCGGCCTTCGACACGCTCTCGCCGACGGCCGAGCTCTTCGAGACGGGCATCAAGGTCATCGACTTGCTGGCCCCGTACGTGCGAGGCGGCAAGATCGGCCTCTTCGGCGGCGCCGGCGTGGGCAAGACGGTGCTCATCCAGGAGCTGATCAACAACATCGCCACGCAGCACGGCGGTGTGTCCGTGTTCGCCGGTGTGGGCGAGCGCACGCGCGAGGGCAACGACCTCTGGCGCGAGATGACCGAGTCCAAGGTGATCGAGAAGACGGCGCTCGTCTACGGCCAGATGAACGAGCCGCCGGGAGCGCGCCTGCGCGTCGGACTGAGCGGCCTGACGATGGCGGAGTACTTCCGCGACGAGGGCGGCCAGGACGTGCTGCTCTTCATCGACAACATCTTCCGCTTCGTGCAGGCCGGCTCCGAGGTCTCGGCGCTGCTCGGCCGTATGCCGAGCGCCGTGGGCTATCAGCCGACGCTGGCGACCGAGATGGGCGAGTTGCAGGAGCGCATCACCTCGACCACCAAGGGCTCGATCACGTCGGTGCAGGCCATCTACGTGCCTGCCGACGACCTCACCGATCCCGCGCCTGCGAACACCTTCGCGCACCTCGACGCCACGACCACGCTGTCGCGCGCCATCTCGGAGCGCGGCATCTACCCGGCTGTGGACCCGCTCGACTCCACCTCGCGGATCCTGCAGCCGGGCGTCGTCTCGGACGAGCACTACGACGTGGCGACGCGCGTGCAGCAGCTGCTGCAGCGCTACAAGGACCTGCAGGACATCATCGCGATCCTCGGCATGGACGAGCTGTCGGACGAGGACAAGGTCGTCGTCACCCGCGCGCGCAAGGTCGAGCGCTTCCTCTCGCAGCCGTTCCACGTCGCAGAGGTCTTCACCGGCCGCCCCGGCAAGTACGTCAAGCTCGAGGACACGATCCGCTCGTTCCGCGAGCTGCTCGAAGGCAAGCACGACGATCTGCCCGAGCAGGCGTTCTACCTGCAGGGCGACATCTCGGACGTGCTCGCCGCGGCCGAGGAGCTCTCGGCCGGCGCCAGCGCATGAGCACGAGTGAGGGCCCCTCGCGGATCCGCGTCGAGCTCGTCACGCCCGAGGGCCCGGTGTTCGTCGAGGACGCGCGCATGGTCGTCGTCCCGGGCAAGGCGGGCGAGCTCGGGGTCCTGCCGCGCCACATCGCCCTCGTCGCCCAGCTCAAGCCGGGCGAGACGCGCGTGCGCACCCTCGACGACCAGTGGCTCTCCTTCGCGACCGGCTCGGGCTACTTCAAGATCCAGAACGACCGAGCCTCGGTGCTGGTGCAGAGCGCCGTCGAGGTCTCGTCGATCAACGCCGACCAGGCCCGCATCGACCTCGAGGACGCCCAGCGCCGGCTGGCCGAGGCAGAGGCCGCCGGCGAGGAAGGCCCGGAGCGCGCCCGCGCGGAGCGCGACATCGCCGACGCCGAGAACCGCCTGAACGTCGCCGGTCGCTCCTAGCGCAGCGCCGCCCGTCAGGCGGCGTGCTGAAGGGGTGCAGGTTCGGCTGGCCGCAGCCAGCGCCCCTGGCTGAACCAACGGCGCATGGTGCGGACGGTGGGCACCTTCGCGTGGTCGCGAGCGTGCCGGTCACGCAGGCGATCGATGGTCGCGATGACGCCATCGCCACGCGCGAAACGATCTTCCGCCTCGCGCCGCAGCCGGGGCCACGCGTACGAGCCGGGTCGGGCCCGTGTGAGCCGGGTGGCGGTTGCGCGCACGGCTGCGAGGTGCACATCGAGCGCTCGCGATCGCGAGCGTGTGAGACAGCCCTGTGCGCCCCAGATACGCAACAGCGTGACGACGAAGTCTCGGCCGCCGTTGCGCCGCATGAACTCGATCGAGTTGTGACCCTGACAGAGCGAGACGCGAACACCGTGAGTGAGCTCGCGCACCCGTGTCACTCCGCGAGTCCGATCGAGGCAGATCGCGCAGATCGGCGACTTGACGGGCACTCCGCGGCATTTGTAGAGAGTCGGAAGGCGTGTCATGCGGCCAGCCTGCCACGCTCGGTGTCCGCGGGACTGTGACGCCCTGTCACCGGTGCGTGCCGATCGTCCAAGTGACACTGGCGGCGACTGACACTTGGCGCAATGGAGCCGGCCCGGTCGCCAAGAGCGGCGCACCAATCACTCGCCCCGCCGACCCATCCGGATCTTTCGATCATCTCTGATCAGGAGGGTCGGCGTCCTCAGGCGCTTGCCGCACATGCGACGGCCAAGTGACACTCGCTGCACGTGCCACTTGGCATTGCGCCGGGCCACGCAACACCACCGAATGAGCCACCGATACTCCACCGAGCCGCCGCGTGCATCCGCGAGCTGCGGCCCGTCAGGCGGCGTGCTGGGCGCTTGTGACGGTTGGCTCGACCAGCCACTTGTCCGGCGCCTGGCGCCAGCTGTCGAATCCGCCCAGCAGCGCGATCGCATCCGGTGCGATCGCGTTCAGCTCGATCTCCACGCTGCGCAGCTCCCTGGTGGCGGCTGCGCGCTCGGCGTCGCGCCTGGCCTGGCTGTGGCGCCGCGCCCGCTCGCTGCTCTCGTGCCGCGCGCGTAGCTCCCGCTCGAGGCGCGTGCGCTCGCGGTCGAGCTCGACTACGCGCATGCGCTGCTCGTCGAGCACGGCCGCGGTACGGTCGCGGGCCGTGCGCACGCGCTTGGCCTCCGCCGCGAAGCGTGCGCGCTCGCGCCGGCGCCGTTCGGCGCCGCCCGGCGTCCGCGTCCGCGCCACACGCGCCTCGGACTCCGCGACGCCCGCCTCGGCCGAGGCGATCGCCGCGTCGAGCGCCGCGATGGTGGCGTTGAGCGACTCGACGCGCGCGCGGGCGTCGGCCAGCCCGTCGTCGACGTCACGGAAGGCCGGTGAGCGGCGCGGGGAGAACGGCGTGGCCACCCGGTCCAGCTCGCGCAGCTTGCGGCGCAGCCTGCGCCAGCGGCGGCCGAGCTCGTCCCAGCGCTCGTAGTCGATGCGCGAGCGCCGGATGCAGCGCGGGCAGGGGCGCTCGCGGGGCTCGCCGAGCGTGCTCGTCCGCCCGCACACCGGGCAATGCCAGCCCGCGGCGCGGACATCCGCGGCATCGACGGTCGAGAGCGAGCCGTCGGGGAAGCGGACCTCGACGCCAATCCGCCGCAGCTCGATCGGGAGGCCGCCCCAGGCCGTGCGGCGGCTGACGCGCACCGAGCTGTCGAAAGCCTCGACGCGGCCGAGCGTGAGCATGCCTTCGTGCTCGACGGTGACGCTGTCGCCGACGGCGATGCAGAGGGCGAGGCGCGCCTGCTCGAAGCGCTGGCGCCAGGGGATCCGGATGGCACCGGGATTCCAGCGGACGCCCAGGCCCGAGGGATCCTCGAAGATCGCGTCTTCCCACCAGGCCGGAGCCGGGCTGCCGTTCTCGCGCTCGCTGAGCTCGGTGTAGGCCCGCTCGGACAGCAGCTCGAGCGAATTGCGCACGAGATCGCGAGCTGCGTTGATCGCGCGCATCGTCTCGCCGCGCTGCTCGCGCTCGGAATCGGGTGCGCCGTCGGGGTGGTTTTCGCGCGCCGCTCGCCGGTATGCGTCGCCGAGCTCGCCATCGTCGATGGTCTCGTCGAGCGGCAATCCGAGCCGTCGCAGGGCATCGGCGAGTGGCGCGCTCATGTGGGTGGGCTGGGGTGGTGAGCGTGGCCGATGCCCCTCAGGGTGACATGCCGCGCGCCCGGGGGCGTCGGGCAGCGGCCGGATCATGCTCTAGACTTGCCCGAGCCGCGCGTCGCACCTCGACCTGCGCTCCGCATGGTGCATTCCCGTTTCCCCGAGCTTCAGCACACGCACGCCGTCACGCTCCTGCGACGGCAGGCGGAGGCCTGCGCGTGAGCGTGGGGACGCAGTTCGGCGGCGGCATGTTCCGGCCCCCGTCCGAGATCAACGTCTACACGGCGCGCCGCCCGCACAAGCGCTGGACGTTCTGGCGCATCCTGCGCTGGACGCTCGCGGTCGTGCTGATGAGCGGCGTGACGATCGGCGGGGCGGTCGCCTACTACGTCTGGAACCGGCTCGAGCGCATCACGACGACGAACGACCCCAACCTCAAGGCCGCCGACAAGCAGCTCGCCGCCGTCGTCGATCCGGCCACGCAGCCCGCGGTTGCGCTCGTGCTCGGGTACGACAAGCGCTACGGCTCGGGCAACTCGCGCGGCCACTCCGACACGCTGATGCTGATCCGGGTCGATCCGAAGACGAAGATCCTCTCGCTGCTGTCACTGCCGCGCGATCTCTACGTCAACGTCCCGGGGATGGGCATGCGCAAGATCAACGACGCCTACGCCTACGGCGGCGCTCCGCTCGCGATCCAGACCGTGAGCCAGGTGCTGGGCGTCAAGATCAACTACTACGTGCCGGTCAACTTCCACCTCTTCCGCAAGACGGTGGACATCTTCCATGGCGTCTACATCGACGTCGACCGGCGCTACTACCACCTCAACGGCAGCGCAGGCAACTACGCCGCCATCGACCTCCAGCCCGGCTACCAGAAGCTGTCCGGCTTCGCGGCGCTGCAGTACGTCCGCTACCGGCACCTCGATTCCGACTTCATGCGCACCGCCCGCCAGCAGGCGTTTGTGCGCGAGTTCAAGCGCCGCCTCGACGTCTGGTCGGCGGGCACGAACATCTTCAGCCTGCTCGACACGCTGCCCAACGACCTCAAGGTCCGCGGCTCGGCGAAGGGCCAGTCGGTCGGCCCGAAGACGATCCTGCGCTACATCAAGCTGCTGGCGGAGATCCCGCGCGGCAACATGGTGCAGGTGCGGCTGACGGGCGATACGCCCACCCTCTCGAACGGCGCCTCGGTGGTGACGGTGTCGCCGGAGGCGATCACGTCGGCCGTGGCGGAGTTCCAGAATCCCAACCCGGCCATCTCGCAGGCCGTCGCCAGCCGCATCGGCGGCAGTGTCGTGGGTGGCGCCAAGCGACCCGCCAAGAAGAAGATCAAGGGCCCCAAGCCGATCCCGCCGGCCAGGTTGCGCGTCGTCACGGTCAACGGCTCGGGCGTGCAGAGCGTGGCGACGCAGGCCAAGGTCGAGCTCCAGAAGGCCGGCTGGCCGCACACCAGCGTCGGGGGCACCCTGCCGCAGACGAACCTCTTCTCCACGCACGTCTACTACACGAGCCGCCGCGCGCACCTCTCGGCCGAGAAGCTGCGGCGCTCGCTGGGCGATACGACCGCATCGGTGCTCCTACCCGCGTCGATGACCGACTTCGGGCTCAACGCCGACGTCGTCGTGGCGATCGGCAGCGCGTTCTCCGGCGTGACTCCGCCGCCGACGGTCGCGGCCAAGCAGGCGGCGCCGCCGCCGGAGCGCCCGCTCGTGCAGGACGCGTCGGCTTCCGACCCGGGCGACTTCTTCATCTACCAGAAGAAGGTCGGCTTCAGGCTGCTGTACCCGTCGAAGGTGCCGCTGAACTCGACCTACAGCGAGGCCATCGAGCGAGACTCGAACGCGTTCCGCGTCTATCCCTTCGGCAAGCACGGCAAGGCCATGGCCGTCGACGCGAGCACGGGAACCACGTCCTCGAATGCCTGGGGACTGCGCTACACGACCTGGACGGACGCGCCCATCCTCGAGCAGCCGACGCGCCAGGTCTGCTGGGACAAGCACCTCACGCGCGTCTACACCAACGGCCCGGCGATTCACCGCATCGCCGTGTTCTACGGCGGCCAGCAGTGCAAGGCGGCCGGCGGGGTCGTCGTCTGGATCGACAACTCGCTCGACGACAAGCTGTCGCCCGAGACGATGATCGCCATCGCGCGCAGCCTGGTCCCGGCGCACCGGGCTCCGGCGGCCTGAGCTTCGACACGGGGCGTACAGCATGGGCAGTGATCGGCTCGGCGTCATCGGCGTGGGGTATGTGGGCTTGGTGACGGCGGCTTGCTTTGCGCAGTCGGGTTACGAGGTCGCGTGTCTTGATATTGATGAGGCGAAGCTCGCGCGGCTGCGTGCGG
>Ga0207683_10002156_pt1 | contig 17287 bp, 15 predicted proteins | sample KBSM73metaG_FD_184333 | JGI IMG/M metagenome (GOLD analysis project Ga0207683, IMG submission 184333) | Miscanthus rhizosphere microbial communities from Kellogg Biological Station, Michigan, USA - KBS M7-3 metaG (SPAdes) (version 2) | ecosystem: Host-associated > Plants > Roots > Rhizosphere >... | reverse complement strand
TAGAAATCGGTCAGGCGGTCGATCGATTCGGTGTCGATGCGACCGTCGTCGAAGAACGGGGTCGGGGCGATCGGGTAGACACCGCGGGCTTGGGCGGTCAGCAGCATGGGAACTCCGGGGTCGGGGGATGGTGTCGATTGTCGCCGGCTGTCGCGCCTGTTGATCAGGGTCGCACGGTTCACCAGTCCTCTTTGACTGCCAATGCAAGCTGCCGCGACGCAGCACCGCGCGCGGCCAGCCAGCCGGTTGCCGTGCCCGCGATGAGTACGGCGGCGCACAGCAGCGCAAGGCGGCCCCACGGCACCGACAGGTCCATGGTCCAGTGGAAGCTCTGCGGGTTGACGACCTTGACCAGCACCACGCTGACGGCGAGGCCGAGCAGCAGGCCGAGCAGTGCGCCGGCCGCGGTCCAGACGGCGCATTCGGCACCGACGATGCCGAGCACCTGGCGGCGCGTGAAGCCGAGGTGGGCGAGCAGGCCGAACTCCTTGCGGCGCGCCAGTACCTGTGCCGAGAAACTCGCGCCGATGCCGAACAGGCCGATCCCGATCGCGACCGCCTGCAGCCAGTAGGTCACCGCGAAGCTGCGATCGAAGATGCGCAGCGACGCGGTGCGGATTGCGCCCGGTTCGGCGAACTCGAGCAGCGCACCGTCGAAGCCGAGCTCGCCGGCGGTTCGGCGCAGCGCCGTGCGGACCGCGTCGACCTCCGTGCCAGCGCGCAGCCAGAGCGCGATATCGGTGCTGCGCAGGTCCCCGGTCAGGCGCTGGTAGTCGGCGCTGGTAAGCACGACCGCGCCATGCTGGCGCGCGTAGTCGCGCCAGACCCCGCGCACATGAACCGGCGCGCGCGTGCCGTCGGGCAGCGGCAGGACCAGGTCGGTGCCGGGCCGGGCGTCGTACAGGTCGACCATCGCCTCGCTGACGTAAGCGGCGGTCCGGCCCGGCGGCAAAGTGGCCAGCGTGCCGACCAGCGGCAGGCGCGCCGCCGGATCGTCGAGCGTGCGGGCGATCAGCGCGACGGTCGGCTTTGTCGGGTCGAGCTGCAGTTGCGTGACGCGCTGCGACTCGACCCGCGTGACGCCATCGATCGCGGCGGCGCGCGCCGCCAACTCGGCCGGCAACGTCGCCGGCTCGCTGCCTGGACCGCCGCTGCCGCTGCGCACATAGAGGTCGGCCGGCAGCACCGTGTCGAGCCACGCCAGCACCGACTCGCGAAAGCTGCCGACCATCACCGTCAACGCGACCGCGAGGCTCAAGCTCGCGACGACGCCGGCGACCGCGATCGTCGCGGTGTTGCGTTGCCGGCGTGCGCGCTCGACCGCGAGCAGCGCGAGCGGATGGCGCGGCGCACGCACGCCGCGCAGCGCGAGGCCGATCGCGCCCGGCACGCAGGCGATGCCGCCGAGCAGCAAGCAGGCGACCGACCCGTAGGCCGCAAGCGGAATGTCGGTGATCGGCGGCAGCAGCGCGAGGGCGACGCCGGTGACCAGCAGCGCCGGTCCAAGCGCCGTCATCGGGGTATCGTCCGACGTGCTGGCCAGTCCCTTCAAGCCCTGCGCGGGCGCGATGCGGCCGGCCGCGCGCGCCGGCAGCCAGCCGCCGACGACGGCGGCGGCGACTCCGAGCGCGCCATAGACCAGCGCAGCGACTGGACTGAACTGCAGCTCCGGCGAGACGCCGGCGAAGTAGCCGCCGCCGAGGTCGCCGCCGAGCAGGCGCAACGCGAGCGCGGCGAGGGCGGTGCCGACGGCGAGGCCAGCCGCACTGCCGACGGTGCCGAGCAAGGCCGCCTCGACCAGAACCAGACGCAGCCGCTCGCGCGCGCTCAGGCCGAGCACGCCGAGCAGCGCGAGCTGCGGCTGGCGTTGCGCAACCGACAGCGACAGGATCGAGAACACCAGGAACGCGCCGGTGAAGAGCGCGACCAGCGCGAGCACCGTCAGGTTCACGCGGTAGGCGCGTGACACGTTCGAGACCCGCTGTGCGGCTTCGTCGGGGTCGGCAGCACGAACGCCGGCCGGCAGCGCGAGCTCGCGCAGCACCGCGGCGCGATCCGCGCCGCGCACCAGCCGCACGTCGATGCGATGCAGACGGCCGAGCCGGTCGAACGCGGCCTGAGCGCCGGCGATGTCGACCACCGCGAGCGGCGGGCCCGGCGCGGTGATGCCGCCGCCGATCCGCCAGTCGACCGGGCCGCGCGGCGTCTTTGTTTGAAGCGTCGTCTTGCCGGTCGCGCCGAGGCGCTGCTGGGCCTGCGGGTTGAGGAAGATCGTCGCCGGGTCGATCACGGCATAGCGGCCTTGACCCGTCGCGACCCGCGGCAGCAGCGCGGGTGCGAGCGTGCCGGCGACCAGCGCGTCGACGCCGAGGACGCGCAGCGCGATCCTTCGGCCCTGCGGGTCGAGCACGGCGGTCTCGATCTCGACGATCGGGCTGGCGACGGCGACACGCGGGTGCGCCGCGACGCGTGCATAAAGCGCCTCGTCGAAGCCGGCCGCCGGACCGCGCAGCTCGAAGTCGGGCTCGCCGTTGATCGAGCGCACCGCCGCGCTGAATTCGCCGAGGGCCGACTGGTTGATCAGGTGCACCGAAAACGCGAGCGCCACGCCGAGCAGCACCGCGATGAACGCCGCGCCGGCGCGCCACGGGTGATGGCGCAGCTCAGGCCACGACAATTGGCGCAGCCACGCGATCACGCCGTCAACTCCGGATGCCGGATGCGGTCAACGTCACGACGCGGTCGGCGCGCGCGGCGGCGGCGGCCGAGTGCGTCACCAGCACGCACGCCGCGCCTTCGCGGCGGATCTGCTCGTGCAGCACCGCGAGCACGCGTTCGGCGGTGCGCGGGTCGAGATTGCCGGTCGGCTCGTCGGCCAGGATCAGCGGCGGCCGGTGGACCAGTGCGCGCGCGATCGCGACGCGTTGCAGCTGCCCGCCCGACAAGGTCTGCGGCAGGCGCTCGTCGAAGCCGTCGAGGCCGACGGCCGCGAGGACTTCGCGCGTGCGCGCCGCATCGGGTCGTCGCTGCAGCAGCAGCGGCAGCGCGACGTTGTCGGCGACGGTCAGGTGCGGCAGCACGTGGAAGGCCTGGAACACGAACCCCAGCCGCTCGCGGCGCAGGCGTGCCTGCGCGGCTTCGTCAAGACTCGTCACGTCGACGTCGAGGATGCGCACGGAACCGGCGTCGATGGAGTCGAGCGCGGCGATGCAGTTCAGCAAGGTCGACTTGCCGACGCCCGACTCGCCGACCACCGCGACGAACTCGCCACGGGCGACGTCGAGATCGACGTGGCTGAAGACGACGGCGTCGCCATAGCGCTTGGTGAGGCCCCTCACCGCGAGGACGCGGGTCGACCGGTCGGGCGGAGCGTTCACGGCTGCACCCCGCGGCTCTTGGGCAGAACCGCCGAGCGATAGCAGCTCTCCGTTGGGAGCGGTCCCGCGTGACGGCTCACGGATCGATGCCTTCTGCCCATGCGCGCGCCGACTGCACGACCCGATCGATCGCATCGTCATCGTCGCAGGCGATGACGTGCCGTTGCGGCATGCTGCGCAGCCACGTCAGCTGGCGCTTCGCGAGCTGGCGGGTCGCCGCGGTTCCGGTCTCCAGCAGCGTGTCGAGTCGGCCCGCGTCGAGCGCGCCCCAGGCCTGTCGGTAACCGACCGAGCGCATCGACGGCAGGTCGGGATGAAGGTCACCCCGCGCGCGTAAATACTTCACTTCGTCGACGAAGCCGGCTGCGAGCATCGCCGCGAAGCGCTGCGCGATGCGTGCGTGCAGCCAGGCGCGGTCGCGTGGTTCGAGCGCGATCAGCGGCGCATGCGCGGCGCCGCGGACGCGCGTCTGGCGCTCCGAGATCGGCGCGCCGGTCACGCGATGCACTTCAAGCGCGCGCTGGATCCGCTGCGCGTCGCGCGGCGCGATGCGGGCCGCGGCGACCGGATCGACGAGCGTGAGTTCGGCATGCAACGCCGGCCAACCTTCGTTCGACGCGCGCTGTTCGAGTTCGGCGCGGATCACCGGATCGGCGGCCGGCATCTCGTCGATGCCGTCGAACAACGCCTTGAAGTAGAGCATCGTGCCGCCGACCAGCAGCGGAGTGCGGCCGCGGGCGGCGATGGCATCGGTCAGGCGCTGTGCCTCCCGCACGAAGCGCGCGGCCGAGTACGCGTCGGCCGGATCGAGGATGTCGATCAGGTGATGGACGACGCGCGCGCGCTCGGCGGCGCTCGGCTTCGCGGTGCCGATGTCCATGCCGCGGTAGACGAGTGCCGAGTCGACGCTGACGATCTCGACCGGCCGGGTCGGTGCCAACGCTTCGGCGATCGCGAGCGCGGCAGCGGTCTTGCCCGAGGCGGTCGGCCCGGCGAGGCACAGGTAGCGCGGGACGGGCATCGTGCGACCGGCGCTGTGCTCAGGCCGGCCGCGCACCGGACCGCGCGATCAGCGAGCCGCGGCCCGGCTCGCCGTGCCACTGGACCAGCGTCCACGCGATCAGCGCGAGGACGACGCTGACCGCGCCGATGCCGAGCGTCAGCGGATAGACGGTGTCGTCAAGATTGCGGCCGAGCCAGAGGCCGACGCCGAGCGCCGACAACGTCATCGCGAAGCCCGACAGCGATGCCGCGGTGCCGGCCTTCTCAGGGAACGGCCCGACCGCGCCCGCCTGGCCGCACGGCTGGTGGACGCCATGGCCGATCGCAAAGAGGTACTGCGGCAGCACGATCGCCCACACTGTGTGGACGCCGGCCAGGCTGAGCGCCGCCATGCTGAGGCCACCGGCGAGCGTGAACCAGGCGCCGCGCTTGACTGCGCCGCGCAGGCCGTAGCGGGTCAGCAGCCGCCGGCACAGTATCGTCCCGCCGATGTAGGCGAGCGAGATCGAACCGAGGATCGCGCCGTACATGACGCGCGACGTCCCGAGCACGTTGATGAAGACGAACGACGAGCCGGCAAGGAGGAAGAACAGGCCGCCGTAGGTGCAGGCCGAGAGCAGGGCCCAGGCCCGGAACGTCGGATTCGCGACGACGTGGGCCCAGTTGTACAGCATCCTTCGCAGGCGCGTCGCGCCGGGATCGCGGCGCGGGATCGTTTCCGTGAAGCGCCAAGCGACGAAAGCGAGCGCACCGGCGCCGAACAGCGCGAGTGCAAGCAGCGCAAGGTTCCAGCTCAGTCGCTCGATCAGCAGGCCGCCGAGCAGCGGACTCAGCGCGGCGATGATGCCGAGCCCCGAGAGCGCACGCGACATCACGCGCGCGCCTTCGCCCGGCTCGTAGAGATCGCGAATGATCGAGCGGCCGCAGGTCACGGCCGCGGCCATCGCAGCTCCCTGCAGCGCTCGCCAGCCGATCAGCGCCTCGATGCTCGAGGCGGCGGCACCGAACACGCTGGCGACGCAGTACAGCGCGAGGCCGCCGAGCAGCACCGGACGCCGGCCGAAGCGGTCGGATAACGGACCGCAGACGAGTTGCCCGAGCCCGAAGCAGATGACGAGCGCCGACAGGGTTAGTTGCGCTGCGGCGATCGAGGCACCGAGGCTGGCCTGGACGGTCGGCAAGGCCGGCAGGTAGAGGTCGGTGGTGATCGGTTGGATGCCGAGCAGCAACGTAAGCAGCACGACCACGGTGGCGGGAGACATGTGCCGATGCGCGGCGAACGAAACGGCCATCCTTGGAGGTTAGCAGCCCGTTTCATGAGAGCAGATCCAGCGGGCTTCGGCACGATGGGTAGGCGCCATCACCTGCGGTCGCAGCTGGATGCCGCGAACCGCGACAGCTTCATGGCCGTCAGCGCGGCGCGAACGTCTCGTCGGCGCGCAGGTAGCGCCACTGTCCGGGCGGCAGGTCGCCGAGCATCACGGCGCCGATGCGCACCCGCTTCAGGCCGATCACCTGCAGGCCGACCGCTTCGCACATGCGTCGGATCTGTCGTTTCTTACCCTGCGTGAGCACGAACCGCAGCTGGTCCTCGTTGAGCCAGTCGACCTGCGCTGGCCGCAGCGCCTCACCGTCGAGCTCGAGGCCGTAGCGGAGGCGCTCGAGCACGTCGCCGGCAACCGGCGCGTCCGGCGAGGCCGCGACACGAACCAGGTACTCCTTCTCGATCGCCGAGTCCTCGCCGATCAGCTGGCGCGCGACCCGGCCGTCCTGCGTCAAGACGAGCAGGCCGACCGAGTCGATGTCGAGTCGGCCGGCCGGCACCAGGCTGCGCAGGTGCTCGCGCATGTAGCGCGTGCCGGATCGATCCTCGCGCCACTGGTTCTCGGGTGTCACCAGCACGACCGCCGGCTCGTAGCCGTCTTCGGCCTGGCCGCTGACGAAGCCGACCGGCTTGTTGACGAGCACCGTGACACGCGCGTCCTGCTCGCGCCGCGCCTTAGCGTCGACCGTGATGTGCTGCTCCGGCAGCACGCGCGAACCGAGCTCGTTGACGATGCGGCCGTCGACACGGACCCAGCCTTTGGCGATCCATTCGTCGGCCTCGCGGCGCGATGCGATGCCGAGCTGGCTCATGCGCTTCGACAGGCGCAGTGTGTCGTCGGCGGGCGTCGATGCGGGGCGTGCGGGTTCGCGCTCTGTGGAAGGTGCCCTTTGCACGCGGATCGGAGAACGAGCCTCTGCAGCCGAGCGGCGCTGAGCGGGCTCGCGGGTGGGGGAGAAGGAGTTCGCGTGACCTGCGGCAGGACGTCGCGATACCGGTCCGGCGCGCGGATCGTCGCGGGAGTCTGGGCGGTGGGTCGGGCGTTGGGTCTTTCGATCGTTCGCGTGATCGGTCGTGCGACCGCTTGGACGATCGGTCGTGCGGTCGGGTTCACGGCGAGGACCGCGCTCGACAGGCCGCCCCGGCTTTGCTGACGACGGTGCGGAGGCCGGGCGCTGGTGTTGTGCGTTGCGCGTCTCTCGCGGGTCACGCTGCTCACGCGTGTCATGCGGATGACGTGGGCGGCGTGCATCACGTCGCTCATGGGTGTCACCCGGCTGATGGGTGTCGCGCCGTGCCTGCGTGTCGTGCCGCTTGTCCGCGTCGCTCGATGGGTGCGTCGCCGGAGCGAACGCCTCGCGCTCCGTGCGCTGTGCCTGCGCTTCCTTCAGCGTCGGCCGCGCTCGGTTCGCGTGACCGCGCACCGGTGCGCGCTTTTGCGCCGGCGGAGTGCCGGCAGCGGCCGCCGGCTTGCGAAGCTTGAGCGTCGCCATCGTCGTTCAGTTGACCGACACGAGCGGTTCGGGCGGACTGCCAAGCCCGAACAGCTCGTGCAGCGCGTGCCGGTACTGCGCCGCGCCGACCGCGTTGGTGCTGTAGTGTGAGCCGCCCTCGACCAGAACGAGCCGCTTCGGGCCGCGGGCGCGCTCGTAAAGCGAACGCCCGAGGGCAGGCGGGATCAGCGTGTCGCGCAAGCCGTGGACGACGAGCACCGGAGCCTGCACTTTCTCGATCTTGCGCGCCGAGTCGAAGCGCTGCGTGATGAGCGGGCCGAGCGGCAGCCAGCCGAACCGCATGCTGTCGAAGACGTCGCGGAGCGACGTGAAGGTGCCTTCGACGATCAGGCCTTTCGCATCGTTCACTTCGCTGCCCAGTTGGATCGCGATCGCGCCACCGAGCGAATGGCCGAACATATAGCGGTCGCGGCCGGCCGCGCGCTCGCCGAGCCAGCGCCACGCGGCGCGCGCGTCTTCGTAGACGGTCGCTTCCGATGGCAGCTCGTCGGTGCTGCGGCCGAAGCCGCGGTAGTCGACCGCGAGCACCGAGAAACCGAGCGCGCTCATCTGGCGAATGCGGAACACGCTGCCTTCGACGTCGCGCCTCGCCCCATGCAGGTACAGCAGGACCGGCGCATCGTCGTCGGGATGGGCGTGCCACAGCGCATGCAGGCGGATCGGCCGACCGCTGAGCGGCGACGCGTGCTCGATCCACACGTCTTCCATGTCGGCGACCGTCGGCTCGCTGGCGGTCGACGGGTCGACGCTGACCGGCACCGTCGCGGCCTGGAAGATCCACTTGCGCTGTTGCGCGTCAAAGCCGGCGCAGCCCGCCAGCAGGCCGAACAGCGTGACGAGGAGGGTGGGCACGCGCCAGCCGACGCGCGTGAAGGAGGCGATGAACGTTTTCAAGATCAGCGACATAACGGCATCGCCCAGTGGGCGTTGACGCAACCGGTCAGCGACCGCGCCAGAACAGCGCATCGAGTTCCTTGCGCGTGATCTGGCGCCAGGTTGGCCGGCCGTGGTTGCACTGGTCGGAGCGATCGGTGCGCTCCATGTCGCGCAGCAGTGCGTTCATCTCGTCGAGCCGCAGCTCGCGGTTGGCGCGGATTGCGGCGTGGCAAGCCATCGTCGACAGCAGTTCGTGGCGCGCCCGCTCGATCACGCTGCTGGCATCGTAACGCGCCAATTCGGCCAGCACGTTGCGCGCCAGCTCGACGAGGTCGGCACCGAGCAGCGCTGCCGGGTGCGAGCGGATCGCGAGGGCCGTTGCAGTCAGGCGCGAGATGTCGAGGCCGAGCGCGCGCAGGGTCTCGGCATGGGCCTCGGCCGTCGCGATCTCGGCCGGCGTGGCCGGGAAAACCGCCGGGATCAGCAGCGGCTGCGACTCGACTGCGATGCCGGCGAGGCCCGCCTTCAAGCGCTCGTAGACGATCCGCTCGTGGGCCGCGTGCATGTCGACGATGACCAGGCCATGCTCGTTCTCGGCCAGGATGAAGGTGCCGGCGACCTGCGCAATCGCCTTCCCGAGCGGCCAGGTCGCGTCGGGCTCGCCGCTCGTGTCCCTGTCGGCATCGTTGCGCTGCAGGGCCGGCCGCTCGTCGAGCGGCGCCGGCGCGCTTGGCCAGCCGGGCCACGACGGCCGCGGTTCCTCGGCGCGCAATGGGAACGACTGCTGTCGGCCGTACGTTGGCAACGCAGGCGGGAAATTAGGCGTCACCGGCGCCGGATCGGCCGCCCCGTCGACCGCTGCGGTGGTGCTGCGGCCCGGCACCGCGAGCGTCGCCTCGACCGCGCGTCGGACCGCCTGGTGCACCTCGCGGCTGTCGCGGAAGCGGACCTCGACCTTGGTCGGATGCACGTTGACATCGACCCGCTCAGGCGCGATCTCGACGAAGAGCACATAGGCGGGCTGGCGGCCGCCGTGCAGCACGTCTTCATAGGCCGAACGCACGCCGTGCGCAATCAGGCGGTCGCGCACGTGCCGTCCGTTGACGTAGACGTACTGGTGATCGGCACGGGCGCGCGCGGCTTCCGGCGTGCCGGCGCGGCCACTCAGGCGGAGCACGCCGAGGTCGAGCGCGAGCGGGCGGCTCGCGACGATGAACTCGCTGCCGAGCACGTCGATCAAGCGCTGCGCCGCGGTCGCCTTGCGCCACTGCTGGACCACGCGGCCGTCGTGCCAGACCGCGAAGCCGATGTCGGGCCGGGTCAGCGCATGGCAGCGCACCGCTTCGACGCAGTGGGCCAGCTCGGTCGCTTCGGTCTTCAGGAACTTGCGACGCGCCGGTGTGTTGAAGAACAGCTCGCGCACTTCGACGCTGGTGCCGGTGGCGCGCGCCGCAGGCAGCAACTCGCCGGAGCGCGCCTCGAGCCGCGTGCCGTGCGCCGCCTCAGCGGTCCGGCTGGTCAGCGACAGCTCGGCGACCGAAGCGATCGCGGCCAGCGCTTCGCCGCGAAACCCCATCGTCGAGACGCCTTCGAGGTCGGCCAGGCTCGCGATCTTGCTGGTGGCGTGGCGGCGCAAGGCGAGCGGCAGTTCGCCAGGTGGAATGCCGTGGCCGTCGTCCTCGACGACGATCGAGCGGATCCCGCCGCCGGCGAGCCGCACGACGATCTCGCCGGCACCGGCATCGAGCGCGTTGTCGATCAGCTCGCGCAGCACCGAGGCCGGTCGCTCGACCACTTCGCCGGCGGCGATCTGGCTGACCAGCTCGCCGGGCAGCTCGCGGATCGGGCGCCGGGTTGCGGGCTGCAGCACTGCGTTCATCGCCCCAATTGTAGGAATACGCGCCGTGGCGCCGAATGACCCCTCGTCATAATCGCCGCGATGGAATTCCTGGCCATGCTCGTCGACTTCGTGCTGCACGTCGACGTCCACCTGACGACCTTCGTGCAGACCTACGGTGCCTGGGTCTATGCACTACTCTTCCTGATCATCTTTGTTGAGACCGGCGTCGTCGTGATGCCGTTCCTGCCCGGCGACTCGCTGCTGTTCGTGGTCGGCGCGATGTGCGGCGCCGGGCTGATGAACCTGCCGCTGGTGATGGTCCTGCTCGTGATCGCTGCGGTGCTCGGCAACCAGAGCAACTACGCGATCGGCCGCTACTTCGGGCCACGCGTGTTTCAGTGGGAGAACTCGCGCTTCTTCAATCGCAAGGCGTTCGATCAGGCCCATGCGTTCTACGAGAAGTACGGCGGCATCACGATCGTGGTCGCACGCTTCATGCCGTTCCTGCGCACGTTCGCGCCGTTCGTTGCGGGTGTCGCCCAGATGACGCGCAGCAAGTTCACGCTCTACGACGTGACCGGCGGAGTGCTGTGGATCTGCAGCCTGACCCTGGCCGGCTTCGCGTTCGGCAACATTCCGTGGGTCAAGGAGAACCTCGACAAGATCATCTGGGCCGCGATCCTGCTGCCTGGACTGCTGGTGCTGATCGGCGCATGGCGCGCGCGGCGGGCCGCGGCGCGCGAGGAAGCGGCGGGGATGCCGGCCGAGGCACGTTCCGAAGGCGGACGCGCGCTGTAACTTGGGTGATGCTGCCGAGCGAGCGACGCGCTGCAATCCACGCCGGCTGAAGCCGGCCGCGCGCTAGTCCGAGCCGTCGCGTGAGGCGGCGCTTGCCGGCGCCGACGCGGTCAGTGCGCGACGCAGTTCCGCCGCGCACATCGAGACCGCGGCATTGGCTTCTTCGAGCACGCGGCCCATCGTGATGAAGCCGTGGATCTGGCGCTCGAAGCAGACGTATGTCGCTCGGTTGCCGGCCTTCGTCAGCGCCACGGCGTACTGGTGGCCCTCGTCGCGCAGCGGGTCGAAGCCGGCGGTCAGCACCCGCCGGCGGCAGCTTCGACAGGTCGGTGTGCAGCAGCGGTGACGCGCGCCAGTCGAGGTCGTGGCGGATCTCGTCGATGTAGTGGTGTGGAAGTAAGTGATGGTGTCGCGAGTCAGCAGGTAGCCGGTGCCGTTGGTGGTGTGCGAGGGCGCGCCGCGGCGCATGTCGGTGGCCGGATAGATCAGCAACTGGTAGCGGATCGGCAGGTCGCCGGCGTTGCGCGCGGCGATCGCGACGACCGCCGCCAGGTTGCCGCCGGCACTGTCGCCGCCGACCGCGAGGCGATCGGCATCGAGGCCGAGTGCGGTGGCCTGCTGGCGGACCCACCGCGTTGCCGTGATGCAGTCGTCGACGGCCGTGGGAAAACGGTGCTCCGGCGCCATCCGATAGTCCACCGCAACGACCGCGCAGCCGGAGCCATTGGCCAGCTCGCGGCACAGCGTGTCGTGGGTGTCGAGGTCACCGATGACCCAGCCGCCGCCGTGAAAGTAGACCAGGACCGGCAGTCCCCGGCCGCTGTCGCGGACCTTATCGAGCGGCCGGTACAGCCGAACTGGAATCGGGCCGTGCGGGCCGTCGGCCCTCAGGTCGAGAACCTCGCCGATTGCGGGCCGGCGCGGGCTGCGTGAAGCCGCGCCGATCGCGGTACAGCGTGCGCGCGTCGGGCGGCGTCAGCGTGTGGGTCGGTGGAATGCCGCCCTCGATGAGCGTCAGCAGGGCTTGGGTTTGGGGATGGAGCATCGTGAGTTCCGCGGCGAAAGCCATGAGCTTAGCGGGACCGCTCGTCGTCACCAACCCGCCGGCGGTCCCGCTTCTTGATGGGGGCCGTGACTGATGCCCTCCCTCGGCGAAGCACCGCCGCACAACTCTTTACATCGCGCGTCGAGTGCGTTGGCGCGGACCAACCGGTACCGCGCGGCGGGTGCGGACTGCCGCAGCGGCGGCTCATATGCGGCGTCGAATCAACGCAACCGGCTACACCTGGAGCGCGCTCTGCGAGAACATCGCTGCCGATTACCCGAGCGTGAATGCGGTGGTCGACGGCTGGATGGCGAGCGACGGTCATTGCGCGAACCTGATGAATCCGAACTTCCGCGACATCGGATTCGCTTGCGTCACTGGCACATCGACCAGCAGCTATCGGACGTATTGGACGCTCGACCTCGGCAAGCCGCGCTGAGCGGCACCCTCCGCGGCCTCCGCGCGCATCGATTGCGCCTCGGTACCGCGCAGGCGGTGGCTACAGCTGACGCGTCCTCGCCAGCGGCGGATTGCGCGCGAAGTAGCGCCGGATCCCGACCGTCAGCGCGTCGACCAGCCTCGCCTGGTAGTCAGCGTCGCGCAGCTTCGCCTCTTCGCCAGGGTTCGAGATGAACGCCGACTCGACCAGGATCGACGGCACGTCGGGCGCTTTCAGCACCGCGAAGCCGGCTTGCTCGACGTTGTTCTTGTGCAGCCGACCGACCTTGCCGATCTGACCCAGCACCTCGCCGCCGAGCTTCAAGCTGTCCTTGATCTGCGCGGTGGTGCTCATGTCGAGCAGGGCGCGCTGCACCGTCGGGTCCTTCGCCTTCAGGTTGACGCCGCCGACCAGGTCGGCCGCGTTCTCGCGGTTCGCCATCCAGCGCGCCGTCGAGCTGCTGGCGCCGCTTTCGCTCAGCGCAAAGACCGAGGCGCCGCGCGCCTCAGGGTTCATGAAGGCGTCGGCGTGGATCGAGACGAACAGATCGGCCTGCACCCGGCGCGCCTTGCGCACCCGCTCATGCAGCGGCACGAAGAAGTCGGCATCACGGGTCAGCATCGCCCGCATGTTCGGCTGCGCGTTGATGCGGTCGCGCAGCTGCAGTGCGATCTGCAGCACGACGTCCTTCTCGCGCAGGCCGCTCGGTCCGATCGCGCCGGGATCCTCGCCGCCGTGGCCGGGATCGAGGGCGACGACGATCAGGCGATCGATCTTGTCCTGCATCGCGGGCGCGGGGGGCAGCCCCGGCGTGCTACCGGGATCACGCGCCGGCGGCGACGTCTGCGCGGCGAGCGGCGGCAGGCTGCGATCGATGCGGCCGATGAACGCGCCGAGCGCATCCTCGACCGCCTTCGCGACCTGGTCCTCGGCCTGCTCCTTGTCGCGGATCAGCGCGAGCAGCGGATCGTGCTCACGCGTCGGGTAGAGGTCGAAGACCAGCCGGTGCTGGTACGCCGCGACCGGCGCGAGCGTGAAGAGCTGCGGCGCGGTTGCCTGCTTCAGGTCGATCACCATCCGCACCGTGCGCGGCTGGTTCTGGCCGACCCGCAGGCCGGCGATGTACGGATCGTCGGCGCGCACCTTGCCGACCAGCTCGCGCAATGCGGCGCTCAGCTCGAGGCCGTCGACGTCGATCACCAGGCGCGGCGGGTCCTGGGCCAGAAAGTGGCGTACCGCGAGCGGCGCGTCGGACTCGATCGTCACACGGGTGTAGTCGCTCGCCGGCCAGACGCGAACCGCGACGATGCTGGCGCCGAACGCGAGCCGGCCGCTCCCGAGCAGCAGGCAGAGTGCACCCATCGATCGCAGCGCCACACGCCGTTCGCTCGGCCTGCGGGGCGCGTTCACGCGAGCAGCTCCCGGCCGCGTGCCGATCGCGCATCGATGCGGACGGCGCGCGCCTCGCTCGGCTGCGGCTCGATCGCGATGCAGAGGTCGGGCTCGGGCAGCAGCCCGGCCGCCTTCTCGGGCCATTCGACGAGCTTCAGACCCGGATTGGCGAAGACCTCGCGAAAGCCGGCGTCCTCCCATTCCTGCGGGTCGTCGAACCGATAAAAATCGAAGTGCGAAATCGCCAGCGGGCCGGCCGCGGTCGTCACCTCGTACGGCTCCATGAGCGCGTAGGTCGGGCTCTTCACATGCCCCTGCACGCAAAGCGCACGCAACAGGTGACGCGCGAAGGTCGTCTTGCCGGCGCCGAGCGGACCATGCAGCTCGATCGTCGCATCGCGCAACGCCGTGTGACGACCGAGCGCTTCGGCGGCGTCGGCACACGCCGCTTCGTCGGCCCAGTGCTGGTGGCGGGTTTCTAGAATCGACAAATGACCACGGTGGCGGAGTTGGCGGGCGACGTTGTCCTCGCGCGCTTGCGGGAGCAGGCTCGCGCGCTCGGATTTTCCCAGATCGGTGTGGCGGATGTGGACCTCGCGACGGCGGAACAGGGGCTTGTGGCGTGGTTGCACAACGGCTGGCATGGCCAGATGGACTACATGGCCGTGCACGGGTTGCGCCGGGCCCGTCCGGCCGAGCTGATTCCGGGCACGCTGCGCGTCATCACGGCGCGCATGGACTACCTGTCGCGAACGACGCTAGACGGTTGGCAGGCGATCGAATGGGACCGCCTGAACCGGCCCGAGCAGGCGACGGTGTCGCTCTATGCGCGAGGGCGCGATTACCACAAGGTGCTGCGTGCCCGCCTGCAGTCATTGGCCGATGCGCTCGCCGAGCAGGTCGGCCCTTACGGCCACCGCGTCTTCACCGACTCGGCGCCGGTGCTCGAGGTCGAACTGGCGGCGCGCAGCGGCATCGGCTGGCGCGGCAAGCACACGCTGGTGCTCGATCGCGCGGCCGGCTCGATGTTCTTTCTCGGCGAGATCTATGTCGATCTCGCACTGCCACTGACCGAGCCGGCGAGCGCGCACTGCGGCAGCTGCACGGCGTGCATCGACATCTGCCCGACGCGGGCGATCGTCGGGCCCGAGCGGCTCGATGCAAGGCGCTGCATCTCGTACCTGACGATCGAGCACAAGGGCCCGATTCCGATTGAGTTCCGCGCCGTGATCGGCAACCGGATCTATGGCTGCGACGACTGCCAGCTCGTTTGCCCGTGGAACAAGTACGCGCAGCGCAGCCCGCTGCCCGACTTCGACGTTCGCACGCCGTTCGCCGAGCCGACCTTGCTGCAGATGTGGCAGTGGAGCGAGGCCGAGTTTCTGCGCGCGACCGAGGGCAGCGCGATTCGCCGCATCGGGCACGAGCGCTGGCAGCGCAACATCGCGGTCGCGCTCGGCAATGCCGTGCGTGCGCACTTTGATCCGGCCATCGTCGAGGCGCTGGAACGACGTCTTGATGCCGCGACGCCGCTGGTGCGCGAGCACATTGAATGGGCGCTCGCCCAGGCGGTCGAAGCCTGATTCGCTAGTCGTTGTCCAGGCCAGCGACGCAATTGGCCGAGAGCCGAAGACGGCGTTCGTCAGACTAAGAACTTGTTGGCGACCCACTTGGCCGCGTGTTGTGCCAGGGCCGCTACAGTCAGGGAAACGCGCGGGTCAACACCGGCAGCAACGCGAGCCAGACCGGGATGCTGATCATCCCGAGCAAGGTCGACAAGGTCACGATGCCGGCGACGAAGCCGCCATCGCCGCCCATCCGCGCGGCCAGCACGTAGGCGCTCGAGGCGGTCGGCAGCGCGGCGAACAGCACGACGATCGCGCGCTGCTCGAGCGGCAGCGCGAGCGCAGCGGTGACGCCGATCGCGATCGCCGGCAACACGGCATGGCGCAGCGCCAGGAAGGTCGCCGCGAGGCCGGGCGACGCCTTCAGACCGCCGAACTGCAACCCCGCGCCGACCGCCATCAGGCCGAGCGGCAGGGCGGCGAGGCCGATTCGCTGCAACGTCGTCGCGACCGCGTCCGGAAAGCGGATGCCGGCCAGGTTGGTCAACAGTCCGGCGACGGTGCTGAGGATCAGCGGGTTGCGCATCAGCTCGCGGCCGTACGAGTGGCCGCCGTGGCGCGCCAGCGGCCAGACCGCGGCGACGTTGCAGAGCGGCACGCAAAGTGCGATCACGAGCGCCATCCAGGCCAGGCCTTGCGGCCCCCCCAGCCGTTCGGACAGCGCGAGCGCGATGAACGAGTTGAAGCGGAATACGGTCTGCGCACCCGACGCATGCAGGCGCGCGTCGACGCCGGGCCACGCCTTGACCGCGAAGGCGAGGGCGATGCCGCAAGCGACCGTGCCAAGCCCGCCGATCGCGAGGCTCACGGTCTGACCGAGCTGCAACGGGCTCCGCACGATCGAGTTGAACAGCAGCACCGGGAAGAGCAGGTAGTAGACGAGGCGCTCGGCGGCGTCCCAGACCGGCCGGTCGAGCGCGGTGTGGCGGCAGACCGCCCAGCCGATCAGGATCAGCAGGAAGTCGGGCAGCAGCAGCAGCGGATTCGCCATTTTGGCAGTGTGACAGGCACGCCTCTCTCGCCGGCCGACCCTGCGCCACGGTCGGCGGGTGGCTGCCCCTACACTTTGCCGATCAAGATATTGGAGTCTCTCGAATGCAACGTCGCATCCTCATCGCCTCCGGCCTCGCTGCCGTCTTCGGCCTCGCCTCGACGGGCGCGATGGCGCAGGGCTACCCGACCAAGCCGGTGCGCCTGGTCGTGCCATTCGCGCCCGGCGGCACCACCGACATCGTCGCGCGGGTCGTCTCGGAAAAGATCAACACCGCCCTCGGCCAGACCATGATCGTCGAGAACAAGGCCGGCGGCGGCGGCTCGGTCGGCGCGACCGAGATCGCCCGTGCCGCGCCAGACGGCTATTCGCTCGGCATGGCGACGGTCTCGACGACAGCCGCGAACCCGGCCATCAATCCGAAGCTGGCTTACAACCCGGTGACCGACTTCACGCCGATCATCAACGTCGCGGCGACGCCGAACGTAATCGCGGTGCATCCGAGCTTTCCGGCGCGCGACTACAAGGGCTTTCTCGCCGAATTGAAGAAGAACCCGGGCAAGTACTCGTACGCGAGCTCGGGCACCGGCGGCATCGGCCATCTGCAGATGGAGCTTTTCAAGAACCTCTCGGGAACGTTCGTCACCCACATCCCGTACCGAGGCGCCGGCCCGGCGCTGAACGACACGGTGGCCGGCCAGGTGCCGATCATCTTCGACAACATGCCGTCGGCGCTGCCCTTCATCAAGGACGGCCGGCTGGTCGCGATCGTCGTCGCCGCGCCGCAGCGGCTGTCGCAGCTGCCGAACATCCCGACCTTCAAGGAGGTGGGCCTCGAGCCGGTCAACCGGATGGCGTACTACGGCATCTACGGGCCGAAGGGCTTGCCGCGAGACATCGTCGACAAGGTGCACTCGGCGGTCAAGAAGACGCTCGAAGACGCCAACGTGAAGAAGCGCATCGAAGAGACCGGCTCGCTGATCGTCGGCAACACGCCGGAGCAGTTCACCGCGCAGATCGCCGCCGAGTTCGAGGTCTACAAGAAGGTGGTTGCGCTGCAGAAG
>Ga0207683_10002155_pt1 | contig 17289 bp, 16 predicted proteins | sample KBSM73metaG_FD_184333 | JGI IMG/M metagenome (GOLD analysis project Ga0207683, IMG submission 184333) | Miscanthus rhizosphere microbial communities from Kellogg Biological Station, Michigan, USA - KBS M7-3 metaG (SPAdes) (version 2) | ecosystem: Host-associated > Plants > Roots > Rhizosphere >... | reverse complement strand
TCCCAAGAAGGCCTAGCAAACCCAGGCCGGCTCAGCCGGAGTGAAATCAGAAGAGGGGCGTCTGCCATCGTGAACTGCTCCCCGAAAGTTGGACTGAGAATTCAGTTCTGACTTACGGGGAGCAGTTTTATGTTCAAGAGCAGTTCGTTATCTGAGGAGCAGCGTGAGGTGGCGGTAGCGTTGTTTGAGACCGGTTGGGGCGCCAAAGCTGTAGGAACTCGGCTTGGCGTGAGCCCGAAAGCGACCGGGCGGCTATATGACCGATGGCGAGTTCGCGGAGGTACGACGCTGGTGGCGAAACCAACCAAACGGGTGTTCTCATTCGAGTTCAAACTCGATGCAGTCCAGCGGTTCCTGTCTGGGGAGAATAAGGTCGGATTGGCGAGAGAGCTGCAGTTGTCTTCTCCGAAGTTGATCGATAAGTGGACAGGCAAGTATCGCGCCGAGGGTGAAGATGGTTTGCGCGCGAAGCCCAAAGGCCGTCCGACGACGAACCGGGATTCTGAGAGGAAACCTGAATCGGAGCTGCAGCGGCTGCGCCGGGAGAACGAGCGCCTTCGGGCAGAAGTGGCATTCCTGGGAAAAGTGCAGGCCTTGAGGGACGAGGAACGGCGGTAAAGGTCCGCGCCGTCATCGCCCTCAAGGCCGAACACCGCCTCGACGTACTCTTGGACATCGCTAGCGTTGCCCGCTCGACGTTCTTCTACCACCAGGCCCGCTTCCAAGCCCCTGACCCGCAAGAGGCACTAAAGACCGCGATCACACGGATCTTCACAACCAACCACGCCCGTTACGGGCACCGGCGAATCCACACCGAACTACTTAAGCAAGGCTGGGAGCTCGCGAAGAAGACCGTGCTGAAGCTGATGCGGGCACTCGGGCTGACCTGCAAGGTCCGGCGCAAGAAGCGCTACAACTCCTATCAAGGAGAACAAGGCAAAGTTGCTCCGAACCTGCTGAACCGGAAGTTCGACGCCACCGCCCCGAATCAAAAGTGGGTGACGGACGTGACCGAATTCAGCGTCGGCGACCGGAAACTCTACCTCTCACCGGTCATGGATCTCTTCGACCGGCAGATCATCGCCCATTCAATCAGCACGTCCCCCAACCTCGCCCTCACCAACACTTCGCTATGCCAGGCCCTCACCTGCCTCCAGCCCGGCCAGCAACCTCTGGTGCATTCTGACCAAGGCTTCCAATACCAGCACATCTCGTGGCAGGCCCTCCTCGAGGGCGCCGGCGCGGTCCAGTCGATGTCCCGCAAGGGCAATTGCTACGACAACGCCGTGATGGAGAACTTCTTCGGCCACCTCAAAGAAGAGCTCTTCCACCACGTCCGGTTCCTCAGCACCGACGCACTGGAAGCAGCGCTAAACGAGTACATCCGCTGGTACAACACCGAACGTATCTCGACAAAGCTCGAGGGCCTGAGCCCGGTGCAATACCGTGCCCAGGCCCTCGCGGCTTAGGATCTTATTTGGCCAGTCCAACAATCGGGGCCCAGTTCAATCGCGGCAGGCGCCCCCTTTTCGTTGTGCCGGGACGGGCTCAGGATTTGCCCGCCACACCGAGGACGTGGGCCAGCCGCGGATTGCCGGGAAGCACCGAAAAGCCGAAGCGCTCGATGCCCTGCACGCTCAGGCCTGCCGCGGCGATCATGGCGGCGGTGTCACGGTTCGGGTGGCATCCGCCTGCCAGCCGGCCCCACAGCGGTGTGAGCAGGTCTTCGGCGGCCCCCAGCAGGCGGTGCGCTGAGCGGACGTGTTCGTAGAACAGCAGCAGGCCGCCGGGGCGCAGGACCCGGACCACCTCCGCCAGGGCGAGGGCCGGGTCCGCCACGCTGCACAGCACCAAACTGGAAACGACGACGTCGGCCGAGGCATCCGCCGCCGGCAGCGCTTCCGCCACGCCGTCCCTCACCGTGACGGGCACAGGCGCCCTGCCGGCGGCGGCGAGGGCCAGCGCACGGAGCGTGGGGTCCGGTTCGAGGGCCAGCACACCGGACACCGCGGAAGGGTAGAACGGGAAGGTGGCCCCGTAGCCCGCCCCGATTTCGATGACGAAGCCGTGCGCCGGCGCCACGAGCCGGCGGCGGTGCTCTGCTGCGCCGCGGGCGTCCATCCGCGGACCCACCCGGGCATACGATCTCCCGAATGATGACTCACGGCGGGTGGTTTCCGGCATCGGGGCCTCCAACAGGTCAGCTGACCGCGGCCGGGTTGAGCTTAAGCCTGCGCAGCAACTGGGCGTTCAGGGCAACCACAATGGTCGACGCCGACATCATCACGGCGCCCGCGGCGGGGGACAGGACAATTCCGGCGAAGGCGAGGACACCGGCAGCCAGCGGCACCGAGATGACGTTGTATCCGGTGGCCCACACGAGGTTTTGCCACATCTTCCGGTAGCTCGCCCTGGAAAGATCGAGCATTGACAGCACAGCCCGCGGATCGTTGCCGGCCAGGACCACACCGGCGGATTCCACGGCCACATCCGTGCCGCCGCCAATCGCGATCCCCACCTCCGCCCGTGCCAGCGCGGGGGAGTCGTTCACGCCGTCGCCGACCATGGCCACCTTCAGCCCGCGGCCCTGGAGCTCCGCCACTTTCTTGTCCTTGTCGGCCGGGAGCACCTCGGCGAACACTTCGTCGATGCCGAGCTCGGCGGCGACGGCGTGCGCCACCTGCCGGGCGTCGCCGGTGACCATGGCCACCTTGATGCCGCGTGCCTGCAGGGCGCGGACGGCCTGGCGGGACTCGGGCCGCACGGCATCCTCGAGGCTGACAGCACCCAGGACCCTGCCGCCGTCCACGACATGAAGCACCGCCGCGCCGCGCTCCAGCCAGGCGCCGGTCGTGGCGGCCAAATCCGGCGGCTCCTGCAGACCCAGCTCCCGGAGCAGGGCCGGGCCGCCCACCTGGACCGTGCGGCCGTCGACCGTGGCGCGGACTCCGCGGCCAGTCAGCGACGTGAACCCGTCCGCCGTCGGAAGCTTCAGTCCCCGTTCGCGGGCCGCGGCAACGATTGAGCGGGCCAGGGGATGTTCGCTGTCAGCCTCCACGGCGGCCGCGAGTGCCAGCACCGTATTCTGCGCAGCGTCTTGGCCGGTTGTTCCCGCGTCTGCGGCGGCGACTTCCTTGAGTTCCGGTTCGCCCCTGGTCAGGGTTCCGGTCTTGTCGAACAGCACGACATCGACTGTCCGCATGCGCTCCAGCGCCATCCGGTTCTTGATCAGGACGCCCGCCCGGGCGGCGCGCTCGGTGGAAATGGCGATGACGAGCGGGATGGCAAGGCCGAGGGCGTGGGGGCAGGCTATGACCAGGACAGTGACGGTGCGGGTGACCGCGTCTCCTAGGCTGCCCATCAGGGTCCAGAAAATGAACGTCAGGACGCCGGTGCCGGCCGCGAAGTAGAAGAGGAAGGCCGCTGCCCGGTCGGCCAGGGCCTGGGCCCGGGAGGAGGAGGCCTGTGCCTCGGCCACGAGGCGCCGGATCCCGGCGAGGGCCGTGTCCTCGCCGATGGCCGACACCCGGACCCTCACGGAGTTGTCAGTGGCGATGGTGCCGGCCACCACGGGATCCCCCGGGGCCCGCAGGACGGTTTTTGATTCGCCCGTGATCATGGATTCGTCGAATTCGGCCTGCCCGCCGCTGACGGTGCCGTCGGCCGGCATCCGGCCGCCGGGGCGGACCAGGATGGTGTCCCCGGCACGGAGTTCGGCGAGGCTGACGGTCTCCGTGCCGGCGGTCGTGACGCGTTCCGCTTCGTCGGGCAGCAGCGCCGCCAGGGCATCCAGCGCACCCTGCGCCGAGCCGAGGGCGCGCATCTCGATCCAGTGGCCCAGCAGCATGATGGGGACCAGCAGCGCCAGCTCCCACCAGAAGTCGAGATCGAAACCGCCGATGCCGAGGCTGGTCACCCAGGAGGCGATAAAGGCGACGCTGATGGCCATGGCAATCAGCAGCATCATCCCCGGTTTTCGCGTCTTCAGTTCATTGAGTCCGCCCTGGAGGAACGGACGGCCGCCGTAGAGGTAGATCGCCGTGCCGAAGACCGGCGGGATCCATGCTGAGCCGGGGAAGGCGGGAGGAGCGTAGCCCAGGAGTTCCGCGAACATGGGGCTGAAGAAGACCACCGGCACGGCCAGGGCCAGTGACAGCCAGAACCTGTCCCTGAACATCGCGACGCTGTGCCCGGCATGCTGGCCGTGAGTGTGTACCGTGTGCTCGTCCGCGGCGGAGCTCACAGCATGGTTGCCGTGCGGCGTCCCGCCCGGGCTGTGGTTTCGGAGGCCCTGGTCCGCGCCGGGGCTGCTGTGCCGGTGTTCCATGGTGTGTGCTCCTGACGGATGCTCAGTCATCTGCGGCTACGCCCAACATACCCCCGGGGGGTATCTTTGGCAAGAGGGCATTTCCAGCCTCAGCGGACCTCTGGCAACTCGCATCGTCCCCAGGTCCCAGACCACCGGGGCGCCCGGCTTCCGCGGCGTCAGCTGATCAGCAGTCCCAGGGCCTCGGCCAGGTGGCCGACCTCGCGGACCGAGAAGCCCGCCGGAACCGGTCCGTGCCCGTTGGGGCTGGCCGGTACCACGGCATGGGTGAAGCCGAGCCGGTGCGCCTCCTGGATCCGCTGGTTGATGCCGGGCACCGGGCGGACTTCGCCCGCCAGGCCCACCTCGCCGAAGGCTATGAGCCGCTGGGGGAGCGGCTTCCTGGCCTTGGCCGAAGCCACCGCCAGGGCCACGGCGAGGTCCGTGGCGGGTTCGCTGAGCTTGACCCCGCCGACCGTTGCCACGTACGAGTCGTCCTTGTTCAGCAGGCAGCCGGCGCGCTGCTGCAGGACGGCCAGCAGCATCGCGACGCGCGAGCTGTCGAGCCCGCTGGTGGCGCGGCGGGGCTGGGAGCTGGCGCTCTCGGCGAGCAGCGCCTGCACCTCGGCCAGCAGGGGCCGGCGGCCCTCCAGTGTGACCGTGATGCAGGTTCCCGAAACGGGCTCCTTGGTCCGGGAGACGAACAGCCCGCTGGGATCGGCGAGGCCCTCGATGCCGTCCTCGTTCAGGTCGAAGCAGCCGACGTCGTCGGTGGGTCCGTAGCGGTTCTTAACCGCGCGCAGCAGCCGCAGCCGCGAGTGCCGTTCGCCTTCGAACTGGCAGACGACGTCCACGAGGTGTTCCAGCAGCCGGGGCCCGGCGATGGAGCCGTCCTTGGTCACGTGCCCGACCAGCAGCGTGGTCATGTTGCGGCGCTTGGCCGCGGCGATCAGGGACGCCGCCACCTCGCGCACCTGGGACACCCCGCCGGCGCTGCCCTCGACGTCGGCGCTGCTGAGGGTCTGCACGGAGTCCACCACCAGCAGGCGCGGCTCCAGCTTCTCCACCTGCCCCAGGGCCTGCCCCAGGTCAGTTTCGGCGGACAGGTACAGGGATTCGGCCACGGCGTCGATCCGGTCCGCGCGGAGCTTGACCTGGGCCGCGGATTCCTCGCCGGTGATGTAGAGGACGTCCTGCGCCGTGCGGGCGAACTTGGCCGCAACGTCCAGCAGCAGCGTCGACTTGCCCACCCCGGGCTCGCCCGCCAGCAGGATCACGGCGCCTGGCACCAGCCCGCCGCCGAGCACACGGTCGAGTTCATCCACGCCGGTGGGCAGGAACGCGGCGGTAGTGGCGTCGACGTCGGCGATCCGGCGGGCCGGTTCCAGGACCGTCGTGGCCGCCGTCGTCCGGGCGACGGCGGTGCCGGTCTCCTCCACGCTGCCCCACGCCTGGCACTCGCCGCAGCGGCCCACCCACTTGGCCGTCGTCCAGCCGCATTCGGCGCATTTATAGCCGGGCGCCTTCGGCCCCCGGGAAGTCTTCGTAGCCATTGGTCCACACTATCGGGGGCCAGCGACAACAAGTGCGCCGGCGGCGGGGTCAGCAGGGCCCGTGCGCCAGCTGCAGCAGCTACAGCGGGGGCAGGATGTCCCGGGCTTCCTTGGAATCCAGCCCGGCGGCCTCGAGCAGGTCCACCATGAGCGGGCGGAACAACATGACCACCGTTTCGCCCTCCAGCCGCTGGACGTCCAGTATCCGCGGATGCAGCCGGCCTGCGATCTCCCGCAGCTCCGAGCGTGCTGTCCGCAGGTGGGCGCGGCGGGCGCCGTCGTGGACTTCCGCCAGGCCGAGCGAGAGCTCGTCGACGGCGGCGGCCGTCTCCTGCAGGACCTCGGCGATGTTCTGGGTGGCCTCGTCCGAGAGCGCCGCATGGTTGATGGCGCTGGTCAGGCGGCGCGCAAAGACCCGGCTGTTGCGCAGCGCGAGATCGATGTAGTCCAGCGACTGCTCCATCTGGTCCAGTTCGTCCCGGTGCCGCCGGTAGGCGGGGGCCAGGGTTGCCACTTCGCCGGAGGCACGCAGCGACTGGCGCATGGCGTCGACGAGCGGCTGGCAGTTCCGGCCCCGGATGAGGGCATGCCAGGCCTGGGTGGAATCGCTGTAGCTCAGCGCCGAGGCGCATTCCCGCAGCACCTCGGCGAGCTCGTGCAGGAGCTTCTTGACGTCGCTGCGGGGTTCACGCCGCGGATCCTTGGGAACGAGGACGGTCATCAGCAGCGCGAACACTCCGCCCACCACGGCGTCGATGCTGCGGGTGAACGGGCCCCCGATCGGTGCGGGCAGGAGCACCACGAGCACCGACTGCAGGCCCAGTTGCGTCGTGAAAATCGTCCCGCTGTCCAGGAACCTGGCCAGCAGGATGGAGAAAAGGAGCACGACGGCGGCCTGCCAGATTCCGGAGCCCAGCCAGTGCAGCAGCAGGTCTCCGACCACGATTCCGAGCGTGCAGCCCAAGCCCACCTCGATGACGCGGCGCAGCCGGGGGTCGCGGGAAAAACCGAGCGCAATAAGGGATGACGTGGCCGCAAACAACGGCCCGCTGTGACCCAGGACGTATTCTGCGAAAGCGTAAGCGCCCACGGCGCAAGTGGTCATCTGGATGGCCGGGCCCAGGGAGTTCCGGCTCCGGACAAAGCCGGTGCGGACCCGGCCGCGCAGGAATCGTGCGCTTGCGGAGAGTCCAGTCGCGGAGGCCATGCCCTCCAGTCTATTTGCTGCGCCGGGACGGCCGGCACGGCAGGACACGGCACGGGCCGCGGGCACTGTGCGGCTGATACGACTGTGACGCACAGAACACAATGGCGGCCCGGCATATGTAAGCCAATAGTCCCGCGTCGTTCACCGGCCGTTCACTTTGGTCCGCAATTCTCTTCACCTGGGCCACTTACGGTCGGTAAAGGTACAAACCCGTACGCATCCCTGCGGGCCTTCTCCGGGCCCGGCACTCACAGCCCTGGAAGGGGTACAACTCAGTGAAGGCTCTCCGCTTCGGCCGCAACGCGGCTATCGCTGTAATCGCCGTCGGCGCACTTGCGCTGACCGCCTGCGGTTCGGACAACGCAACCAACACGGCCCAGACCGCCGCGCCGTCCGCCTCGGGTCCCGCGGTCACCGGCACCCTGACCGGCATCGGTTCTTCCGCCCAGGGCGCAGCCATGGATGTCTGGAAGACCAACTTCGCTACCGCGAACCAGGGCGCAACTGTGCAGTACTCCCCGGACGGTTCCGGCGCCGGACGCAAGGCGATCCTCGACGGCTCGGCCCAGTTCGCCGGCTCCGATGCCTACCTCAAGGATGACGAACTCGCCAGCTCCAAGGAAAAGTGTGGTCCCGACGGGGCCATTGACATTCCGGTCTACATTTCCCCGATCGCCGTCGCCTTCAACGTCCCTGGCATCACGGACCTGAAGCTCGACGCCGCCACCGTCGCGAAGATTTTCCGCGGCGAGGTCGCCAACTGGAATGACCCCGCCATCGCGGCGATGAACCCGGGCGTCCAGCTTCCGGACCTCAAGGTCACCCCGGTGAACCGCTCCGATGACTCGGGCACCACCACCAACTTCACCGACTACCTGTCCGCCGTAGCCCCCACCGTGTGGACCGACAAGGCAGCCGGCGTCTGGCCCGCCAGCCTGAAGGGCGAGAACGCCAAGGGCACCTCCGGCGTCGTCAAGACTGTCACCGACACCCCCGGCGCCGTGACCTACGCCGACGACTCCGCTGTCAGCGGCAAGCTCGGCACCGCGCAGATCAAGGTCGGCGACTCCTTCACGAAGATCTCCGCCGAGGCAGCTTCCAAGGCAGTCGACCAGGGCAAGCCGGTCGAGGGCCGCAACGCCAACGACCTCGCCATCAAGCTGGACCGCACCACCACGGCCGCGGGCGCCTACCCGATCGTCCTGGTGTCCTACCACATCGTCTGCACCACCTACGACACGCAGGCCACCGCTGACCTGGTCAAGGCCTTCGTCAAGTACGCCGCCTCCGACGCGGGCCAGCAGGCCGCCGCCGACGCCGCCAAGTCGGCGCCGCTGTCCAAGACCCTCCAGGACAAGGCAATGGCTGCCGTCGACTCCGTCAAGGCCAAGGCCTAGGAATACGCTGCGCCGCGAGGCGAAGTGGAAAAGGGCATAGTGGAAACACGGGCCTGATCAAGGTTCCCTGCATCATGGCGGCCGTCACCGGCGGCCGCCATGGAGCAGGGAACTGACGCGTTTGTTCCATACATCAAGATTTGCCGGGCACCGGCCGCGGAGGCCTCCGCACCCGGCGCCCGGATCCCATCCAAACCGAAGGACCGTGAAGTGACCACCACCTCCCTGACCAAGTCCCGGGGCGCAGGCCACGCCGGTGACAAAGTCTTTTCCGCAGCCACCTTGGCAGCAGGGTGTTTGATCCTCGTCGTGCTCTTCGGCGTGGCACTGTTTCTCGTGATCCAGGCGCTCCCCGCCCTCGTGGCTCCGGCGGACAAGATCCAGGGCGGCGAAGGATTCTTCACCTACATCTGGCCGCTCGTCATCGGCACCCTCATCGCCTCGGTGATCGCTCTCGTGATCGCGACGCCGATCGCGATCGGCGTCGCGCTGTTCATTTCGCACTTCGCGCCGCGCCAGCTCGCCTCCGGCCTGGGTTACGTGATTGACCTCCTCGCCGCCATCCCGTCCGTGGTCTACGGCGCCTGGGGCGTCGCGTTCCTGGCCAAGGAAATCTCGCCGTCGTACAACTGGCTGGCCGAGAACATGGGCTGGCTGCCGATCTTCCAGGGCCCCGCCTCCGCCACCGGCAAGACCATCCTGACGGCCGGAATCGTGCTCGCCGTCATGGTCCTGCCGATCATCACCTCCCTGACCCGCGAAATCTTCCTGCAGACCCCCAAGCTGCACGAAGAGGCCGCGCTGGCGCTCGGGGCCACCCGCTGGGAGATGATCCGGATGACCGTGCTGCCGTTCGGCCGGCCGGGAATCATCAGCGCCGTGATGCTGGGACTGGGCCGGGCCCTCGGCGAGACCATGGCCGTCGCGCTGGTGCTGTCCTCCGGAGCCCTGACCGCCAGCCTGATCCAGACCGGCAACCAGACCATCGCCGCCGAAATCGCCCTGAACTTCCCCGAGGCCAGCGGGCTCAAGGTCAGCACGCTGATCGCCGCGGGCCTGGTGCTGTTCGTCATTACCCTCGGCGTGAACATGATTGCCCGGGGAATCATCAGCCGGCACAAAGAATTCTCGGGAGCCAACTAAATGACCTCCACCCTGACTCCGGTACGCAAGCGCTCGGCGCTGACCAGGGGCCAACTGCCCAAGGCCGCGCCGTACATCGTCCTGGCCGTTGCCTTGATCCTCGGCGCGGCGATCCTCGCGCTGATCGGCTTCAATGCCTTCGGCTGGGGCATCGTCTCCGCCATCCTCTTCGCCGCCGGCCTGGTGGGCTGGAGCCTTGTTGTGGAAGGCGCCCGCAAAGCCAAGGACAAGCTGGCCACCTGCCTGGTTGTGGGGGCCTTCCTGGTTGCCCTGCTGCCCCTGTTCTCGGTGATCTGGACCGTGCTGGTCAATGGGCTCCCCGGGCTCCTGGATCCCGGGTTCCTCACCACCTCCATGAACGGGGTCACCGGCGCCTTCGACAACAAGACGGTCGAGGAAGGCGCCCCCCTGCTGGGCGGCATCTACCACGCGCTCATGGGCACCTTGCTGATCACGGTGCTCGCCACCCTCATCTCGGTCCCCGTGGGCCTGCTGACCGCGATCTACCTCGTGGAATACGGCGAGGACCGCGCACTGGCCCGGGCCATCACCTTCTTCGTGGACGTCATGACCGGCATTCCCTCGATTGTCGCCGGCCTGTTCGCCGCCGCCGCGTTCTTCGCGGTGGTCGGCCCGGGCACCAAGACCGGCGCCGTCGCCGCCGTCGCACTGTCGGTGCTGATGATCCCGGTGGTGGTCCGCTCCAGCGAGGAAATGCTCAAGATCGTGCCCAACGAACTCCGCGAGGCCGCCTACGCCCTCGGCGTCCGCAAGTGGCGGACCATCCTCAAGGTGGTCCTCCCGACGGCGATCTCCGGCATCGCGTCCGGCATCACCCTGGCGATCGCCCGCGTGATCGGCGAAACCGCGCCGATTCTGGTCACCGCCGGATTCGCGACCACCATCAACACCAACGTGTTCAGCGGCTGGATGGCCTCCCTGCCGACCTTCATCTACACCCAGATCCTGAACCCCACCTCGCCGTCGAACCCGGATCCGTCCTCCCAGCGGGCCTGGGGCGCGGCCCTGGTACTCATCATCCTGGTGATGCTGCTCAACCTCGGCGCCCGCCTGATTGCCCGCATCTTCGCCCCCAAGACAGGCCGCTAGGCCATCCGCGCCCGCCGCCCCTACCTCCAGCAAGTGAAGGAACACCATGTCTAAGCGCATCGACGTCAAGGACCTGAACGTCTACTACAGCAAATTCCTGGCCGTCGAAGGCGTCAACATCAACATCGACGCCAAGTCCGTCACGGCCTTCATCGGCCCCTCGGGTTGCGGCAAGTCCACCTTCCTGCGCACCCTGAACCGCATGCACGAGGTCATCCCCGGTGCGCGGGTTGAAGGCGAGGTGCTGCTGGACGGTGACAACCTGTACGGCCCCGGCGTTGACCCGGTGACGGTCCGTTCCCAGATCGGCATGGTGTTCCAGCGCCCCAACCCGTTCCCCACCATGTCCATCCGGGACAACGTGCTGGCCGGCGTGAAGCTGAACAACACGAAGATCTCCAAGGGCGAGGCCGATGTCCTGGTGGAGCGGTCCCTGCAGGGGGCCAACCTCTGGAACGAGGTCAAGGACCGTCTGGCCAAGCCCGGCTCCGGGCTGTCCGGCGGCCAGCAGCAGCGCCTGTGCATTGCGCGCGCGATTGCCGTTGAACCCCAGGTGATCCTCATGGACGAGCCCTGCTCCGCCCTGGACCCGATCTCGACGCTGGCCATTGAGGACCTCATCAACGAGCTCAAGGACCAGTACACGGTGGTGATCGTGACGCACAACATGCAGCAGGCGGCCCGCGTGTCGGACAAGACGGCCTTCTTCAACATTGCCGGCACCGGCAAGCCGGGCAAGCTGATCGAGTTCGGCGACACCCCCACGATCTTCAGCAACCCGACCGAGAAGGCCACCGAGGACTACGTCTCCGGCCGCTTCGGATAACCAGGCTGCTACAGGCCGGCCACCGTCGAGAGCGCCAACTGCAGGACGAACGCGGCGGCAGCGGTGACAACCGGGGTCGCTACCCAGAACACCAGGATGCGGATCACCAGCCGCCGGTCGGTGCCCGGGAAACACTGGTTGGCGCCGGCGCCAAGGGTTGCCGCCGTCACCGTGTGCGTGGTGGAGACGGGCCAGTGCAGCCCGATCGCGCCCACCAACAGCATCACGGCGCTGTACATCTGCGCGACGAATCCGCGCAGGGGATCGACCCGGGTCAGCCGGTAGCCGATGGTGTAGGAAATCCGCCACCCGCCCGCGAGGGTTCCCGCCGACAGCAAGACGGCCGTCAGCAGGGCCACCCACACCGGCACTGAACCGCCGTCGGAGAGCCCGGCCGCCAGCAGCGCCAGGATCACCACCGCGCTGGTGCGTTGGCCGTCCTGCAGCCCGTGCCCGAAGGCGACGGCGCCCGCGGCAATGGCCTGGGCCCGCCGGGAGCGGGTGTTGACGACATTGGGCGGCGTGTACCGGGCCGCCCAGCCCGCAGGCCAGACCAGCAGGAACGACCCCGCGTAGGCGATCACCGGTGAGATCAGCAGCGGGAGCACCACCTGGGACAGGAGCGAGGCGTCAACGCCCATGACGGGGTTTCCGCCGACGGCGACGCTCGCGACCCCCGCCCCGGCGAGCCCGCCGACCAGGGCATGGGTGGAGGACGAGGGGATGCCGCGCCACCACAAGTAGACGCCCCAGAGGATGGCGCTCAGCAGCGCGGCCAGCAGAATCGTCAGGCCGTTTGTGCCCGGCGGCAGCGACAGCCACGCCTGGCTGACGGCCAGGGCCAGGGCGGCGCTCAGCCCGGCACCGATGAAGTTGAACAGGCTGGCCAGAATCACCGCCACTGTTGGGGTCAGCGCGCGCGTCCGCACGGCCAGCGCCACCGACGAGGACGCGTCCCTGAACCCGTTGAGGAATGCAAAGGCCCCGGCGCAGAGCAGCACCAGGGCAAGGAAGAAGAGCACCACGTCAGGATTCCTTGACGATGATGCTGCCCACCTGGGTGGCGATCCGGCGCATGTCCTTCGTGACTTCCACGAGCTGGTTCGCGACATCGCGGTTGCGCGCGTACTGCATGGCCTTCATCTCGTGGAGCATGTCCGCGACCCAGACCCGGTGCGTGCGCTCGGCACGCTTGGCCAGGCGCAGGATCTCGATCCAGTAGTCCTCGAGGTCGTCCAGATTGTTCAGCCGCCGCATCGCATCGACCGTTAGTTCGGCCTGGCGGCTGATGATTTCCAGCTGGTCGGCGGCCCGCCTGGGCAGCCGTTCGAGCTTGTAGAGGGAGACGAGCTCGGCGGCGGCGTCGAGCTTCTCCATGGCCTCGTTGAGGAACCGGGACAGCGTGTACATGTCCTCGCGCGGCAGCGGGTTCACGAAGCTGGTGCGCATGTGGGTCAGGAGGGCAAAGTGCAGCTCCGCGGATTTGGCCTCGTGGTTGTGCATGTCCTCCACCAGCCGGGCATGCTCGCTGGCCGGGGCGCCGAGGATCTCCGAGAGTGTTCCGGTCCCCAGCACGATCTGGCGCGCCATTTGGGAGAGCAGGTTCAGTCCGGCGGACTCCTGGGGGAACAGGCGCAGCTTCACGTGGTGTCACCGGTCTTCCGGGAGGAGGTTCGCGGGTGGAGTCGGCCGGCCGTGTGACTTGACGGTGACCAGTGCATACGCATCACTTTACCGTCCGCGGCGGGTCCGGCCCGGCCCGACGCGGCGTGTGACGGCGCAGGTGAAAACCGGGCGAACATCAGGGTAAGAAGGCATGAAAATGGTGCCGAACCGGATACGCCTCTCGGCGGTAGGCCGCTCTAGGCGGCTAAATGTTGAAGCCCGGGGGTTTCGCGGTTCGGCACCGCTTTTAGTTTTCTACGTAGGTTCATGCAAGTCAACATTGACAGCCTGCCCGAGCCGTGCGTGTCCTGGGTGCTGCGGGCCCGTCATCCGGGCGCCTGCCGCCCGGCCCGGCTGGCCCCTCAGTCCAGTTCGCCCAGCCGCCACGCGTTGGCGGCGTGCTCGAGGTCCTCGGCCGTCTTGACGAGCAGATGCGAGTTGCGGGTGAGTTTGCTGGCGTGGTTTTCGTTGCTGTGCTCGGCGTTGTCCGCAAGCGTTGCCTGGCCCAGGGCCACCACGCGGCAGAACGCTGCGGAGCGTTCCAGGGCGACGTCGAATTCGCCGTCGAACGCCCCGGAGAGGATGGCGTCCGCCATGGATTTCATCTCATCGGCGCCGGGCGGTTCGGCCGCGCCGGCGACCACATGCGAAACCTGGGCCGTGTCCTTGCCCGCCTTGAAGTAGACGGAGATCCGCTCGGGATCCTGGATGGTGGCGGCCCGCAGGGCGTACAGGCGCCACAGCGCGCCGGGGAGGGACCGGGCGGGGCTTTCGGCCCACATTTCGGCGATTGCTTCCAGGCCCTGCTCATCGGCGAGTTTGACGAGCCGTTTGGTGACTTTGGGATCGTCGCTGTCCCGGCCGCGGCGCACGAGAGCCTGCGCGGCCAGATGGGCCGCCTCCGAGACGCGGGCAGGATCGGCCCCTCCGGCGAAAGGCTCAAAGTCGATCGGTGCGAAGGGTTTCGGCTTGTGGTGCCGCGGGCCGGGGGCGCTTGATCCTGCTTGCTCGCTCATGCCCCCACGCTACTCCAGTGCCGCAAGGGAATCGAGGATCGGTGCGCGCTGCTGCCATAGACGCCGGGGGCCGACGACGCAGGTGCGGCCAACGTGAAAAAAGCCGGCCCGGGTCTGGGGTACAGTGTTAACGTCCAGAAATGGACTGGGCCGAAACGCGCTGCACCAGCGGATTTATCCGCTGGTTCGGGGCTCTCGGCTGGGGCCTTTAGCTCAGTTGGTAGAGCATCGGACTTTTAATCCGTGGGTCGTGGGTTCGATCCCCACAGGGCCCACTCTTTTAGCGAAGAGTGGAAAAACCCCGGTTTCCTGGCAACAGGAAGCCGGGGTTTTTTGTGCCCGCCACCGGGGTCCTGTCCTGGCGGGCCGGGGCCCCAGCCCCCAGCGCTCCGGGGCCCTGGAGCCCTGTGGGTGCAACCACCCGGATTGTACGGCTGGCTAGTTACCAGTTCCGCTAGGCTTGGCGAATGGACTCCCGCGGCGCCTCCGGATACTGGTATGGCCCCGATGACAGCCTGGATCCTCCGGCGGCGATCCTGCAGGCCCTCCGCGACTATCGGATCTCGGAGGTGGCGACGAGGCGGTCCACCCGCGATTCGATGGGGATGGGTGAGACGGACCTGCTGGCTTTGCGCTACCTGCTGCGGGCCAAAGCGACAGGCGAACGGGTTGGTCCGAAGGATCTCAGCCGCGTCCTGGGCATCACCACCGCTTCCACAACGTCCCTGATCGACCGGCTGGTAGCAAGCGGGCACGTCCGGCGGGAGCCGCACCCGACGGACCGTCGCTCCCTTGTGATCGTGCCGACGGTGGCGACGGACTCCGAAGTCCGCGCCACGCTTGGACACATGCACCGGCGCATGATGGAGGTGGCAGAGTCCATGAGCGCGGAGGACGCCCGCGTGGTCATCACTTTCCTCCGCCGGATGAGCGCGGCCATCGGCGCCGAGCGGCATAACTAGCTCGTTTAACTAGTTATATGTATGCTTACTACTTGTTTTTTAGATCTCAACGAGAGTAGGCGCCGTGGCTGAATCCGCAACCCTGACCGGGGACCCCGCGACAGAGCTCCCGCCCGGTGGCCCGCTGCACTGCGGCGCACCCATGCAGTGGACCTCGCCGGAGCCGGCGATGCCCTCCTACTCGTTCGGGCCCGCGGACCCGTCGCTCGATCTCCCGGCCCTGTGGCGCTGTCCGTGTGGCTTCCAGCTCGACGGCGGGATCCAGCTGGATGGTGGCGAACAGGGCGCCGATCAGGCTGCTGCGGAGCTTGCCGCGGCCTGCTGACCCAGCCGCCCGCTTCTCACCCGGCTGCTCTTCACCGCAGCACCGCGTCAGCCGGGAACCGGCTCCTCACCCCGGGGCACCAGCCGGGGCCGGGCCGGCACCAGCGCGGTAGGGGAGGCCACCTGCAGCCGGTCCGCAGGGACACCCGGCAACCCGGATGCCGCGTCCAGACGAAACGTTACGACGTCGCCGGAGCGTTCGTGGGCGACGTGCAGCAAACCGTCGCGGATCAGATGGTGCCGGGGCCAGTTGCCGCCGCTGGGGACGTCGGCCACCGGACGCAGCGCCGCGCCCCCGGCCTCCACCTCCAGCACGCAGATCCGGTTCGAACCGCGGACGCCCACATAGGCGTACCTGCCGTCGGCCGCCAACGCGATCTCTGCCGCCGAATCATCCGGCTGCGCCCCGCCGGCGGTGGCGGGCCCGACGAAAGCGAGCCGGAAGTCCCCGGAGTCCGGCGACAACCCGGCCACAGCCACCTCGATTGAATACTCGGTCACCACAAAGACGTGGCCGTCCGGATGTTGGACCAGGTGCCGGGGGCCGCTGTCCCGAGGCAGGACCACCTCGTGGTCCAGGGCCGGCCCCAGAGCCCGCTCCGCTCCGGAGCTGACATTCCAGATCCGCAGCAGGTCGTGGCCGAGGTCGGTGGTCATCACCCTTCCGTCGGCCAGCATGAGTGCCGCGTGAGCGCGGCTCGGCCGTTTTTCCCGTTCGCCGGGGCCGCCGCCGGGAGCTTCACCGTACGGGTCTCGCGATTCGACGCCGGCCGTCCGGTCAACGATGCCGCCGTCGGCGTCGAGCTCATAGAACAGCACCTGGCCGTCGCCCCAGCAGCAGACAACGAGGAAACGGCCGGAAGGCTCGACGGCGACATGGCAGGCCGCGTCACCGGCTGGCCACGCCGGGCCCGCGGGCTCCAGGCCAAACGCGCCGGCCCGGCGGTAGGCCCGGACGGTCCTGGCCTGCTCGGCCACTGCATAGACCACAGGGAGAGAAGGGTGGACCGCCAGGAAGGACGGCGAGTCGGCCGGCGCCGCAATACCCAGCCACCGCAATGTGCCGTCGGCCGCCGCGGCAACCGCGCCGATCCCCGTGCCGCGGCCGCCGGAATCTGCCGTGTAGGAGCCGGTCCAGATCAGATCGTGTGCAGGCAGGGAGTCCATGTTGTCATCCTGCCAGCCGCCGCCGCCAAGGCATCCCAAGCAGGCGTCACAATCCGCCGCCGCAATCCGCCGCCGCAAAACCCGGCCAATCACAGCAGACCCAATCACAGCTGGCCGCGGGCGGCTTCGGTAGCATGGGGCAATCGAGCAACTGCAGCAAAGGAGGTGGGTCCCGTTCACGCAAGTCCAGCAAGGATGCCCGCCCAGCAGTGCCGGCCGCGGCCAGCTCACGGTGAGGGCGTCTGACACCCGACCGAAAGGCGCTCCCATGCCAGTAATCCGCCATCTTTCCCCGCACGAGATACTCACGGCCAGGCTCCGTTCAGCCGGCTGCGTGTTTGCCGAAGACGAGGCCCGCCTGCTGATCGAGGCGGCCCCGACGCCGGAGGCGCTCGAACGGATGGCCGGCCGGAGGGTCGCCGGCCTTCCCCTTGAACACATTCTCGGTTGGGCGGAATTCTGCGGACTCCGCATCGCGGTCGACACCGGAGTCTTCGTGCCCCGCCGCCGGACGGAATTCCTCGTCCGCCAGGCCGCTGCGCTGCTGGACGCAAGCCGCGTGGCGCGGGGCGACTCCCCGGCACCGGTCGTCGTCGATCTCTGCTGCGGGTCC
>Ga0207683_10002153_pt1 | contig 17293 bp, 13 predicted proteins | sample KBSM73metaG_FD_184333 | JGI IMG/M metagenome (GOLD analysis project Ga0207683, IMG submission 184333) | Miscanthus rhizosphere microbial communities from Kellogg Biological Station, Michigan, USA - KBS M7-3 metaG (SPAdes) (version 2) | ecosystem: Host-associated > Plants > Roots > Rhizosphere >... | reverse complement strand
CGCGCTCAGATCCGAGCCCGCCGCGAGCGCGCGCCCGTAGTCGCCCATCGCGAACTGCTCCACCTCGGTGAGCAGGGCCTCGAGGCTCGCATGCTCGGCGGGTAGCTTGTGGTGATACCAGGCGGTCGCCGCGTACGTGGGCAGTACGGTCTGGTAGGGCAGATCGACACCGGGGTTGCCGGTGGGCCGATCGGGGCTCAGGTCGAAATTCAGGATCTGCGAGAGCAGGATGACACCGTTCAGGTCCACCGAGCGGTCCGCTTCGAGCTCATTCACCACCACCGCCGAGCGTGGCGTGCCGTAGCTTTCCCCGAAGAGGTATTTGGGTGAGTTCCAGCGACCGTATTTGGAGAGGAATTGCGAGATGAATTCGCTGAAGGCGTAGGCATCCTGATCCACCCCGTAGAACGCCTTCTCCTTGTCCTTGCCGGCGATGCGGCTGAAGCCGGTCCCGGGTGCATCGATGAACACCATGTCGGTGGCGTCGAGCAGGCTGTAGGCGTTGTTCGTCAGGGAATAGGGCGCCGCCGGGGTGTGCTTGTCGGTTGCCGTCACGATGCGACGCGGCCCGAAGGCCCCCATGTGCAACCACAGCGTGGCCGAACCGGGACCGCCGTTGTAGAAGAAGGTCACGGGCCGCGGGCCGCCGCCGCTCTTGAAATAGGCGACGTAGAACATCGCGGCCTCGGCGCTGGGATTCGGCGGGATACCGCCTTCCTCGCCGCCCGCGGGTGTGGGCTTTTCGCTCGCCGGATCGCGCGGCACGTCGTCCCAGCCCTTCGGGTGCACGATGAGAGTTCCTGCAATCGCCTGATAGGCAAGCGGGCGGCCGCCGATCGTGACGCTGCCGCTGCTGGTGACGGCCTCGGCCTTAAAGGGCTCGAACTTGTGTCCCTCGGGCTTCCTTGAGTCGCTCTCGGGCTTGGGATCCTGACCCTTGGAGTCCGGTGTCGCTGCCAGGGCGGTGCATGATGTCAGTGCGATGACTGCCATCAGGGGCCATAAACGAACTCGGCTCATGCCGTCTTCCTTCAACTTCACCGTCCGCAAGGGGACGCGGAAGTCTAGCCGACCGACCGCGTAAAGTGAGCTTGCCGGGTCCGCGTCCGAGCCCGCGGAAAGCAAAGTATTGTCAAGATGCGCCCGGGCCCACCCGGCCCTGGCGGCACGCGCGGGATGGTGGCGAACCAGCCGCGCTGGCGGCCGACCCGGCGGGTGCTATTGCTGCGCCAGATCCGACAGCGAGGGTCGGTCGAGATGCAGTGCGGGCGCTGCCCGCTGGAAGCTGAGCACGAGTTCCTCGCTCGTGTGGCGAACCTGATCCCCGTCCACGGCAGCGAGGTTCGCCGCCTGCAGCTGGGACCTGAGCGCCATGATCTTGGTGCGCAGCGCCTGTGCCAGTGCCGGGTCGCGCGCTTCGAGCGCCGCGGCGAACACCAGCTGGTAGGCAGCGTCGATGCCGTCGACGTTGTTGCGCATGTCATCGATCGAGGTGCCGCTGAAGCGCGACTCGCCGCCGTCGGCCTTGCTCTCGCCAATCTCATAGGCCAGCTTGGCGGCACCTTCGAGCATGCCCTGGCCAGTCAGGCGCGTGTCGCGGACCTTGAGACGCAGATCCGTCAGGTGGAAGATCAGGGCGTCGGTGGCCGCAATCGCATCCGCGCGGCGGGCGCCGAACAGGCGCGCCTCGATGAAGTGAAAGCCGCTGACCGCGCTCGGCCAGGCATCGATCTCGGCATCCAGCTCGGAAGTGAAGCCACTGGTAAACACCTCGGCGCGCTCCCACCCGACGCGGGCCGCGATCCAGGCGCGCTGGGCACCCTCGAGATCATTGGCCAACATGCGCGCGCGCATGCTCTTGACATCGGCCAGGCACTGCTCGACCGCAGTCGTGAGCTGCGGGCGATAGCGCTCGGCGGCAACGTCCAGCGAAGGCGTTGGCGGCGCTGACGCCGCCGCAGCCAGCGCGCCTGCGCGTAATGTCAGCGAGAACAGCAGCGCGGTGAGAGCGGTCGTCACCTTCGCCACCCTCACGAACCCTGGTCTCATTCGTTTTTGCTCTCGGGTCAGTCAGCGGATGCCCGCACTACACCCGCGTTGTCTTTCAGAATCATGACAGCGAAGGCGCGGGAACGCGGCGCGCGGGAACTGCCTCGATGCTTGGCCGCAGCAAAGTTCACCAATCTGCAAGAGAACTGCAATCGCCCCCGGATAAAAAACACCGATCAGCGCACGGATTTCCTGTGACGCTCGTTCTGGGAGGGAAAATGAAATTGCATCCGCGCAGCCCGAAGATATGGATTGCTTCAAGCGCAGCGGCCCTGGTGCTGACGAGCGCTGTGGTCGCACCCGCATTCGCCGACCACGAGGATGGTTCTTCGAGGACCAAGACCCCGATCAAGCACGTCGTGATCATATTTGGCGAGAACGAGAGCTTCGACCACTACTTCGGCACCTACCCGGTGGCCCGCAATACCGAGCAGCCGCTGTTCAAGGCGGCTCCCGATACGCCCTCCGTGAACGGATTCAACGCCGGGCTCTTGAGCAAGAATCCGAACCTGTTCAACCCGGTTCGCCTCGGCCGCCAGGACGCCTTCACCTGCTCTTTCAACCATGACTACACCGCCGAACAGAAGGCGGCCGATGGCGGCCTGCTCGACAAGTTTGTGCAGGCCACGTCGCGCACCGGCACCGGTTGCGCCACCGATGGCTCAACAGTCATGGGGTACTTCGACGGCAATACCGTCACGGGGCTGTGGAACTACGCGCAGAACTACGCACTGAATGACAACTCGTTCGACACAAACTTTGGGCCCTCCACCGTCGGCGCCGTCAATCTGGTTTCCGGCCAGACGGGCAACGGACATCTCGCGACGAGCTTTGCCAACGGCAAGGTAACCAATTTCATGCCCGTGACGGTGACCGGCGATCCAGACCCGGCGCTGGATGACTGCGGCGCGGACGCCGGCGGGACGAAGGCCGGTGCCAAGACCGTGGAGATGCAGGGCCGCAACGTCGGCGACCTGCTGAACCTCAAGGGCGTGACGTGGGGCTGGTTCCAGGGTGGCTTCGCGCCCACCGCGGCCGCCGTGGTGAATGCCGACGGCTCAACCAACACGCCGGCGGTCTGCGGCGCTTCCCACGTGGAGCACCAGTTCGGGTCACTCGTGGTGCCTAACCCCACCATCAATCCCGGTGCGGACATCCACGTCCCGACCGCCGACTACTCCGCGCACCACGCGCCGTTCATGTACTACGCCTCGACGCGCAACCCGCACCATCTGCGCCCTGTCTCGGTGGCCGAGATCGGGCACAACGGTCGCGCCAACCATCAGTACGACATGACGGACTTTTACGCCGCGCTGAATGCGCACAACCTGCCGGCGGTATCGTACCTGAAGGCGCCGAAGTACCAGGACGCGCACCCGGGCAACTCGGACCCGCTGCTCGAGCAGGTGTTCATCGTGCAGGTGATCAACGCCCTGCAGCAATCGGAGGAGTGGAAGGACACCGCAGTGTTCCTGGCGTGGGACGATTCCGACGGTTGGTACGATCACGTAACCGGTCCGATCGTCAATGCCTCGGCCAATGCGTCCGGCACCGATGACACCGATACCAACGCCAACGATTCGTTCATCCCCACGTTGCCGCTGTCGGCCTCGACGGCGCCGGCGAACTCCGCGGCGCTTCCGACCTCCGGGGTCTGCGGACGACCGGGCAACGGCGCGCTGGCGGGCCGCTGTGGCTACGGCCCGCGCCTGCCGCTGCTGCTGATTTCCCCGTGGGCGCGGCAGAACTTCGTCGACCACACACTGACGGATCAGACTTCCATGCTGGGCTTCATCGAGCAGAACTGGGGGCTGGAGTTCATCGATCAGTTCCCGCCCGCCGCAGGCCAGGGGTCGTTCGATCGCCTCGCCGGAACATTGATGAACATGTTCGACTTCGACGGTAATCCCGACAAGCGGCCGGTCATCCTGGATCCGCTGTCCGGACGCATCGTCCGCAGGTAAGACCGCAACGTGCGGCAGGCCAGAACGAGCACCCTGACCGGGTGCTCGTTGTGGCCCTGCGGCCTGTGCCGGCCATGCCACAAAGCAATCGAACCGCAGTACGCGCCCTGGGCGTGGCGCTCGGCTGGTTGCCGTTGCTGGCGGGCGGCGCACCGCCCGCAGGAGCCGGCACGGTGCTGCCGCTGGGAACCGATCTTGGCGAGGAGGCGTTTACCCGCCCGCGCGAGGTATTCCGCTCGGAGGCTGCCGGCGGCCACAAGTCCTACATGGTGCTCCTCGGAGACGTCGCCTTCAGCTCCCCGCGGCTGCTCGGCACGGTGGCGCGCCAGGCCGGGATCAGCTGCGCTACCTGTCACGTCAACGGCACGACCAATCCCTTGCTGTACGTCCCCGGACTCTCGACGCACCCGGGAAACTTCGACACGACCAGTGCGGTATTCAATCCCAAGACCGACGACGGCATCCTCGACCCCCTGACGGTTCCGAGCCTGCGCGGCGCCCACCTGCTCGCTCCCTACGGGCACGACGGACGTACGCTTTCCCTGCGGGATTTTGTCCGCAACGTGGTGGTGAACGAGTTCGCCGGCGCCGAGCCGCCCGCGCAGATCCTGGATGCGCTGGTCATCTACATCGAGGACATCGACTTCGCACCGAACCGGCGCCTGGGTGCCGGCGGCCGCCTCGTCGGCGCGGTGACTGCGGCGGAGCAACGTGGCCGCACGCTTTTCTTCAGACCGTTCGCGCACGACGCGAGCCTGAGTTGCGGGGGCTGCCACCAGCCGGCCGAGGCCTTCGTCGATCACCGGCAGCATGATGTCGGCTCGGGCGGTCTGTACAAGACACCGACGCTGCTCAACGCGAACTTCAACGCGCCTTACTTTCACGACGGGCGCTTCGCCGATTACGGCGAGGTGGTGGCTTACTTTGACACGGTCTTCAGGCTCGGATTCAGCGCGCGCGACCGCACGGACCTCGTCGCCTACCTGAGCGCGATTGGCGATGGGGAGCGGGCGGTGATTGCTGATGATGTCGATACCCGGGTCAGGGAACTCACCGACTTCGCCGTCGTGTTGGACACCGCACTGCCACAGCATGACGCCGCCGCAGCCACTCTCGTGGTCGACGCCCTGAACCGGGAGCTGCGCGAACTCACCGAGAAGTTCCCGGAGCGCAAGGACAGCGCCGTCACCGGGGGCCTTGCCGAGCGCTCCCGGGCCCGCAGCGAGCTGAAGGAACTGGTGCTGTCTCTGCACGGCCTGGACGATGCCATACAGGCGGGACGGTTCGAGGCCGCCGCCGCTGCGCTCGGCACCTACCGGGCGCAGCTGCCGCCGACGGTGGCGGCCATGAGGGCCGCACGCAACTGGTCTCTGTTCGATCGCCAGATTCACGACGCGCACTTCGCAGCCCTGCGTCAGCTGTACCAGGCGGGCGCTGACTCCGCCTCGGCCACGACGGCGTCGCAGCTGCCCCCGCGACCGTCAATGTCACCCACGAACTGACCGCCGCACGTGGCTCTCGGTGTCCTCCTACGGTGGCTGAGGTTGCCCGCCGATGGGTGGGGTGACGCGCGGCATCGAAGCTCTTGGCGTTGATAGTCATCAGCGGAGAGTGTGATGGCAAGGTACGGCAAGGCCGCGGGCGCCAAAGTGGAGCGCGCCATGAAGGAACGCAAGGCGGGCAAGCTGCGCAGCGGCCGCTCGGGCAAGAAGGTAACCAGCCGCAAGCAGGCAATCGCGATCGGCTTGTCCGAAGCGCGCAAACGGGGAGCAAAGGTCCCGCGCCGGAAGAGCTCCAGCCGCGGTTAGTCCTGCGCCGCGGCGCCTTGCGCGGCGAAGATCCTGCGCACCGCCTCCATGGTGTCGGCGTCCTCGACGCGCTTGTCCTCGCGGTAGCGTTTCACGCGCGCCAGTCGCAGCGCCATGCCGCCCGGATAGCGGCTGCTCGCCTGCAGATCGCTGAAGGCGATCTCGACGACGAGTTCCGGGCGCACGTACACCGTCAGCGGATCGCGGTGGCTCTCGCGCACCAGCAATTCCCGGGTCTGCCACTCGAGCAGCGCGTCGGTGAGGCCCTTGAAAGTCTTGCCCAGCATGACGTATTCGCCCGTGGCAGGCTCCCGCGCGCCGAGGTGCAGATTGGAGAGTTTGCCCGTGCGTCGCCCGTGGCCCCACTCGGCCGCCAGCACTACCAGGTCGAGTGTGTGGGCGCGTTTGATCTTCAGCCAGCTGGCGCCGCGGCTGCCCGCCTCATACGGGGCATCAAGGGCCTTGGCCATGACCCCCTCATGACCGGCCGCGAGCGCGGCCTCGTAGAACGCCGCCGCCGCTTCCGCCGACGCGGTAACCAGTCGCGGGACGCGCCTGGCCGCCGGCACGGCCGCAGCCAGGGCCGCAAAGCGCTCGTGCGTCGGGCGCTCCACGAGGCTGCGCCCCTCGCTACGCAGGCAATCAAAGAAGAATGCCTGCAGTGGCAGCTGCGCGCGCAGCTCCTCCACCCGCAGCTTGCGCCCGAAGCGGCGCATCGTGACCTGAAACGGCAGCGGCCGCTGCGCCGCATCCAGGGCGATGGCCTCCCCGTCCAGGATCAGCTCCTGGGCCGGGAGGGTGCGAACGAGTTCGACAACTTCCGGGATGGCCGCGGTGACCTCGTTCAGCGCCCGTGTGTAGATGCGCACCGTCGCTGCCTGCTTGTGCACCTGGATGCGGGCGCCGTCCATCTTCCACTCGAACGCGAGCTCGCCGGGTAACTCCTGCAGCGCCGCGCCGACATCAGCCGCGGTCTGCGCCAGCATCGGCGCCACCGGCGAGAACAGCTGCAGCTGGAACTGATCCAGCGCGGTCTCGCCCTGCAGCAACGCCGCGGCCGCCACCGCGCCCAGGTGCTTGGAGTACATCGCGGCACGGCGCACGCGCTGCACCGGTAGTTGCGCGGCCGCGGCGATGGCCTCGAGCATGACGCCCGTCAGCGCACCCTGTCGCAGTTCGCCGCTGAGCAGACGCCCTAGGAACTGTTGCTCCGCGGACGTCGCCCGTGCGAACAGCTCGCGCAGCGTCGCGCTGCGCCGTGCCGCGGAACCTGCGCCGCGCAGCAGCGCGAGCCCGTTCAGTGCCTGGTCGACATCCGCTACGGCCAGGGAGGCGCGGGCCGCGGGAGCTGAGGCTGCTGCCTCCTGCAGCGCGGCGTAGCCGAGCCCGATGCTGCCCTGCGGCGTTTCTCCGGAGAGGTAGAGCGTGCTGATGCCGACCTCGTCGGGCGCGAGCGCGCGCAGCAAGGCCGCCAGCTCGCGCACCTTGCTCAGGCGGCTGCCGGTCGCGCCCACGCGCTGCGAAGCCTCGACCAGGGCGGCCAGGAGTGTCATGGCCGCATTGTAGGTGCTGCCGGGGCGCGCCGACCGGCAGCAGCGCAACCGTCAGCGGAGGGCTTGGACGAGGCTTAAGAGGTTCTGCGGCACCACGCGGATGATCCCGCCGCGCGGGCTGTCGATGTCGGCGATGAGCAGGAATGCGCTCGACACCGCGAACGGCAGCACCATCAGCATCACGAGCCGCGTCTTCAGATGGCGGGTGGCGTAGCCGAGCAAGACGTTGGACATCAGGGCGATCAGTATCAGCAAGGTCCACGCGCCCGTGGGTATGCGGTTCCACCAGGCTGACTGGGTATAGCCCTGGGAGTTGAGGACGTCGTTCATGCCCCACACCGCCAGCGCGCTCAGCGGATTGGGGACCTCGGCGGCGGCGCGGGACACGAGCTCCCACATCTCGGCCTGCAGCTGACTGGTCCTGGCGTTGATCTCGCTCAGCTTGCGCGCGTCGCGGGTACCATAGAAAAGGACGCGCTGGTGCGCATACTCACGCAACAGCGCGCGCGTCTGCGGGACAACCGCGGCAGGCAGCAGGTCGGCACGCAGGTACTCGGTGCCGATCGCATTCGCCTCGGCCTCTTCGTAGTTCTTGCGCTGGTCGTAGCGCCCGATCGCCATCGAGAAGCTGAAGGCGATGATGAGGCCCAGCAGCGTGAGTGTCGCGGTGAGCACCAGGCTGAAGGCGGCGGTTGCCTGCTCGCTTTGCGGCACGTACTCGCCCAGGAATGAGGCGCCCACCCACGCGCACAGCCATAGCGCCACGAACGAAACGATGAAGATCAGTATGGGGAAATCCAGCAGGGTTTTCATGCCGGTGCCTTCAGGAGACTGGCGCTGCGCCGCCCTCGCGGCGCCGGCGATCGACGAATGCGCTCAGTGCCTCGTGCACGCTCGCATCCATCGGCGGCGGCTGAAAAGCCGCGAGCGTCTCCCGCCACAGCGTCCCGGCGCGCTCGGTCGCGGTCCTGGCGCCGCCATCGGACCAGGCGCCGAAGTTGCGCCAGTCCGAGACCAGTGGTGTATAGAACGCGTCGCGGTAGCGTTGCATGGTGTGGGCGGCGGCGAAGAAGTGCCCGCCGGGCCCGACCTCCGCCACGGCATCGATGCCGATTTCCTCCAGCGACGCGGACACCGGCTGGAACAGCTCGGCAAACATCTGCAGCATCTCGACATCGAGGATGAACTTCTCGGTCGAGGCGGTGAGACCGCCCTCCAGCCAGCCGGCCGCGTGCAGCACGAAGTGGCAGCCGCCGAGCAGCGCACCCCACAGACTCATCTGCGACTCGTAGGCGGCCTGGGCGTCCGGCGCGTTGGCGGCGGTCGCGCTCGAGCAGCGCCAGGGCGCGCCGATGCGGCGTGCCAGCTGACCGGCGCCGAAGGCCGCCTTGGTGTATTCGGGCGTACCGAATGCCGGCGAACCGGACTTCATGTCGACGTTCGAGGTGAAGCTGCCGTACATGATCGGCGTTCCGGGCCGCACCAGCTGCGCGAGCGTGATGCCGAACAGGGCTTCGGCATGCGCGAGGGTCAGTGCGCCGGCGATGGTGATCGGCGCCATGGCCCCCGCGAGGGTAAAGGGTGTGATGATGACCAGCTGGCCGTGGCGCGCAAATTCCAGGATGCCGTCCGTCATCGGCAGGTCAAGCTGCAGGGGCGAGTTGGTGTTGCAGATGGTGTAGCAATGCGGCTCGCTCTGAAAGGTCGCCTCGTCGATGCCGTGCGCGATGCGCAGCATCTCAAAGCAGTCGGCCAGCTGTCCGTCGCCGCGACAATAGAAGTAGGGCACCTTGTCCCCGAGCGTCAGCTGCGCGAAGGTGGTGTCCAGGTGGCGTTCGGCAATCGAGACGTCCTGTGGTTCGACCATCTGGCCGAGGACGTGGATGACGTCAAAGGCCTGCGACAGGCGCACCCAGTCGCGAAAGTCCGCGATCGTCCCCGAGTGCTTGCCGTGCTGGGCGTCACTGACACTCGGCGGACCGGCGACGGGTGCGAACACGACGTGGCGACCCCCGACGCGGCACGAGCGCTCGGAGTTGCGTGCAATCAGGTTCGCTTCCGCCGGTACCGAAGCAAGCGCCTGGTTCACCAGGGCCGGATCGAGCCGCACCATGTGGGTCGATTCATCGACGCTCGCGCCGGCCGCCGCGAGCACGGCACGTCCCCGGGGCGAGAGGATGCGCATTCCCTGGCGCTCGAGGATGCCGAGCGCCGCCACGTGCATGCTCTCGACCTGGTCGTCGGAGAACAGCTTCACCGGCTCGAACGGATTGATCAGACGCCGGTAGCGGACCGAGCGCCCGATGAGCGGGGCCGCACCCGCTCTCGGGGTGTCTCGCCTGCGAGGTCTCATGTTTTAGGACAGCTCCGGTTGCACGCGGTGCGGGGAGTATGCCATTTGCGCGCTCCGCGCCCACCGGCTCATGGCCGCCTCGCGCGGCAAAGCCCGTATAAAGGGAAGCCTGCCGGCGCACCGTTCGCCCGGGCGCGGCTGCCCGCACTTGAGGGGACCTGCGAAATGTCGGATCCGAAGACCCACTACGAGCAGCTGCTGGCGCAGTACTACACCTGGATGTTCGGCGTCTCCTTCGCGGATAAGGTCGCCGAGCAGCAGGCGCTGCTGCAGCGCATCCTCGGGCCGGCGCCCGTGTCGGGCGGTACGCGCGGCGCCGCGCTCGATCTGGGGTGTGGTCCCGGCTTCCAGTCCCTGGCGCTGGCAGAGCTCGGCTTCGCTCCGGTCATCGCGCTGGACACCAGCGCGGCACTGCTGGCTGAACTGCGCGGTCACGCCGGCGGCCGGCCGATTCTGGGCCACGAGGCGGACCTGCTGTCGCTTGCGTCCCACGCGGACGCGGGATCGGCGGCGGTCATTACCTGCATGGGCGACACGCTCACGCACCTTGCGGATCAGCAGTCCGTGCGCAGCCTGTTCGCGCAGGTGGCTGCCGCGCTGGCACCCGGCGGGCGGCTGATCATCACTTATCGGGACCTGAGTGAGGAACTGACGGGCCTGGATCGCTTCTTCGACGTACGCAGCGACGCCGACACGGTCATGAGCTGCTTTGTGGAGTACGACACCCCCGGGACCGTGATGGTCCATGACCTGGTGCACGTGCGCGAGGAGGCGCACTGGCGGCTGCGCAAGAGCTGCTACCGCAAGCTGCGGATGTCCTGCGCCTGGGTGACGCAGGAGCTGGTGCGGGCCGGGCTGACCGTGGCGCCAGCCGGCATGGCCGGACGGCTGGTGCTGCTGGAGGCGCGCAAACCCTGACGCGCCGCTTGGCGCGCGCCGGCTTCCCGCGAGGCTCTGGCACGGCTCGGGACGCCGCCCCGGGCGTTCGCCGCGCTCGGCCTCCGGGAGGTAGTATTCGCTCGCCGCCTAACCGGGAATCCGCCATGTCCGCCGTCGCCAGTGTTGAGCAGATCCGCAGCCACTTTCCGGCGCTCCAGCGTCGTCACAACGGCTTCCCGGTGGCGTACTTCGACGGCCCCGGAGGCACGCAGGTACCAAAGGTCGTGGTTGATGCGGTCGCGGATTACCTGCTGCACCACAACGCCAATACCCATTGGGCGTTTCCCAGCAGCCACGAGACCGACGCGGCCATCCTCGGCGCGCGCGGCGCTCTCGCGGACTGGCTCGGCGGCGAGCCGGAGGAGATCGTTTTCGGCGCCAACATGACGACCCTCACGCTGCATCTGGGCCGCGCGCTGGGCCGCGACTGGCGCGCGGGAGAGGTGATCGTGCTGACCGAACTGGATCACCATGCCAACTCCGACACCTGGCGCCAGGTGGCCCGGGAGCGCGGCATCGAAGTGCGGGTGGTGCGCATGCGTCCCGAGGACGGACGCCTGGACGAGGACGACCTGGCGCGCAAGCTCACCCGCGGGGTCCGGCTGTTCGCCGTGGGCGCAGCCTCAAACGCGCTCGGCACGGTCAATGACGTGGCGCGGCTCACAGCACAGGCGCACGCGGTCGGCGCACAGCTGTTCGTCGACGGCGTCCATTTCGCGGCACACCAGATGCCCGAGGTAGGCGCCTGGGGGTGCGATTTCTTTGCCTGCTCCGCCTACAAGTTCTACGGGCCGCACGTCGGGGTGTTGTGGGGCAGGCGCGGGCTGCTCGAGCAGCTGGACGTGCCCAAGCTCGCACCGGCGGCCGACAGCGCGCCGGAGCGGCTGGAAACCGGGACGCTGAACCATGAGGGCATCGTGGGAGCCGGTGCGGCGATCGAGTATCTGGCCTCCCTGACGCGGGCCGATCTGCCGCGGCGTGAGCGCTTGGCACAGGTGGCCGGGGTGCTGCACGAGCGCGGCGCGGAGCTGCTGGGCAAGCTCTGGAGCGGACTGGCCGCGATCCCGGGCGTCACGCTCTACGGCCCACCGCCCGCGAGCGCCCGCACCGCGACACTGTCCTTTACTCTGGCCGGACACGATGCGGAGGCCATCGCCACGGCACTCGCTGCCCGCGGGGTGTTCGTCTCGCACGGGGATTTCTATGCCACCACCGTGGCGCGCATTTACGGACGCGAGCGCGATGGCTTCGTGCGTGCCGGCTGCGCCGCCTATACCACCGCCGATGAGGTGGCGCGCCTGCTCGAGGCGGTAAGGAAACTCGCGGTCTGACGGTCTTCTTGGCGGGTCTGGCTCTAGCGCAGGGGGTCCTCGTGCACAAGCTTCTCCATCTGACGCTGGCCGCGGTCGCCAGCACCGTGCTCGTGGCCGGATGCGGCGCCCCGGCACCGCAGGCGCCGGCGCGTTCCGCGAGCGCGTACCTGGATAACGCCGGCCGGGACGATGTCCTCAGCGGCGGGGTGCGGATGATCCCGGTGCAGACCCCCAAGGGTACCTTCCGGGTGTGGACCAAGCGGGTTGGTAACAACCCCCGCATCAAGGTGCTGCTGCTGCACGGCGGCCCGGGATTTACCCACGAGTACTTCGAGGCCTTCGACAGCTACTTCCCGGGGGCGGGCATCGAGTACTACTACTACGATCAGCTCGGCTCGGCCTACAGCGATCAGCCCAAGGATGCCTCACTCTGGGACCTGCCACGCTTTGTCGAGGAAGTGGAGCAGGTGCGCGTGGCCCTCGGACTGGGGCCGGATAATTTCTACCTGTTCGGTCAGTCCTGGGGCGGGTTGCTGGCACTGGAATACGCACTCAAGTACCAGCAGCAGCTGAAGGGACTCATCATCTCCAACATGATGGCGAGCATACCGGCCTACAACGTTTACGCCCACGAGGTGCTGATGCCGGTGATGGACCAGGGGGCACTTGCGCAGATCCGGCATCTCGAGGAGACCGGCGACACGGAGAATCCGCGTTACATGGAGCTGCTGATGAAGCAGCAGTACGAGGTGCACATCCTGCGCCTGCCGCAGGAGCAGTGGCCGGAGCCGGTCGCGCGCGCCTTCGCGCACCTGAACCGGGACGTGTACGTCGCCATGCAGGGACCGAGCGAGCTGGGGGCGAGCGGCAGCCTCGTCAACTGGGACCGCACCAAGGAACTCGCGACCCTGACGGTGCCGACACTCACCATCGGGGCGCGCTACGACACGATGGATCCGAAGCACATGGAGTGGATGGCGAAGAGTGTGAGGAACGGCCGCTACCTCTACTGCCCGCAAGGTAGCCACCTGGCCTTGTACGACGATCAGAAGGTCTATGTCGAGGGGCTGATCGCCTTCATCCGCGACGTGGACGCCGGAGCCTTCCCGACGCAGCGGCGCTAGCGGCCCTGCACCGGCGGCCCGCCTCACTCAACGTCGATGCTGCGAACGAGCAGCACCTCGCAGGCGCCGGCACCCGCATCCGCGCGTGTCAGTGAGGTGCGGATCCAGGCGCCGTCGTCGCGGCGAGCGTCGATCAGCTGACCGCCGAGATGCACGACCTCGCCAACCCGCAGCCGGGCGAGTTGCGAGCGTATGCGCTCATCGGCTGGAATCAGATGAGTGTTGGCGCTGTGGCTGATCACCGTCTCGCGCGCCAGCGGCAGCGTTCCATGCGGCCGCCAGCTGTAGAAGCGTGCCGACTGCTCGATGTCGAAGTGCGCCAGCAGCTGGTTGTCCGACATCGGGCCCCAGCCGAGCGCGAGGTCCTCCGGAATAAGATCGGCCAGTGCGTCGAATCGATAGTCGGCGCGGGACAGGATGCGCGCGGTGATGTCGTAGTCGGCGCGCGGGGTCAGGCGCCACTTGCCCAGGCGCACTTCGGTGGTATCGCGCGCCTCACTCTGGCGTGGCTCCTCAGGGGCCAACACCCCGTCCGCCGGATGCACGGCGCGCAGTTCGAAGCGGTGCCAGCCGCTGTAGAGAGCGATGGCGACGACTGTGACGGACAGCACGGTGCGCAGGTCCATGCGATGATCTTCGCTCCGCCCACGCGGTCCACGCCGTGACCGCCATCTTGGTTAGCGCGTTCTGCGGTTGGCGGCGCGCCCGAAGGCACGAGACTGCCGCCAGGGCCGTGCTGCCAGCAGGTCATGGCAGGGTGCCTTGGGGGTGTGCTTCGTGGGCCCTCATCGCGGCGGCCCTAAGTTCGCGGTTACCTGGCCGCCTCGCTGGCGGCCTTGGGCCGTCATGCGCACAACGCGCCACGGCAGGATCCGCTGACCGCCGCGGGCGGCGGGACTTTGCGGCGCGCCGCATTTCGCAGGCGGGTAAGATCGACGTAAGCGCCGTGGCAGGGAGGCTGGATTGAACCTATCGGGACGCGAGGTGCTGCGGGTCACGGCGGCCGCATGGTTCTCATGGGGCGCGCTCCTGGCGCACGCCAAGAACGGCGGCGACGCCTGCGCGCTGCTCTCGGCCGCCCAGGTGAGTACCGTGCTGGGCGTGCCGGTGCAGGAGGGCGAGCATATCGTGCCGGACCTGCTGACCTCGTGCGGCTGGGCCGGGCCCGGCGGTCCCAGCATAGGTAGCAAGAAGATCGTCCTGAGCCTCATGACCGCGCGCTCGTTCGTGGCGGGCAAGACGCCGGTCAAGGGCGTCACCATGAGCGTCGCCGAGGGTGTCGGCGATGACGCCTACTTCATCAGCATGCCGCCCTTTGGCACCGCGCTGAGCGTCAAGAAGGGCGATGCCTACTTCCAGCTGCGGATCGCCGGGTTTCCGAGCGGCCAGGTGCGCACGCTCGAACGGGCGCTCGCCCTGCGCCTCCTCGATCGGGTCTAGAGGCGCCGTCGGCCGGCACCGCGTCCCGCGAGCGGCAACGGCCGGCGGCAGCTGCCCCGCCGGCGTGGTACCTTTTGCGTATCAGTTTGGTGAGGAGTCTCTGAAGGATGCCCAGCAGAGTTCCCGACGGTGAGCAGCGCGGCTGGATCATTCCGATCGGTGGCGCAGAGAATAAGGAAAATGACCGCCGCATCCTCGAGCGCTTCGTGCGGGTCTCGGGGGGTGAGGATGCCGACCTTGTCGTCATCCCCACCGCCAGCCGCATGCACGAGACCGGGGCGCGCTATGAGCAGGTGTTCACGGACATCGGCGCTGCGCGCGTGACGGTGATGGACTTTGACACCCGCCGCGACTGCCAGGAGCCCGGACGACTGCGGCGTCTGGAGGAGGCGACCGGCATCTTCTTCACCGGCGGCAATCAACTGCGCCTGACCACCCTGCTGGGGGGGACCCCGGTGGCCAAGGTGATCCGCGCGCGCAACGCACATGGCGTGACCGTCGGCGGCACCAGCGCGGGAGCGAGCATCCTCAGTGAGCACATGATCGCCTCCGGGGATGAGGGCTCGGCCATGATCGCCGGCAGCGTGCGTCTGGCTCCTGGCCTGGGCCTCACCAACCGCTTCATCATCGATCAGCACTTCCGCCAGCGCGATCGGCTCGGCCGCCTGCTCACCGCCCTGGCGTACAACCCGTTCGCGATCGGCATCGGCCTCGATGAGGACACTGCCGCCTTCATCGCGGCCGACGAGACGATCGAGGTGGAGGGCAGCGGCGGGGTGACCATCGTGGATGCCTCCGAGGTCAGCTATTCCTCGATCGACAAGGCTAACGATGGTCAGCCAGTTGGCATGCTCGGGTTGCGACTGCATCTGCTGGTGCCGGGGATGACCTTCAATCTGAAGAGCCACCAGGCTTCGGCCGGCACGCTCGTGCACTCCAAGGAGTAGTCGACCGCCGGCACACACAGGCGCGGCAAGTTGCCCCGAACAACTATTAGATGAGCAACATCCATGCGCATTCTTGACCGTTCCGTTTACGTCGGCCCCTCGCTCTACGCGCGCTTTCCGGTCATCCGGCTGGAGCTGGATCTGGGTGCGCTCGAGGCCTGGCCGACCGGGCGCCTGGGCGCGGGCTTCATCGATGCACTCGCCGCGGCGCTGCCGGGACTTGCCGAGCATGGCTGCTCGTACCGCGAGCCGGGGGGATTTTTCCGCCGCATGCGCGAGGGCGAGGGTACCTGGCTGGGCCACGTGCTCGAGCACGTGGCGATCGAGCTGCAGAACATCGCCGGCGAGGAAGTGACCTTCGGCAAGACGCGCGGCGCGGGTCCGCCGGGTGTCTACACGGTCGTTTACGAGTACGCCCAGCGCGATGAGGGTATCGCGGCGGGCGAACTTGGGCTGCGGCTGCTGTGTTCGCTGCTGCCGCCGCAGTTGCGGCCCGCGGACGGCGTGCCGGCCGACTGGAGCTGGCCGGAGGCCCGTGACCAGTTCATCCGCTTCGCGCAGCGGCGCGCGCTCGGCCCCTCGACCGCCTCGCTGGTGCGGGCCGCGGAGCAGCGCGACATCCCCTGGCTGCGGCTCAATGACCAGTCGCTGGTGCAGCTCGGGCACGGCAAGTACCAGCAGCGCATCCAGGCGACCGTGACCGGGCGCACGCCGCACATTTCCGTGGAACTTGCCAGCGACAAGGAAGAGACCAACAAGATTCTCGGAGGCCTGGGCCTGCCGGTGCCGCAGCAGGAACTGGTGCAGAGCGAGACGCAGGCGGTACGCGCCGCGCGCCGCATCGGCTTTCCCGTGGTCACCAAGCCCTACAACGGCAACCACGGCCGCGGCATTTCCATTCGCCTCACGACCGATGCGGAAGTGGCCCAGGGTTTCCTGGCGGCCCGCGAGCATTCCCGCTCTGTCATCGTCGAGACGTTTCTCGAGGGTGACGATCATCGCCTCCTGGTCGTGAACGGCGAGCTCGTGGCGGCCACACGGCGCACGCCCGGGCACGTGGTGGGCGACGGTGAACACGACATCGCGGCGCTGGTTGAGATCGTCAACCAGGATCCGCGCCGCGGCGTCGGGCATGAGAAGGTGCTGACGCGCCTCGAGCTGGATGCCCAGGCACACAAGATGCTCGAGCGCGCAGGAATGACCGCCGCGTCCGTGCCCGCCCGTGGCCAGATGGTTTATTTGCGCTCGACGGCCAACCTCTCCACCGGCGGCACCGCTACCGATGTCACCGATGTCATTCATCCGGACAACCGCGAAATGGCCGAGCGCGCGGTGCGCGCCATCGGTCTTGACGTCGGCGGCGTCGATTTCCTGTCGAAGAACATCACCGAGAGCTATCGCAGCATCGGCGGTGGCATCTGCGAAGTGAACGCGGCGCCGGGGTTCCGCATGCACGTCGCGCCAAGTGAAGGCAGCGCGCGTGACGTGGCCGCCCCGGTGATCGACATGCTGTTCCCGCCCGGAGCGGCCGCACGCGTGCCGATCGCGGCGATCACCGGCACCAACGGCAAGACGACGACCGCGCGCATGCTGGCGCACATCACCAAGATGGCCGGCTTTACCCCGGGGCTGACGACCACCGATGGCGTCTACATCGACGGCCAGCGCACCGTGCCGGGCGACATGACCGGCCCGGTGTCCGCGCGCATGGTGCTCGCAGATCCGCAGATCGACGTGGCGGTGCTCGAGACGGCGCGCGGCGGACTGCTGCGCGCCGGCATGGGCGTGAACGAGGTGAACGTT
>Ga0207683_10002152_pt1 | contig 17299 bp, 14 predicted proteins | sample KBSM73metaG_FD_184333 | JGI IMG/M metagenome (GOLD analysis project Ga0207683, IMG submission 184333) | Miscanthus rhizosphere microbial communities from Kellogg Biological Station, Michigan, USA - KBS M7-3 metaG (SPAdes) (version 2) | ecosystem: Host-associated > Plants > Roots > Rhizosphere >... | reverse complement strand
AAGCAGACAAGATCCTCGTTGTAAAGAAGGCCGAGGCCGAAGCGGAGAGCAAAGCGCTGCAAGGGCAGGGCATTGCCAATCAACGAAAGGCGATCATCGAGGGGCTTCAGGTCTCGATTGAGCAATTCCAGAAGGTCGTGGAGGGCGCCTCGGCTAAAGAGGTGATGCAACTGGTGATGGTGACCCAGTATTTCGACACCCTGAAGAGCATTGGTGAAAACGACAAGACCAACACGCTGTTTCTGTCGCACTCTCCGACGGCGGTGAAGGAAGTGTCCGATCAGATTCTTGAGTCCATGCTGATCTCGAGTCACGCCAACTCCTGAGAGCCGGTGCCCGGCCGGAAGGCGTAACAAGAGAGCACTTGCGGTGCATAATCTGCGGCAGTGAACCGGCAGCATGTGATAGCTTGGCCTGTTCACACCGTTGCCGGTTTTACGAGCGGCGGAATCAGGACGAGGAACCGCAATGCACTGGACCAAATCTGTTGTAAGCACCATCGCAGGCTGCGCTCTATCTCTGTCTCTCGGGACACTTGCGCTTACATCGGCAGGACAGACGCCTTCCGCGGAATCATCCGCAGCAAAAACAGCACAAGCAAAATCGACTGGCCAGGAGTGGTGGAGACACGCGGTGCTGTACGAGATTTATCCGCGCAGCTTCCAGGATTCAGACGGGGACGGCATCGGCGACATCAAGGGTATGACGTCGAGGCTGGACTACCTGCACGAGTTGGGGATAGATGCGATCTGGATTACGCCGATGTATCCCTCGCCAGGCGTCGATTACGGTTACGATATCTCGGACTACACTGCAATCGATCCCGCCTACGGGACGATGGCGGATTTCGACGTCCTTGTTGCCGAAGCGAAGAAGCGCAATATCCGCGTGATCATGGATTACGTGATCAATCACACTTCGGACCAGAACAAGTGGTTTCTTGAGTCGCGTTCGTCGCGCACCAATCCCAAGCGCGATTGGTATATCTGGCGCGATGGAAAGGGCCAGACCGCCACGGATAAGGGAAAGCCGCCAAACAACTGGCAGTCGTGGTTCGGCCACTCCGCGTGGGAGTGGGACGAGAAGACGCGCCAGTATTACTACCACTATTTCTATGTCCAGCAGCCGGATTTGAACTGGCGCAACCCGGAGGTGAAAGCCGCCATGAATGGGGTTCTCGATTTCTGGATGATGCGCGGAGTGGCGGGATTCAGAATCGATGCCGTGTCTCGGCTCTTCGAGGATCCAAATCTTCGCGATGACCCATATCTTCCCGGGCACAATGCGTACGGGGACCGCAACATTCAGCACAAGTACACCGACGACCTGCCAGAGGTGCACGATGTGCTGAAGGAAGTGCGCCGCGTCGTTGATAAATATCCCGGCGACCCGGTGCTGGTGACAGAGGCCGACGAACCCAACGTCGAAGCTCTCACGCGCATGTATGGCAACAACGACGAAGTGCAATTGCCGATGGATTTCCAGATCGCCGACGTCAACGAGCTTTCCGCGCCGCGCTTTCGCAAGTTGTTCAACGAGATTGAGAACAACTCGGCACACGGGCAGCCGGAATACTTCTTCAGCAATCACGATCAGCCGCGGCAGTGGGATCGTTATGGGGACGGCGAACACAACGATCAGATTGCCAAGCTGATGGCCGTGCTGGAACTGACGACTCGCGGCACTCCGCAGATGTATTACGGCGAAGAACTGGGCATGCGGACAACGGAGCCGGCACGCATTGAAGATGTGCACGATCCGATAGGCAAGCTCGGCTGGCCCAAGGAGAAGGGGCGAGATGGCGAGCGAACTCCAATGCAGTGGGACTCATCAGCGACGGCAGGGTTCACCGCAGGGGGGAAGCCCTGGCTGCCCGTTCCACCGAGCGCTGCAAAGTATAACGTCGAGGCCGAAAGCAAGGATCCGGATTCGATCTTCAATGCCTACAAGAGACTGCTCGCGCTGCGCAAGACCGAGCAGGCGCTTCGGGATGGATCGCAGGAGAGCATTAACGACAACGATCCAAATGTTTTCGCGTTCCTCAGGAAGAGCGGAGACGCCGCGGTTCTGGTGGCGCTGAACATGAGTCGGAGCCAACGGACTGTCGCCTTCCATCTGGCTGAGAAGGGCGTCCGGGGGACAATGGTGACCGCGCTCTACAGTTCGCCGAATCAGCCTGAGGGCTCGCTCTCGCTCGATCACGTCGTGCTGCCGCCCTTTGGAGCATTGGTAGTTTCGGTCAAATAGGTTTCATTCACGGCTCCTGACCAACGGTTTCCGGTCCACAACCCAGAGGCCGGTCGGTTAATATGCTGGAGCGCGGCCGGGGTGGAAACCCTCACGGTGCGAAGAACAGGAAACGGAATGACTGAGCCCCCCAATGCGTCCCGCATCTTCGAGCAGGCGATCGCCGAACATCTCACCGTGATTCAGGCCTTGTCTTCCCAGCAGCGTGTTCTGGAGCAGATCGCCGCGGAGATGGTTTTATCCGTGCGTATGGGAGGCAAGATTCTCTGGTGCGGCAACGGCGGCAGCGCCGCCGACGCGCAGCACATGGCAGCGGAGTTCGTGGTTCGGTTCCGCCACGAACGGCGCGGCATTCCGTCAATTGCACTCACGACCGACACATCGATCCTGACAGCAGCCAGCAATGACTATGGATACGAGCACCTCTTCCAGCGGCAGGTGGAAGCGCTGGCGGTGAGAGGTGATGTGGTAGTGGGTATCTCGACTTCGGGGAACAGCCGCAACGTCTACCTGGCCCTTGAGGCGGCCCGGAAGCTCGGAGCAGTGACTGTTGCCATGACCGGGAGCGGAGGTGGCAAATTGGCCACGAAGGCCGACTTCCTGTTTGCGGTGCCCTCGACCGACACGGCCCGTGTCCAAGAGGCCCACATCGTTGCCGGACACGTGCTCTGCGAGATTCTCGAATTGGAATGGATGCATACTCCGGCCAAGGCAGAGAGCCAAACCGCCCAATAGGCTAGTCGTCTTCGGGGGCGGTGTTGATTTCCGGACTGTGGTCGTCCTCTGCCGCCTGCTGGAGGCGGGTGAGGGTCTTTCTGTAGAACCAGGCGGCCGCAAGCCCGCCCGCAACTGCCGAGGCTGCCGCTACCGCACCCACTTTGAGCCAATTCGTGGTTCGGCTCGGGGCTGATTCTTTAGGGGTCGATAAGGGGAGTTCGGGATCGGATCCAGCTGAATCCAAGTCACTTGGCATAAAGACAAATCCCCTCTTTCGGCAAGTTCTTCAGGTATTTTCACAGATGTTTGATCTCGCCGTTAGATGCACACCTATCTTGCAGGGTTGGCGTCCCACATCATGAGAAAATTTCAATTTTTGTATTTGCTTCAGAGCGATTCTATAGTAAGGTGTATATATTCCAGTGATGGAGGCGGTCATTATTGACTGTGCCGGATCTGGAAGTAGTTTGCGTCACTGGCCTCCCGGCACGAACAGAAAACGTTCGTGCCGTCTTTTTTTGTGGCAAAGAATTCTCAGCACCTACCAGCTCATTCGAACTTTCCACGATTTCGTTTCTCACTTTCCCCGGTCTACAATGACGGAAGAGTGAGCCAACGATGAGATCCCTCAAGGGCAAGTGGTTAATCGGAGCGGTAGTTTTCGCCCTGACTGCCGCCAGCTACGCACAATGGTCGAACCCTTCCGACGAAGTTCCTGCCTACCACCCTTCCGCTCCTCTCAAAGTGAGCGCCCTGCCGCCGATTCTGGCGGGCACCAAGCTTACCGGAGAGAACTTCCGTTATCCCTGGCAGGTGCACGTCTACCAGCAGGCGATCAAGATCGGGAATGTGCTTTACCAACTCCCCTGCAACTGCCGTTGCGACCGGGCGCTGGGTCATACGAGCCTTCGCAGTTGTTACGAGGGGCTGCACGGCACCGAATGCTCCACCTGCGCGAAGGAGGCGTTTTATGCCTACCGCCTGACCAAGGCAGGGAAGTCTCCCGCCCAGATCAGGGCCGGCATTGCACAGCACGACTACGAGAGCATCGTCCTCGAGCAGCAGTAGGCGTTCGGGTAAAAATCCGGCAAATCCGAAATTCTCGTGACGCGGGCAGATTTGAGGTGGGTGGCGAGTCGTCCGCATCCTGAACCCGAGAACGAGGACCCCGATGAAGCTTTCTGTGAAAGCGCAGGGATCACACCCAGCATCCACGGCGTGCGCGAGTCAATATGCAACCGTTGCATTGCATGTTGCCCGCCCCCCATACTCTGTAAAGAGGTTCTCTCTTTTCAACAGGTTACGGCGAGATTGCACCGTAAGATCTTCCGGCCATTGGACTTGCCCGCAGAATGCTCACCGCTAATGACTTACGAGATCTTCAAGACGATCTCTTGCGTGTTTCTCGCTGACCACTCTGGGCCACTCTCTCATTGTGCGCCGGCGGCACAAAATTAACTGCAAAACAGGCACCGGAATCGAGCCTTAAGAATCATGGAATTAGCAGCCGAGGCGGGCTTGCGAGTGTTGACCTGCAGTCCCCGAATCACGCCGTCTGCCAGTCCTCCGGGGAAACAGTGACGGTGGCGCAGCCCATCGAGTAGTTCCACCAGTCGTGGTCGGTGTTTGCCGTCGCGAAGAAGCCTTCAAGCTTAAGCCTCTGTACAGCGTCTCTGATGAAGGCACGCGGCCCATAGAACAGCGTGAAGAAGCTATCCCAATCCACCGTGAACAGAAACGAAGCATCGGGCGGGAGAATTGTCCCGCAGGTCGGGAAGGGAATCGTGCCGTCTAGAAGGCCTTCGACAGTGAGCCGCACCACGGGATGGGACTGCGGGAATTCAGGAACAAAAGCGAGCTCGTCGGCTCCGGATGCCGCAAGAATCTGCAGGAAACTGCGCTGCAGGAGAGGCTCGAAGCGACCCTCCACCGGCATCCAGACCGGATTGCTCTCAAGGAACCGCTGTAGACGATGGCCGCCTGCCGGATCTGCCAGGGGATCGGCCAGGGAACCAATCGATGTCAGCAGAGCCTGGTTCATCCGCGCGCACGAGGTAATTCCCACCTGCGCTGAGATGTCTGACCATGTGCATCTGGACCCAAACTCGGCGATTTGCGCGTCGCTCGGATATTGCCGGGTCGCGCTCCACGAAAGGGAGACCGGAACGCGCACGAACGGATGGAGAATCACAAACGCCGACTCGAATTTCCCCTCGTATGCTTCCATGAGAGGGATTTCGTACCGCGGATAAACGAATTCTTCGAAGCCCACAAGTCAGGAATAGCAAGGATAGAAGTGCATTTCTGTGAGGACGAATACACCGCACCCAATTCAAGGCCGGCTAATGGGAATTGGCGTAGAATAAGTGAAGCAGCACGAGCCAGTTGGCCCGGCTCGCACCCCGGCCGTTTGCAAGTGGCCGATAGATGGGGGCGTCACGGTTTCGACGGGATCGATTGCGGCATGGGAGGCATGTCGGGGTGTGGGCACCCGTAATCGCCTGCAAAACAAAAGTTGCCAACGATAATCTGGCACTTGCAGCTTAATTAACTAAGCTGCCGTCTTTCGCGGCCTTGCCTATGGGCTGCGAGTAAGACGTCATTCAGTAGGCTGGTGGCTGCTTCTCGGTCCGTGTTGCAGCCATAAGATCATCGGACTAGCTTTTGGCGTATTTTGTCCGTTCTGAGCGCCAGGAGTGAAACTTCCGGAACTGGACTGAACATGGATCTTCCCGGCTGACAGCGATTTCGGACGCGGGTTCGACTCCCGCCGCCTCCACCAGCCTTCGCCCTCTGCGAGAGGGCTACGGCTCGGCGTGCCAACTAACTCTCGACGCTAGATTGGCGAAACACAATTCCGGCGCCGTGACTCACACTTCAAAATTCCGCCCATGGCGTATCAAGACCTACATCGCGTTTGCAGACGAGACGCGTGCGACTGCCTTTGAGAAGATCTGAAGTCGGGATCGGGAAGAGCTTTTGCAAAAACGCGACTCTAGGCTAATGCGCGACCTGCAGGTAAGGCCGAACTCATGTTCTTCCGTGTGGGTGCAGGAAGCGATTCGACCGCTCGCGAACTTGTCGTCTCATCAAGGATTCTCGAATCAAGCATTCTCGATACGGGGGCAGCTCTAGTGTCTGGCAAACTCAATTTGTCTTAGCCTTGCCGTGTCACGAGCGGGTGGGGCGCCGAAAAAACGGGCGTACTCGCGATTAAATTGCGATGGGCTCTCATAACCGACTTGATAAGCAGCATTCGCGGCGCTGAGACCTTCAAAAGCCAAAAGCCTTCGTGCTTCCAGCAACCTCAATTGCTTCTGAAACCTAATCGGGCTGAGGCCAGTTATATTTTTGAACTGACGGTGAAATGTTGTTACTGCCATGCCCCACTTTCTCGCAATCGGTTTCACATCTATCGGTTTGGTGAAGTTATTGCGAATCCATTGAATGGCTCGGTGTATTCCCGGCGTTCGGCCATCCCCTAAGCAGGCTTGTCTCAAGCGCCAGCCTTGGGGTCCGGCCAACACCCTATAGAGAATTTCGCGCTCGTACACTGGCGCAAGGGCCGGAATATCGTTCGGAGTTTCCATTAATCGCAGCATCCGTAACCACGCTTCCACGAACTCGGGAGTGGCCGCACAGGCGGAAAACCCGGGGGCGGCGTTTTCTCTGTGGTGATCGACGGGAAGATCTCTTAGCAGGTTCAGCAACGATCGTTGATTTATGCGCAACCCTAACGACAGGTAAGGAAGCCCCTTTCTCCCCTGGTAAACCAAGCCTGTTGCCGGAACATCTGTGGGGATCACATAGTACGACGGCGCATTCGCGTGGATCACAACATCGCCAATCGAAATCGTTTTGCTGCCTTGCACTGTGAATCCAATTACCGGCTCATAGATCGCTGCCAACTGATGTTGTGGCACCTCACCCCTGATGATCAACACTCCGGGCAGGGGCGTTTCCGTCGGTCGAGTATCGGCCATGAGGGTTAGGTTGGCAATCTCTTCAATGCGGTCTTCCATCGAAGTAGGTTATCGCAAGGAGAGAAGTTTTGGGCTATAGCGGTAGCAATTTAAGCCATTTTCGTCCACTTGAACCCAAGAGCGTTGGTAGGTTTAGGCAAGTAATCGATCTTACTGTGTCTAGTTACTTTTAGTGAAAATGGCGAACATTGACACCAGATCGATCGGGCAAGCAAGCCGAAGAAAAAGAGGATTCTATGAAGATTGCAATCGTTACTGGTGGAAGCAATGGAATCGGAAAAGCAACCGCGATTGAACTCGGACGACGCGGCACAAGCGTCATTCTCACCTACAACTCGTACAAAGATCGAGCTGACGAAGCTGTTAAACAGATTGAGCAGAATAGCGGAGTTCGGGCTGTAGCGCTCCGATTGGACCTGACGCAAAGCTCGACGTTTGGGGCCTTTGCGCAAGAGGTCAAAAAGGCCCTTAAGGAAGTGTGGCACAGGACAACTTTCGACTACTTGATCAACAATGGCGGCGTAGGCGGTCCCATGAAGTTCACTGAGATGACCGGGGAATACTTTGATCTGATTCTCAATACGAACTTCAAAGGTCCGGTCCTCCTGACCCGACAACTCATCGAGTTCATGGAAGATCATGGGGCAATCGTGAATACCTCAAGTTCTTCCAGCAACAAGGCGTTTTTGGGATATTCCGTCTACGGACCTCTGAAGGCCGCTCTGTCCTCCTGGACTCGATACCTGGCTAATGAGCTCGCGCCAAGGAAGATTCGCGTGAATGCGGTTTCGCCTGGACCCACACACACAAACTTCGGGGATGGAGCATTCGACAAGCATCCCGAATTCGTAAAGCCCCTTGTCGATCAGACCGCTCTACGGAGGATCGGAATGCCGGAGGATGTTGGCAAGGTGATTGTCAACTTGCTGTCTGATGATTTTGGCTGGGTCACGGCTCAGGACGTCGAGGTATCGGGTGGACACTTACTCTAGAAGCGGCTGTGGCGTCCTCTCACGCCAGAGTACACGAGCTTCGCATTGGCCTGGGCCATTCATCGCAGACTCGCAGCGATTTCTAAATAGGCTATGCGAGATCTCGGGAGTCGTGAGGGGTACAATTTCGGGAATATTCGTCAATGAGGAGTGTTCCTTGAAATTTCGACGGACGAGAGCTACGCCATTTCCTCCTGCTGGAGGCGAGTCAGGAGTCACGCTCAAGAAGAAGCCATCGATCTTCAAGAGACACCGCGATGTCATGACGCTGATCGGCGCGTTGATCGTCTTCTACACCTACACATTTAAAGAGGGAATCAGGGACTTTCACAAGGAAAAAGCCGCGGAGCTCGAATCGGCGGGCGCACTCTATTCCACACAAAGTGTGGCGCTGCTCAATTTCACATTGCTGATGGATCTTTCGGTGAAGGCTGATCGTTCCGACGATACAACCCCGGCTAGCGGTTTCGTTCGCGCTAAACCCAAGGGCCTGAAACTTGCGCTTTATTCGAGTCAACTGTTCGTCACACACGCGGGGGTGCTGAGCGATACGGTTATGGGACTCTGCAATAAGCTTCCGGACAAGGTCGCTGGGGATCTCGGCCGGGAAGCGGATGCGCTCCGCGATCGGGTTGAGAGATTGAAATCGGAGGAAGCTCGGCTAACCAGAGTGGCTGAGAGTTCTGGATCCGACGACGTGACGCTCGAAGCGACTCTGTTTGCCCTTACAAAACAACGCCAGGATGCTGCAAAGACGAGTATGGATCTCATCACGTTTTCAGGCCGTGTGTGGGAGAAATTCAAGGAGATGAAAGCCCATGAAGAGCGTGCCACCCGGTTTTATGACGTTCTGGTGTACATCTTGTATGTGGTCGGGTGGGGACTGGCGATCCTGAGCCGTCTTTATGGTGGAGGAGAGTCCATCGCGCTCGAGTGATTTATGTTTTTGAGTTCCTGTAACTTGATAGATCTCATTGATCCCTCGAGGTTCGGGTGTACTGTAATTTTTGACAGATGCAAAAGGCCTTCGTGCATCTATAGAATGCATCGATGTAATTGCGATGCTTCCCCTGCCCTCACTTACAGCCTGCAACAAATCAACCGCAAGCGGCGTTGAAAAGCGGCCCCACGTTTGGGCGCAACAAAACGAATCAGCTCTCGCAAAAGGAGAATAAAAATGGCCTTACATTCAAAGAGTTTCAGAATAGTCTTCGCGGCCTTCCTGGCGCTGGCAATGACAATCGGACTTCAGAGCGCAGTGGCGGAAGATGTCGCGCACGCCGTGAGTGGCGTTGTGAAGAGTGTGGATAAGGACTCCAAGACCTTTGTCGTCAAAGCCGCTGACGGCACCGAGCACACCTTCAAGTGGACTGAGACCACGACGGTAAAGGGTGCCAAGGAAACCGGGAAAGGTGTCGACGCTGCGAGCAAGGACACTGCCAAGGGTGTCGAGGCTGGGAGTGTGGATACCGCCAAGGGAACGGAAAAGGCGAGTGTAGACACATATCTTGGTGCGAAAAAGGGAGCTACGGTCACCGTGAAGTACACCGAGAAGGGGGGCGAGAAGACCGCTATCGGCATCAAGGATGCTTCCAAGGCCACGGCAAAAGCCGTGGAATAAAAGCCTGCCTCGAATCTCTGATGTTCGGCAAGATGGCTGGGCCTTCGATCCGGCTCCAGCCAAATTCAATTGTGCGCGTAAGTATGGAACGACGTAAGTCGGCTCACCATCTGCGACCAAAGACGCTAGCGGTCTTTGGTTCCCCCAATTCGTGTAGCCTTGAGCGCTTCTAGCCGAAACGATCGAAAGTCAATTCAATTCAAGCAAGTCAGTCTGGAAAGCGATTCTCTGAAGCATTGCTAGATCGGGCGCTAAAACAGCCCATTGCGAACTTCTTGCCAATCTCAAAAGGAGAATTGAAATGCCCCGACCGTTCAAAGGAACCGTAAATCTTGACGTTCGAGATTCCAAGCCCGACTGGCCAGCGTTTCTTGCCGACACAGCGCCGAAGGATGCCCCCAACGTGCTCGTCATTCTTTACGACGACACGGGCCTGGCCGCATGGTCGCCGTTCGGCGGACGCATCAACATGCCCACCCTGCAACGGATCGCCGACAACGGGTTGATGTATTCCCAGTGGCACACAACGGCACTCTGCTCACCCACCCGTTCCTGCTTCCTGACGGGCCGCAATCATCACCAGAATGGTTTCGCATCCATCTCTGAAAACGCGAGCGGCTTCCCTGGATACAACTCGCATTTGCCGCTCGAGTGTGCGCCGATGGCAAAGGTACTTCGCGACGCAGGCTGGAGCACCTTCTGGATTGGAAAGAACCACACAACTCCGATCGACGAATTCACGATGGGTGCAACAAAGAAGAACTGGCCCCTTGGTCAGGGCTACGATCGTTTCTATGGCTTCATGGGCGGCGAAACCAATAACTGGTTTCCCGACCTGGTGGAAGACAATCACTTCATCGACCAGCCCTATGGACCGCAGGATGGGTATCATCTTTCAAAAGATCTCACTGACAAAGCTCTGAACTTCATTCGCGACGCCAAGCAGTCCGAGCCAAACAAGCCCTGGTACATGTGGTTCAATCCGGGCGCCAATCACGCTCCACACCATGCTCCAAAGGAATACATCGACAAATACAAGGGCAAGTTTGATGACGGCTACGAAGCGTATCGCAGATGGGTGCTGCCGCGCATGATCGAGAAGGGAATTCTTCCCAAGGGGACCGAGTTGACTCCGATCAATCCCATGCCGGAAGGCCGATTTACTCCGGCTGATGCGGTGCGTCCCTGGGACTCGCTTTCTGCCGAAGAGAAGAAACTGTTTTGCCGGATGGCGGAGGTATACGCAGGCTTCTCAGAGTACACAGACATGGAGGTTGGGCGAATCATTGATTATCTCGAAGAGTCGGGACAACTGGAGAACACACTCATCTTCTATTGCGCTGACAATGGCGCGTCTGGAGAAGGCAGCCCGAATGGAACGGTCAATGAAGGCAAGTTCTTCAATGGCTATCCCGACGAAATCGGAGAAAACCTGAAGATGCTCGACAAGCTCGGTGGCCCGGATACGTACGGCCACTACCCAACCGGGTGGGCGGTCGCATTTTCGACTCCTTTTCGAATGTTCAAGCGTTACACCTACAACGGCGGTGTTTGCGATCCCTTGGTCATCTCGTGGCCCAAGGGGATCAAGGCTCGCGGTGAGATCCGCGACCAATATCATCACGTGACCGACATCGTCCCTACCATTCTCGATTGCTGCGGCGTCAAGATGCCGAATACCGTGGACGGAGTCGAGCAGACACCTCTTGTGGGCACATCGATGCGTTACACGTTCGATAACGCAAAAGCATCAACAACGCGGGTAACCCAGTACTACGAGATGCTTGGCAGCCGGGGAATCTGGCACAACGGTTGGAAAGCGGTAACGGATCATGGGCCGCTGAGCGGCTTGGGCAACTTCGATAAGGACCGCTGGCTGCTGTTCCACACCGATGAAGACCGAGCTGAAGCACACGATCTCGCAGATAAGTACCCCGAAAAAGTGAAGGAGATGATTGCCCTGTGGTTCGAGGAGGCGAAGAGGTACAACGTGTATCCGTTAATCGATTACTCGATTGTTAAGGATATTCAAAAGATGATGGAGCTCGAGTATCACCTTCCTGTGACGCCCACCGGCAAGTACACGTATTACCCAGGGACGCTCGCCGTACCTGAGCGTTCGGTCGCCAACACTCATGGCGTGTCGTACAAGGTGATCGCTGAAGTCGAGTTGACGAAAGACTCCAATGGCGTAATCTTCGCCCACGGCTCGCGCTTCGGTGGACACGCCCTGTATATCAAGAATGGCGAGATCACGTACTGCTACAACTTCCTTGGAATGCAGCCGGAGCAGCGAATCAGCGCCGCTGCGCCCTCCTCGGGCAAGCACATTGTTGGAGTCGAATTCACCAAGGCACGAATGGGCCAGTACAACGAATCGCATGGCCCATTGAAACTCTACGTTGATGACAAGGTTGTTGCCGAAGCAGATATTCGCACGATGACCGGACATTTCTCGCTCTGCGGCGAGGGACTGTGCGTAGGCTACGACAGCAGCGACCCAGTAAGCAGTGAGTACGGAACCCAGTCTCACTTCACCGGTGGAACAATCAAGAAAGTCGTAATCGACGTTGCAGACGACGCATATGTGGATGTCGAACGCCACATGCAGGCGGCCCTTATGCGGGACTGAGAGGAAGGAACTTGAGCCAGCACGGCGGAGATTCCGGAAGAAGAGTGTGCAAGGACACTTGAGAACTCTCCGTTGTGCTGACCTCGGACGCCAATGAGGCTCTGTCCGACGATTCTGCGGGCAGGGAATTGCTCTTCAGCGCGGTGGATTTTTGGGAACGTTACTGTGACTTTCAATGTCGAGAGGAGCCCCCTATGCCTCACATGTTCGATCCCGGCTATTTTTCAGAGCCATTCCGCAGCTTGTGCGTGAATTATCCGGAAGCGGATGTCTACCCTCCAGAGCAGTTTCGCGCAGAGTGGGGGCCGATTTTTCATCGTGGCCGCCTTGATGGTTCCGCTCGCGTTCTGGTGATCGGGCAAGATCCGGCCCAGCACGAGACGATTGTTCGCCGTGTTCTGGTAGGGGAAGCCGGGAGGCGTCTTCAGGGGTTTCTCGCCAAGCTCGGAGTGACCTCGAGTCACGTCATCATTAACACGTTTCTCTACAGCGTATACGGAAGCGTCAAGGCCGCAACTGCGAAAGATCCGAAGCTAATTGCGTATCGCAACAGCTGGCTCGATGCGCTCCTGATCGGTCAGAAGATAGAAGCCGTCATCGCTCTCGGCACCGCGGCAAACGCAGCGTGGAATGCGTGGAAGGAGTCACCGGCCGGGACGGCATTCTCGGTTGCCTATGCACCGATCATCCATCCCACCGAACCCGAAAGTTCGTCAGGTCACGACAAGGCCAAACTGGCTGAAGCAACCAAGAAGATGCTCGCAAACTGGAATGCTGGATTACAGGCGCTTTCGCCCAACGTAAAACATCCTGATGTCACCACGCCGCTCAAGCTGTACGGAGCAACCTGGGCAGACGGAGATCGATCGCCGATTCCCGAAGCCGACATTCCCGCCGGACTTCCTCCGTGGATGCACGAAAACGATGGATGGGCAGCGCGTCTCGGCGACGACCTGATCGCCAAGCGCCGCAATATCACTCTTACGGTTCCAAAGGGGGTCGTCTCCTAATTCGTGTTGCGTCCCGTCTCACCTGGCGAGGTGCCGGCGGCGCTGCCGAACGACGTCCTGACTGAAGCCGACGACTTCGAAGGCGTCCGTGTCGGGTGGAATCAGAACGCTGACAGTCCCTTTACCTTTCAAAGGAATGCTAGGCCCAGCCGGATGACCATCCGCGTAGACGTCGATGCGATCCAGGCCCGCGGTCGTGATTCTCAATCTTCGACCACGCCTCGCGACGTCGAGTCGCGTCGCGGGTTGATCGGCGAGCAGCTTGCCGCAATGATCGATCAAGTCTCTGTTGCGTTCGAAAATATCCCGTTCCGTCATGGAGTAAGGTTGTCCGGAAATACCGGTATCTTCGATCAGCATGCCTTCTGCGTCGCCGGTGCGCACGGCCCGGCGCACGGCAATCGTAAAGTTCGCACCCTTGGCGAGCGCCGGCAGGGGAGCTCCCGCGGCCTTCATCGCCGCGCTCAGGTCATCGGAGGTCCACACATTCGCGCCACCCGCGCCGGTGGCTTCTCCAACACAAACGACCGGACCGATACGATTGTCCACCACGCCGGCAGTGAACAAATCTCCTGAAGAATAAGTGTTGGCATCCACAACGACGACAACCGGGCCTCCGTATCGCTGGCCTATATCGTTGCATTGCTCAATTGAAGTGATGGGCAGATGGGTCGAGTAGGGCTCGCCGCTTGCCGGTGCGCTGGCAATCGAATCTGCCCAGGGACCGAGCTCTCCCCGATTGAAGCGCGCGGAGGCCATGGCATTTGTCAGCGGCGTTGCACGAAGGCCAAACTTTGTCGGCGTAATCGGGTTTGGAGTAAAGAGCTGCAGCATACGCTCCGCGGCCCAGATAAGGCCGCCCGGGTTATCGCGCAAATCGAGAATGACTCCGCGACTGGGAAGTTTCTGAAGCAGTTTCGTCGCAGCTTCGAGGAATTCCTGGTCATCGTCGACATCGAAACTCCAGATGCGCAGATATCCAAACCTGCCGCTTGGCGTCTGGACTGTTCGCGCCGAGAGAAAGTCCGCGTATTTCGCCGTCAGTGATTTGCTGCCAGTGCGCCTCACAGCCGCAGCCCGCTCCTCGGTCCAGAGGGAAGCGTTGAACATCAGCTTCTTTGCCCGGCGCACGGCCTCAGCCGCGGGATCGATGCCGCGATGCATGCGTGCTAACCCGCCCGGGCTTCCGGCGCTGGGAGCGCGATTCGGACATACCACGCGCCAAGGTATGCGCGTCTCACGGGTCTTCTTATTGCGATCGAGATACGTGATGTCGACCCAGTGTTCGTCGGGAGGCGGTCCGTATTCGAGCGAGCGAAACGTCAGCGACTCCAGCGCACGGGCCTGGCGCGCATCGGGCCTGCCGCCAGTTTCACTGTCCGCGTGCAGATCGACTGCGCGGTCAAACGGCACCCCATTCCAAAACTTCAATGTAACGCCGGGTTTGAAATGAGCATCGTTGATGAGTCTTGAGTTGCTGACCTTCGAGACGACATAGTGGCAATCGTCAGCAGGACCCCACGCTTCCACGAGAAAGGGCAGCGTGGCCACAGCGCCCGCAATGCTATGCGGGCCCGAGTACTGTGTGTGAGCGTCGCGGAGGCGATTGATGAGGCTCGTGAGTTCGCGATGGAACTGAAGATCCGTGAGTCCGGTTACCTGCTGGCGAAGATGCTCGAGCGCGCGAATGGGGTCGAAGCCATAGAGAGCGCGCTTCAGCGGCAGATGGGCATACACACCGTCCAGCACCTGCACCCAGGCGTCGAGGATGTCGAGCCGCTCTCCCCAATTGAGAACTGCCACACCAGACGGCAATTCACCAAGCGCCGCGGGGAGGCTCGTGCCCCGCTGATGCGCAATCGCATAGACCTTCTTTGGGCTAGTGTTTGCCATGCTGTTACTCCGCATCGTCATTTGTAGAAGGCGGCGAGGCCATCCAGAACCCCGCCGTGAAAACCGCGCCCACGAATATCGGAAAAGAAAGCCTTGTCGTGAACAAGCGTCGGCAAGGGTGGCACTTCTACCTTTGCTGGATTCGGAGGCGGACCGGCAAAAGCCATCGCATCGCCGGAGGGCATATCCAGCGCCAACTCCAGCGGTGCGTCGGGCTCTGAAGTCGGACCGGCGAAGCTGCGCGCGCGTCCCTCCGCTTTTTTCACGGCGGCCGCAGGATCATCGCGCACGGCGTCAAGGCGCGACACAACATCTTTCCATTCGAATGCTTTTGAGGGGTCTTGCGGATCCGGTATTGCGAGTTTGCGCTGCCGCCCGGCGACACTCAGAGTTGTCACTGGAGAGGCGCCAGCCTTCGTCATCAAATTGGCATCGCCGTAGCGCGGCTTTCCTCCAACCACCACCAGCATCACTTCTCGTTCCGTGGCGTTCACCACCTGCGACCACACGTCTCCGTCACCGTTGGGCCGCAACACTGTCACGTCGGCGAAGCTGCCTTGAGTCAGCCGTCCAATCTGGCGTGACCAGCAGCGCGCCAACACGTCGCCGGGGTTCGAGGTGACCATCGCTACCAGGTCCTGGTCGCTCAGATTGAACTTCTCTTTCACGCTTGCGAGCTTCGCGACTTTGATCTCCCCCAACACGTGCTTGGTTCCTGACGGACCCCAATCCGAACCGAGACAAATCGAGATTCCCCTCTGCCGGGCCAGAGGAATGTTTGTCGTCTTTCCATAGAGCCAATAATTCGAGAAGGGCGACCACACCACCGCTCCCGCGTCAGACGGCTGCCATCGTTCCCAATCGGAATCGGCAACCGCGTTGCAATGGATAGCGACCATCTTCTTTTCGAGACACCCGGCATTCGCTGCGTCGGTGAACTCGCGAGCCACGACGGAACCGGGCTGTCCTTCGGAGCAGTGGTAGATAAATCCCGCGCCGCGGCTCATCAATTGCGCTGTGCGCGCAAGTTGAAGAGGTGTCTCCGTGATGACGGCGGTGTAAACAAGATTTCGGTTCGTTGTGCCCGCTTCTTCAGAATCGATATTGCGCAGCACCATTTGCGGGGGCCGGTTGAAGGCAGGCCATCCCTGGATCGCGGTGGTGCCGCCGACGAGAGCCCGCGCTTGCACGTAAGCCAGCATGGCTTCGGGATCGCCTTTGGCCAGTATCCACGCCGGCCAACTGATATCGGGCTTGTAACTGGGCTTGTTCGGCCAGTCGTTATGGTGAAGAAAGGGCTTCTTCTGCGTTGGCTCCGCCCATAAGGGCAGTGCGTTGTAGCCGAGATGATTATGCAGATCGATCAATCCCGGAATGACAAGCGCGTCCCCCGTTTCTACAACCGGGGCGCGCTCAAATCCGGCGGGAGCGCCCGCATCGTCCGCGGTGACCGCCGCGACGAAGCCGTCGTCTCCGAGATAAATCCGGCCTTCGACCACGGCCGAGGGATCGTTGACGCTCATGGGAACAATACGGCCAGCGATGATGAGTGCCATCGTGCCTCCGGTTCAGGCGATGTCTCGATTCGTAAAGCGTAGAGAGTGTAGCAGCAATCGGAGCAACAATCGACTGTCCAAGATACGCGCAAAACCTCTCACCGGAGGTACAATTCGAGCCACGAGGGCTCGACACCTCACATGAGTCTTCTGAGGCGTGCGATGAAAGTAGTGCGCGTTTTCGCGTTTGGATTTCTTAGTTTGTGCCTTTTAGCTTTAGCCGCGTTGTTCATCCAAGGTCAGTGGCTGAATTCACACAGAATCATGCCGGGCCCCGAGAACCAGAGCTCGTTTCTCAAGGGTTATGACCCCGAAGAAGTGATCAAGAGGTTCCGCGTTAAAGGCTGGGGCTCCGGAGGGGGCCATGGTTCGGGCGCCGCGAGTCCGGGCACACAGTCCATTGAACAGACCGCAGACTTTGAACCTTGGTTCCCAATTGAATCCAGTCGGAAGATTGAACTCATGACGGCATTGAGTGATGACGTGTCGCGCCAATTGGCCCTTGCAGGCGCGCGCGTGCTTGGGAAGGGCGGAGAGCCCGACGGTGGTTTCAAATATGAATACACGTTGGGAACAGCGTTGGGTCAATTTCGGTTCATCCGCCGGTACCGGCGGATGAACCGAAATTGACCCAACGCTGTTCCCAAC
>Ga0207683_10002151_pt1 | contig 17300 bp, 14 predicted proteins | sample KBSM73metaG_FD_184333 | JGI IMG/M metagenome (GOLD analysis project Ga0207683, IMG submission 184333) | Miscanthus rhizosphere microbial communities from Kellogg Biological Station, Michigan, USA - KBS M7-3 metaG (SPAdes) (version 2) | ecosystem: Host-associated > Plants > Roots > Rhizosphere >... | reverse complement strand
GTGCGCAACGCGTTGAAGGCACGCATCGAGCAGCTCGACTGGATGAGTGCCGACACGAAGCGCAAGGCGCTCGCGAAGTGGGACACGTTCCTGCCGAAGATCGGCTACCCGGACAAGTGGCGCGACTGGTCGGGTCTGAAGATCGCGCCCGACGCGTATTACGCCAACGTTCGCGCGGCGCGCAAGTTCAACTACGACTACGACGTCGCGAAAGTCGGCAAGCCAACCGACCGGCTCGAATGGGGCATGACGCCGCACACCGTGAATGCGTCCTACAACCCGACCGACAACACGATCAATTTCCCCGCGGCGATCCTGCAGCCGCCGTTCTTCGACTTCAAGGCCGACGACGCGCTGAACTACGGCGGCATCGGCGCCGTCATCGGCCACGAGGCGACGCACGGCTACGACGACCAGGGCAGCAAGTTCGATGCGCTGGGCAACAACCACAACTGGTGGACCGACGAAGACCGCACGAAATTCGAAGCGCGCGCGAAGAAGCTCGGCGACCAGTTCAACGCCTACGAACCGCTGCCGGGCAAGCACGTCAACGGCGCCCTGACGATGGGCGAGAACATCGCCGACCTGGGCGGGCTCAATGTCGCCTACGACGCGCTGCAACTGGCGCTGAAAAAGGACCCGAAGGAAGCAGCCGCGAAGATCGACGGCTACGACGAAAACCAGCGCTTCTTCATCGCGTTCGCGCGCGTGTGGAGCGGCAGCATCCTGCCCAAGGCGCAGGAGGTGCGCCTGAACACCGACCCGCATGCGCCGGCGAAGTATCGCGCGATTGCCGCACCGTCGAACATGCCGGCGTTCGCACGCGCGTTCTCGTGCAAGGCCGGCGATCCGATGGTGCGCGATGACGAGCTGCGCGTGACGATCTGGTAAGCAAAGGGCGCCGGTTCGATCCCGGGTGCCACAAACGAAGAACCCCTCTCCGGGCGGAGAGGGGTTCTTCGGGAATCGTCGTCGCGAGCATGAAACCGCTCGCGATGCCGGATCCGGATTACCTCACGTCGAACGACGTCGTAGACATCGGCTTGCCGTCGACGCTGATCTCGACCGTGTACTTCCCGGCCGGAAAGCCATCGGGCTTGCTGATGTGGAACGTCGTCGTGGCCGGACCGTTCGCGGTCGAAATCGACTCGCTGCTCTGGTTGACCGGCTGCCCGTCCGCGAACGTCCAGCGCGCGGCGAGCGATGCCGTGCCCGAGCCGCCACTGGAGTTCGTCGTCACCTGCGCGTAGATCGTGTCCTTCGGCGCAAACGTCGTCGCCGGAACGCTGACCTTGCCGTCGGTGCCGAGCGCGTTGCCGAGCACGACCGACGAAACGGTCGTCGCCGCCGGAGACGGTGTCGCGGGCGGTGGCGTTGCCGGGGCGGTCGGAGCCGGCTTCGGCGCCGGCGCGACTGGAGGCGGTGCCTCCTGCTTGCCGCAGGCGCCCAGCGCGAGCACCGCCGTCAGGGTCGCGACTGCGGCGACGGATTTGTTGAATTTATTCATGACATATCTCCTTATTTGCTCTTTTCGGCCGCAGCCGGGATCTTCAGCACCTGGCCGACGCGGATGAGGTCGGGATTGCTGATCTGGTCGCGGTTGGCGTCGAATATCTCGTGCCAGCGATTCGCGTTGCCGTAAAACTTTTTCGCGATCTTCGACAAGCTGTCGCCGCCCACCACGGTGTAGCTCTGTGTTTGCGCCGGCGCCGTCGAGGAGACGCCGGACTGTACGTTGCTGAAATCCGGCCTCGTGGCCGCCGGAGCCGTCGTCGTCGCACCGCTCTTCACGTTGGAAAAGTCGGGTTTACCCGGTTCGTTGCCCATCTTGTGCACTCCCGTTGCCAAACCACCGAACCATACCGGGACGAACCATTACGTCGTCTGAATGAGACATTCATGCGCTGCGGTTAGAATCGCGCATGGCTTTTGCGCCCGGCCAACGCTGGATTTCCCTCGCCGAGCCCGAACTCGGCCTCGGCACGGTGCTGCGTATCGAAGGCCGCACCGTGCAGCTGGCGTTCGCCGCGACCGGCACCGTGCGCGCGTACGCGACGCACGCGGCGCCGCTGCAGCGCGCCCAATTCCGGCCTGGCGACCGCGTCAGCGGCGACAACCGGACGTTCGTCGTCGAACGCGTCGAGACGCACGACGGCGTGCTCAGCTATTTCGGCGGCGGCGACGCGCTGGCCGAAGGCCAGCTCGACGACGTGCAGGATCTGTCGAAGGCCGACGAGCGCCTGATCGCCGGGCGCGTCGACAGCGCCGAGCGGTTCGATTTCCGCGCGACCGCTCTGCAGCACCGGGCCCAGGCACGGCGCTCGCTCGCCTGGGGCCTCCTGTCGGCGCGCATCGACCTGATCCCGCATCAGCTGCGCGTCGCTGAAGTAGTTGTGGCGCGCCGGCCGGTGCGGGTATTGCTCGCGGACGAAGTCGGCCTCGGCAAGACCATCGAGGCCGGCATGATCCTCGCGCAGCTCCTGGCCGGCGGGCGCATCGAGCGCGCGCTGATCGTGCTGCCGGAAACCCTGGTCTACCAGTGGTTCGTCGAACTGCTGCGTCGCTTCAACCTGCAGTTCGCCGTATTCGACGAAGAACGCTGCGAGGCGATCGAACTGGCCGGCGACGAGCGCAACCCGTTCCACGACGAACAACTCGTCCTCGTCGATCTGGCGTTCCTGCGCGACTCGGCGAAACGCGGCGACCAGGCGCTCGCCGCCGGCTGGGACCTCGTGATCGTCGACGAGGCGCATCATCTGGCCTGGAGTCCGGACGCGGCCAGCCCCGACTACGCGCTGATCGAGCGCTTCGCGCGGACGACGCAGAACCTGATCCTGCTGACCGCGACGCCGGAACAGCTCGGCCGCACCGGCCACTTCGCGCGCCTGCGCCTGCTCGATCCGGCCCGCTACGGCGACCTCGCGCGCTATCAGAACGAAGCCGACGGCTACGTGCAGTTGTCGCGCATCGTGGACAAGCTGCAGCATGCGCAGGCGCTGTCCGACGCCGAGCAGCTGCAGCTCGCGACGCTGCTGCGCGACGATGTCGCGTTGCTCGGCGCGCTTGCGGTCGCCGATCGTGACCCGTCCGCGACCCGGGCCGTGCTGGACGCGCTGATCGACCGTCACGGCACCGGTCGCGTGATGTTCCGCAACAGGCGCGCGACAGTCGGCGGCTTTCCGCAGCGCATTCCCCACATCACGCAACTGGCGAGCGACGACTGCGCCGACGAGTTTCGCCAGCGTCTTCTGGCAGAGTTCCTGTCCGACACGCAGCAACCGCCGGCGCCGCACGCGATCGATTACGCGGACGATCCGCGCCTGGCCTGGCTGATCGAGCTCATCGAGCGCGAACCGCGCGAGAAATACCTGCTGATCTGCCGCAGCCAGGCCAAAGTCATCGCGCTCGAGGAAGCGCTGCGCACGCGCACCGGCGTCAAGATCGCGCGTTTCCACGAAGCGATGACGATCCTGCAGCGCGACCGCAACGCCGCGTATTTTTCCGAGAGCGACGGCGCCGCGCTGCTGCTGTGCGCGGAAATCGGCTCGGAAGGCCGCAATTTCCAGTTCGCGCGCAATCTGATCCTGTGGGACCTGCCGCTCGATCCGGACCTGCTCGAGCAACGCATCGGCCGCCTCGATCGCATCGGCCAGCGCGGCGACATCGCGATCCATGTCGCCGTGTTCCACGGCAGCGCGCAGCAGGCGCTGTTGCACTGGTACGACGACGGGCTCGACGCTTTGCGCAGCAGCCCGGCTGACGGTCGCGAACTGTACAAGCGCTTCGCCACGCGCCTGTTGCGCCTCGCGATCGAACACGCGCGCGGCGGCGAGGACACGGATGCGGAAATCGATTCGATCGTCGCCGAGACGCGCGCGGCGCATGCGCAATTGTCGGCGCTGATCCACAACGGCCGCGACCGCCTGCTGGAACTGGCCGGCCAGCGCGAGGCACAGCTGCAGTTGCTGTATCGGGCGCTGGCCGCGTCCGATACGGAGCGCAGCGATGAATTCGTGTTGAGCCTGTTCGAGCAGTTCGGCGTCGAAAACGAGGACCAGGGCAAGCGCACCTATGTCCTGGACCCGGAATACCTCAGCACCGACGGATTTCCCGGATTGCGCGACGGGCCGCAGAAGGTCACGTTCGATCGCGCGACTGCTCTCGTGCGCGAGGATCTGCCGCTGCTCGGCGCGGATCACCCGATGGTGACCGGCGCGCTCGACCTGCTGCTCGGCAGCGAACTGGGCAATGCCGCGTTCCTGGTCGACGACTCGTTGCCACCGCGCCACGCGCTGCTGCAGTGCATCTTCGTGCTCGACGCGGTCGCGGCGGCGGGCCTGCAGGCGCAACGCTTCCTGCCGCCGCTGCCGATCACCGTCGCCGTCGACAGCAAACTCACGCCGCGCCGCGACTGGCGGCCCGGAACGACGGCACTCGCACGCAGCGCCGAACGCGGCGTCGACGTCGCGCGCTACCGCAAGTTCCTCGCTGCGCTCGTGCCGCCGATGCTCAAGCACTGCGAGGAAATCGCGCGCGCGCGCGCCGACGACGAGATCGCGACCGCGGTCGCGGCTGCGGAAAGCGAACTGGGCACGGCGCACGGGCGCCTCGTCGCGCTCGCGCGCGTCAACCCGGGCGTAAGTTCCGCGGAGATCGACGCGATCGCGGACGAACTGGCCGCGCTGCGCACTGCGCTTCCGCGAGCGCTGCTGCGCCTGGACGCCGTGCGCTTCGTCTGCAGCGCCGATTTCCTGGCGATGCGCTGAGCGATCGGCGGCGGCCGACCGCCGCTACTGCACGCAGATCGACGCGGTCGCAGCTGTATTGGTGATGAAGTTCCAGCCGGAATCGAAGAACGCGCCGGGCGAAGCCGGGTTCGCGACGCGGACCACGGCTTGGCCGACGGTCAGAGTCATTTCGTAGACGTCGGCTTGCGGCATCGGCTGCAAGCCGCTGACGAACGCGCTCCCGTAGCAATAAATCTGCGTGGGCTCACCGGCCTCGTCGAGGACGTCTATTTGCAGACCCGTGTAGGACGTTCCGGTCACGAGCCTCTGCACGTGCCCGACATACGCCTTGTCGAACCGCGCCAGGACGCGAACATCGGGCGCCGAAGCCCTGCCGATCGTGGTCCCGCCGCTGCCGAACGTGATCGGCATGACCAGCGCGCCGGTCACGCTGAAGACGTCGATGGATTTTTCAAAACCTTTCACGGTACTGGAGCCGGAAGGAGACAACGGCGGATTGGTGAACAACACCATGGTCGGATTCTGCCCGTTGACGCTGACGCCGGCGTACAGGTGGTCGTCCTGGAACTGCGTCGCCGATGCCGCGGTCGCCGTCGACGACGCGCCGGGGCCGGACAGCGCGTACTGCGCGACCGGCACCGAGTTGATCGCCTGGCGCGGCGACAGCGCGGTGCCGTCGACGGTCACCTGCAGGTACAGCTGCGTGCCGTTGAACGTGCCAAGCCCGAAGTTCAGGTCGATCGTGAACACGCCGTTCGCGACCGGATATGCGGGTTGATTGATCGTCGACCCGATCTGGGTCCCGCCCGTCGGTGCGTTGAACAGCGCGAACTTCAGGTCATGACTGCCGTTGGTCGGTGTGCCGTTCTGGGCGAGCGTCCCCTGATAGGTGAATGCGGTCGACTGCGGCGAAGCCGCATGTCCGGTGGACAGCAGCGACAGCAGGCCCATCGCGATGATGGCGCGGATGCGGTTCATGGTGCGCACTCCTCGAGTCCGGCAAAGAAAATCGTGTCGCCGGCGCCCGGAGGCAGTCCTGCCTGGAATCCGACTTTCAACGTGAACGCGCCGCCCGCGGCAAAGCCCGGTGCGGGCTGGCCGATCGTTGCGGTGAGGCGCGAACAGGAATTGCCGACCGTCGCCGAACTGCCGCTGGCGATGGCCTGCGTGACAACGATGAAGGGCGGATCGGCCGCGAGGGCGGCAGGAATGGCGCCGCCGAGCACCGCGGCAAGAAACGCAGCTGCAGCGCCGCGGAACGGCTTGCGTCGGACAGGTTGATGCACGGGCGACCCCCAGGTCTGCGGCGTGCCAGTCCGGGGCCAGCCGCGGTCAGACGATTACAGCACGATTGCCCGCCGCTGCCAATGCGCGGCCGAGGCACGATTGCTGCATCTATCGAGGGCGATTCATTGTATACTTTTACCCTTTCCACGCTGGAGCGCGCCATGCTATTCCGTCGACTGTCGTCGATGTTCGTGATCGCAATGCTGCCCCTGGCGGTCGCGGCGCAGGCCACGCGCGACACGGCGCAGGTCACGCCGGTCGTGCTGCATGCCGCACGCCTGCTCGACGTCGACAGCGGCACGTTGACTGCGCCCGGCGAAGTCCTGGTGCGCGGCGAACGCATCATTGCCGTGGGGAACAAGGTCGAGCACCCGGACGATGCACGCGTGATCGATCTCGGCGATACGACGTTACTGCCGGGCCTCGTCGACGCGCACGTGCATCTGTTCCTGCATCCGGGCGGCGAAGCGGAGCAGACGTTCAACGAATCGGTCGCCGAACGCACGATCCGCGCGACGCTCGCGGCGCGCGACGACCTGCTCGCCGGGTTCACGGCCGAACGCGACATGGGCACGGAAGGCGCCGGCGCGGCGGACACGGCGGTGCGCGACGCGATCGATCGAGGCGCGATACCCGGGCCGCGGTTGCGCATCAGCGGCAACGCGATCGACATCGTCGGCGGGCACGAGGATGCGATCGGCTACAACCCGGAACAGCGCATGCTGCCGAATGCGACGCAGGCCACCGGAGCGGTGGAACTCGTCGCGGCCATGCGCGCGCAGTACAAGCTCGGCGCGGACTTCACGAAGATCTACGAAACCGGCAAGGATCGCATTGCGAACGGCGAGTTTTCATCGCCGTACCAGTTCAGTGCCGGCGAACTCGAAGCCGCGGTGCAGGAAGGGGCCCGCAGCGGAAAAAGGATCGCGGTGCACGCGACGGCCGAGCCGGGCACGGGCTACGCCGCGCGCGCCGGCGTCGCCTCGATCGATCACGCCTATCAGCTGAATCCCGACACGATGAAGATCATGCGCGAGCGCGGCATCTTCGCGGTGCCGACGTTCGCCGTGCTCGAATACTTCATCGCGCATGCGGCGACCACGCAGGCGGCGGAACGCTATCGCGCGATCGAGGCGTACCATCTCGCGCAATTCAAGCTGCAGCTTGCCGCGCACGTGCCGATCGCACTAGGTTCGGATGTCGGGCCGTTTCCTCACGGCACGCAGGCGCGCGAATTCGTGCTGCTGGTCCGCAACGGCATGGCGCCGCTCGCAGCGATCCAGGCCGGGACGATCAATGGCGCAAGGCTGCTCGGCTGGGAAAACGACATCGGCAGGCTCAAGGCAGGCTATTACGCCGATGTCGTCGCCGTCGCCGGCGATCCGCTGCAGGACATCGACGCACTGCAGCACGTGCGCTTCGTCATGAAAGGCGGAACGGTCTACCGGCAATAATCATTTCCGGTGACGCAAGGCGATCAGCGATCGGGCGATCGTGCCGCGCCGACCTGCCACACCTTGATCAATACGAAACCGACCAGCGCACCTCCGAGGTGGGCGAAGTGCGCTACGCCGGCCTGCGTGCCGGTCACGCCGAGTACGAGTTCGAGTATCACGTAGCCGGCGACGAATATCGGCGCCGGGACGGGAATCGGCAGGAAGATCATCGCCATCTTCGCCTTCGGGTAGAACATCGCGAATGCGAGCAGCAGGCCGAACACGCCGCCCGAAGCGCCGACAGTCGGATACAGGTGCCCGGGCTGGAACAGCGCCATGACCGCGAGTTGCGCGCACGCGGCGCCGATGACGCAGGCGAAGTAGAACAGCGCATAGCGCCTCGTGCCGAGCACCTCCTCGACCGGCCCGCCGAACATCCACAGCGCGAACATGTTGAAGAAGATGTGGCCGAAGCCCTTCGTGTCGTGCAGGAAGCCGTACGTGACGACCTGCCAGGGCTCGAAGGCGATGCGCACGATGCTGCCATTGTCGAGCCGCGCGAGCTCGCCGTCGCCGAGCGGCCACAGGGCGAAGTTCGCGAGAAAACTCTCGCCACCTCCGCGCTGCAGCAGGTAGATCAAAACGTTGGCGACGAGCAACGCAAGGGTGACGGGCGGCAGTCTCTGCATGGAATGGTCGACCAGAAGGTATGCTGGCCGCATGATGCCCGATTACGCGGCGCCCTTGCACGTCGCCGACGACATCCGCCGCGTCGGCCATGCCGTCGTACCGGCATTCGTCGATGCGGCAACGGTCGGCCGCCTGGCAGGCGAATGCCGCGCGCTCCACGCGAGCGCGCAGCTGCGGCCGGCCGCGATCGGCCGCAAGGATCTGCGTCATGTGGACCGCGAACTGCGCGGCGACGTGACGCGCTGGTTCGATGCGACGGCACTGACCGCGGCGCAGCGGCCGTTCTGGTCGCGCCTCGACGCGTTGCGCGAGCAACTCGACCGCGAGCTGTTCCTGGGGCTGCGTGAACTCGAGGCGCACTACGCGCTCTACCCACCCGGCGCGCGCTACGCGCGCCATCGCGATCGCTTCCGTGACGACGACGCGCGTGTGTTGTCGGCCGTGCTCTACCTCAATGATGACTGGAACGAAGCGGACGGCGGCGCTCTGCGGCTTTACTTCGATGCAAACGCATCGCCGCCGTATCGAGACATTGCGCCGCATGCCGGGACGCTCGTCCTTTTCCTCAGCGCCGAATTCGACCATGAGGTCTTGCCGGCGACGCGCGAGCGGTTGAGCGTAGCGGCGTGGTTTCGCCGCGCGACAAGTTGAGACGCGGCGCGCGTACCCGCGGCTTCAGCGCGTGTGTCTGCGCATGCCGGAACGGCCGGGCCACCGCCAGGGAGTTGCCGCCAGCAACGCGGCGGCGAGCAGCAACTCGAACCAGAGGCTGTCTGCCGGCACTTCACGTATCGGCGCAGGCTCCCGCGGCGCCACGATGATCGTCCCGTACATGCCGCTGCCGGGCGCGCCATGCGGTTCGCAGAAATAGCCGATCGTGCCCGGCGTCGGGAATGTCACGGTCGCGAACCACAGGTCCGAAGTCGCGTTGCCGCTGCCGCCCTGACCATCGCCATCGCAGCCGTGCGCGCAACGGAACGAGCCGTCGTCGGCGACGACGTTGTGGTTGCCGCCGATGTTGACGAACGTGACGCTGTCACCGGGCTGGATCGTCAGGAACTGCGGTGCGAAGCCGACACTTGCGCCGCCGGACTGGACGAACCACTGCATCGCCGCGGCGTTCGACGCGGCCAGCAGCAGCACGACCGCAATCAGCAGGCGCGCGCGGGCGCGCTCGAATCGGGTCACCGTCCCGCCTGCGCCGCTCCGTATCGAATCGATCACGAGGTGCCGAGGAATTTCATGTAGCCCGCGGCGGGATCATAGCTGCCCGATGCGCTGAACTCGCTCAGGTTCGGGAAAATCGTGCTGATGTCGCCGTCGCTCAGGCCGAACCAGTGCGCGAGCGTCGCGGAGTACTGGTCGACCGACGTCGTCGGGATGATGCGGCCGTTGCCGTCGCCGGGATCGTTGAGGTTCGGCGATGGCACGCCATAGGTCGCCGAAGTCGGATTGAGCAGGCTCGGCATGACCAGGCCGAAGTTCGGACCGGCGAGTGCAGCGGAGAAACCGCAGCCGTTGCCGTAGAAGCGGCCGCCTTGCACATCGCCGCCGAGGACGAAATGATGCGAGCCCCAGCCGTGATCGGTGCCGCCGTTGTTCGCCGTCATCGAGCGGCCGAAGTCCGATGCGGTGAACGCGGTCGCGAGATTGGCCAGAGTCTTGCCGTTGCCGATGCCGACGCTCGACAGGGCGTTGTAGAAACTCGAAAGCGCGCGCGACAGCACGGGCAACAGGCTCGTGTGCTGGTTGACCTCGTCGCTGTGCGTGTCGTACCCGCCCGCGTTGACGAAGAACACCTGGCGATGCAGGCCCGCCACGGGGGTTGTCTGCGCGGCCCAGATCATCTGCGCGACGGTCTGCAGCTGGCTGTCGAGGTTGAAGCCACTGGCGCCGCTGAAGAAACTCTTGAACAGCTGGTTGTTCGGGTCCGTTCGCGCCGGGGCGAGCGTCTGGATCACGGTCGTTGCCGTCGATGACGCATGGTTCATCGTCGCGGCATAAGTGCGCTCGAGCACGTTCGCTTGCGTGCCGTTGGCATACAGCGCGTTGAATGCCGGCTGCACCTTGCCGGCCGCGTCGTACGGGAAGCTCACCTGCAACGGGTACTGCGCGTTCATGATGTAGCCGTCGATGTTCTGGCCGCGGATGAACGCATCCTGCCCGGACAGCGACATCAGCATGGGCACCGTCGTCGAGTTGGCGCTCATGAGCATGTCGCAGATGCGGCCGCCCCATCCGGTGGTCGGCGTGTTGCTCGGCGGCGACGATTGCCAGTACGCCGCCTGGTCCGAATGCGAGTACAGCTGCGGCGGCAGGGCCGGATTCAGGTGCAGGTACTGGTTCTGCGTCACCGGTCCGACGAGCGTGCCGACGTTGGCCATGATCGCGAGCGGGCTGTTCAACTGGTTGAATAGCGCCGCCAGTTCCGGCATCGACGGGTGCAGCGCGTACTGGATTCCGTCACCCGACGTGGCGCCCGCATCGGTTAGCGGATGCACGGTCGAATAGCCGAGATCCCCGCCTGCGGCGAGCACCAGCTGCGGCCGCACCGGCTTGAGAACGCCGCCGCCGCCGTAGAAGCTGTTGAACGCCGCCGGCGTGTACGGAACGATCGTGTTGAAGCCGTCGTTGCCGCCGTATAGAAATACACAAACCAGCGCGCGGTAATCACCGAAGCTGTAGCTGGAAGCGCGGGTCGCCGCGTGCAGCAGCTGCAGGTTGCCCAGCGCGGAATACACGCTGGCGCCGCCGAGCGCTGCCGCCAGCGTCTGGCGGATGAATTTGCGGCGATCGGGTCGCATGGTCGTCCTCATTTCTGCACCATGTATTCGGGCGAGGTCAGGATCAGCTGCAGCGCCTTGCTGATGCGCTCGAATTGCCAGTTCGGATACTTGTTCGTGTCGAAGGTGGCGGCAGAGACCGGGTTCAGCGCCGTGAGCAGCGTCTGGCGCATCGCCGGCGACATCTGGCCGGACATGAAGCGCACGTCGTAGGCGTCGACCAGCAGGTCGGCTGGATCGGCGACACCGCCGCTCGCGCTGCCCGCCAGCGCCTGGTCCTGCGCCCGGTTGATCTTGACGTTGCCGTAACCGGAGTCCGATCCGCCGCACGCACCGGCGACGTCGAGATTGATGTCGTAGGTGTCCTCGAACAGCGTGTTCGTCGAATTGCTTATCAGCGTATCGGTCGTGATCTGGTACTCGGGGCCGACGAGCCCGAGCCCGGCCATTTCGCCGGAAGGAACGTAGGACGGCTTGAAGAAATTGAACACCGTGTCCGCACGCAGCGCGGCCTGGCCCACGCCGCTGTACAGCGCGGAGCCGACGCTGTACGCGGTCGTGTATCCGGCGTAGCGGTAGAGGTTTGCGTAGTGTTGCGTCGCGTTTGTGGTGCCGCAGACGTGCGTTGCGCCCATCGCGCGCCACAAATGCGTGATGCGCAGCAGAGGTTCGCGCAGCTTGCCGAACGTCGTCGGACTGTGGAACTGGCCGATGCGCGCCTCGGGATCGAGCAGGATCGCCCTGACGACGGCGCCGAGATTGCCACGCACGCCAAGGCCGTCGTCGTTGAACACGTGGCTCACGCGCGCGACATAGGCCGGGCTCGGGTTGCTCGTCACGAGGCGCTGGATCAGCTGCCTGCCGATGAAGGGCCCGACGTTCGGGTGGTTGAAGATGTTGTCGAGCGCGAATGCGAGGTCGGACTGCGGCGTGCCGCCGGCCAGCAGCGCGCCGCCGTTGTCGGCCGCCGGCAACCCAGGGTTCGCGGCGGCGTAACCGGCGGGTGGGTATGCGAGCAACTGCTTGCTGACGATGTCGTTCGCTAGGTCGGTGCCGTTGTCGTGAAACGCGGCACACGCAATCATCGGCGTATGGAAATCGTTGGTCTGGTAGCCGCAATGCGCGAAGTTTCCGCAGGAGCAGCTGGCCCAGTTCCAGCCGGTGAAAACGTGCGAGAAATTCGTCACGACCGACTGGTCGTAGGTCGGCAGCGGCTTGCCGTTCGAAAGGAACGGCGTGCCGTCCTGGTTCAATACGATCAAACCGATGCTGAAGAGCTGTTTGATCTCACGCGCGTAGTTTTCGTCCGGATGCAGGTTCTGCGCGAGGTTCGCCTTCGGGTTGCCCTGCATGTTGAGGTAGACGCCCATGTCCGGACTCAGCGTCACCTGCTCCAGCAGCGTGCGGAAGTTGCCGAACGCGTTGTTGCTCAGGAGGTCGTAGTAGTACGCGATGCCGTCGGGGTGCTGGTCGATCAGCGTGTTCTGGTCCGAGATGACGAAGATCTCGCTGAGCGCGAATGCCACGCGCTGGCGCAACTGGTCGTTGTGGTTTTTCGACGCGTTGCCGGGAAACTGCGGATCCGGCCCGCCTAGCGCGCCGAGGAACCATGCTTCCGCGATATTCTGGTAACCGGTGTTCTCGTGCAGCGTGTTGGCGACCCAGTCGTAATACACCTGCATCGATGACGTCGGCGCGTTGAACTGCTCGTCGAGCCAGCCCGCGTAGCCGATATTGCGCAGGTGCACGATGTCCGCATCGGTCGGCCCGAACGTGGCCTGCGCGAGGAATCGCGCGGCATCGGCGTCGTTGAATGGCCCGGCCGTCACGCCTTCGAGGCTGTCGTGAAACACCGGATCGGGAAAATGCGTCAAGCCCTGCGCGATCGGCGCCGCGGCCAGAGCCATTGCCACGAACATGGTGCGCGCGCCATTGCGCATTGATCCCGCGCTGTCACTGAGCATCATCATGCCTCCCCGTTTCGATCGCCGGCGGAGACGTTTGCTCCGGGCACCATCTGGTCATAACGAGAAATGGCGGCAAAAACGAACATCGACGTCTCCGGGGCTTCGAAGCCGCCGGATTAGGTCACACATTTCTCGCCGGATTCAATGACGGCCGTCATGTTTGCGGCAAGAGGCGGACCGGTGGTCGCTAACCGTACTTCGGCGGTATGTCGCCATCGCGTCCGCGGGACTTCCGGGTCAGCGCATTGACCACAGCTCCGCATCGAGATCGCGCTGCCAGCCGAAGCGGGCGAGGTCGACGCGGCCTGCAAGGACGACGACGCCTTCCGCAATGAGCCGCTGGCGTTGCTCGCGATAGCCGCGGCTGCCGGGCGGAAGTGCGATCCTGCCATCGGCACGCAGCACCCTGTGCCAGGGCAGTGCCGCGGCCGGGCCGGCTTCGCCGAGCACGCGCCCCACCAGTCGAGCATGGCGCGGCAGGCCTGCGCGTGCGGCGATTTCGCCGTAGCTCGTCACGCGGCCGAGCGGGATCGACGCGATGATGCGGCGGATCGCGGCATGTTGCGGATTTTCAGCGGTTTTGTCGTCGCGGGCTTGCGTCATCGGCGCGGAACGTTAGCATAGGCGCGAATCCCCTGGAGACGACACTCAGTGCAATCCTTCGAAGAAGTCCGTTCGCACGTCGCCACGCGCCAGGAATTGCGCATCAACGACCCGTACCTGATGAGTTTCGACCTCGCGACCGAGGGCGGCACGCGCCATCAGGGGCTGCATCTGGCCGAACTGGAAGGCGAAGACGGGCGCAAGTTCCTGCGCATTTCCACCCCGATCGGGCCGCTGACCGGCATGGATGCCAAGCGCTGCCTGCGTTTCAACTGGGAGCAGCGGGTCGGCTATCTTGCGGTCAGCGACCTGGATGGTTCGCCCTATCTGCACCTTTGCGAAAACCGTCCGTACGAATTGCTGACGACGGGTGAGCTCGATCGGCTGATCGAGGAAATCGGAGCGCTCGGAGACCGCCTCGAGAAAGCCGTATCCGCGGGCGGCGACGCTTTCTGAGCGCACGACGCAACCAGCGATGGGTGCGGGCCGATCCAGTGCGAAACCGATCCTCTGCGAAGCCATCCGGCACGATCCGATCCGGCGAGTCGCGCCCGGCTCGCTTCACGGGCATCGTACTTTCCGGACACAAGGAAGATGCCGTCGAAGTGCCGTTCGATCCGGCCTCGCGCTGGAACGTGACATCCGCGCCGATTCGCGTGGGCCGGCGCGGTTACCGCGTAACCGCCTGCATCAATGGCTGCCGCTTCGACAGCCATGTGGTGGCGCGATCCGGACGCTTTTGGCTGCTGTTGCCGGCGCAGGTTGAGCGCGACGCGGGGTTCGGCGCGGGCGACACAGTCAGCGTCGTTCTATCGCCCGCTGCCTAGGAAACCCACCCGAGCAGCTTCAACGCGTGCACGAGGAAATACGCGAGCGCGCCGCAGATCGGTATGGTCAGGATCCACGCCCAGACCATGCGCTCGACCACGGTCCACTTGATCGCGTTCAGGCGTTTCGCCGATCCGACGCCCATGATCGCGGATGAGACGTTGTGTGTCGTCGATACCGGAATGCCGAGCGACGACGCGGTCAGGATCACGCTCGACGATGCGATGTCGGCAGCGACGCCGTTGATCGGATGCAGCTTGACCATCTTGTGGCCGAGAGTGCGGATGATGCGCCAACCACCGGCCATCGTGCCCATCGCCATGACGACGGCGCAGGTCGCCTTGATCCACGTAGCAATCTCGAACTGACCCTTCGCATCGGCCTCGATTCGCAGGAATTGCAGGAACGACGGCAGATTGTCGAGCGAGCCGGCCGTGGTCGCGCTCGCCAAGGCGAGCGCGATGATGCCCATCGTCTTCTGCGCATCGTTGAGGCCGTGCGAAAACCCCATGAAACCCGAAGAGACCATCTGCACTTTTGCAAAAATCGCGTTGACGACGCGCGGGCGCGACGCGCGCTGGATGCGGCCGCCGCGCCCGGAAAGGAACGACAGCAGCGCGAACAGCAAACCCATGATCGTGAAGCCGAGCAGGAACCCGGCCGCCGGTGACACGACCATAGGCAGGATGACCTTGTTGAGGATTCCCTTGCTGACCCACCAGTGCTCGCCCGGCGTGGACCAGATGATCGCATGCCAGTTGTCGCTTGCCGCCGCGAACGCGGCGCCGCACAACCCGCCGATCAGCGCGTGCGACGAACTCGAAGGCAGGCCCCACCACCACGTGATCAGGTCCCATATCGTCGCGCCGAGCAACGCGCAGATCAGCAGTTCCGGCGTCATCTGCACGACACCGGAATCGATCAACCCGGACGAAATGGTTTTCGCGACGGCCGTGCCCCACATCGCGCCGACGAGATTCGTGAACGCCGCCAGCAGCACGGCCTGACCCGGGCTGAGCACCTTCGTCGCGACGACGGTCGCGATCGAATTGGCCGTGTCGTGAAAGCCGTTGATGTACTCGAAGATCAACGCGACCAGCAGGACGGTGAAGACGAGGGTGAGGGTCATGGGGCGGCCGGGATTCGAGGCTCGAGATTCGAGATTCGAGCTGGCGTCACCACGCGTGGCACCGCGCACCATTGACCGGCTGCGTGTTTGCGGGGCCCTTGCTCTGAACAAGCGGTGCGTTTCACGAATCGCAGCCTTGGTATTTTGGTCTGTCCCGAATCCCCAATCTCGAATCTCGAATCTCGGGCTTTCACGAGTTCTTCAACACGATCGCGTAAATCACGTTGCCGGCATCGCGGCAGCGGTCGATCGCTTTTTCCAGGAGTTCGAACAGGTCCTTGCGCAGGATCAGGCGCGATGCGTCGCGCTCGTTCGTGAACAGTTCCTTGTACAGCGACAGGATCAGCCGGTCGGCCTCGCTCTCGATTGCCTGCATGCGCTCGTTGAGCTCGCGCATCTCCTCGAGCTTCATGCCCTTGCGCAGCTGCGCCACCATCTCGACGATCACGCCGACGGCCTTCTCCAGCATCAGCGCGCGTGAGCCGTAATCGACGTCCATCAGTTGTTCGGCGAACAGCGCGTAGCGCTCGGCGAATTTCTCGACCGTCTTCGGAATCTTGTACAGCGCGGCGGACAGCGCCTCGATGTCTTCGCGCTCGAGCGCCGTGACGAACGTGTTGACCAGCTCCTGGCTGATCTGGCTCATGACCTCTTTTTCGCGCCGGCGCGCGAGACGGAACTCGTCGAGGGACGGGCTCGAAGATTTCTGGTTGAGCATCGCGATCAACGCGCGCGTGCTCTGGCGCGCGGCGGCCGCGCTCGCTTCGAGCAGGCCGTAGAACTTGTCGCCTTTGCCGAATATCGTCTGCAGGGAAAACATGGATTCCGCCCCGGATGGTTGAACGCGCCCCGATCAGGGCCGGCGAAGTTTACCGTTTTGTTACGGAAGACGGGAATCGGCAATCAGCATTCCGATTTTGGGGAGAATTCAATTGCTTGGCAGCGAAAATCCGGTCCGACCCCGGATCGCACCTGGCGGCCTTGCTCTCGATTCTCGAACCCCGACTCCCGATTCCCGGCTCTTTGTCATAAAACTTTCAAACTCGCCGCGTAGCCTGCGCACCATCGCAAACGGGCTGCGGCGGTGTGGGGTTCCGGGACCAACCGGAATCGGGCAGGAAGCCCTCTTCGCTCATGCATTCACCGCAGCCTCCGTACTTCTCATTCAACCGGAGGTTTTCATGCTTCTCGATATCCGTCAGACGCTTGCGGCGCTTGCCGCAACGGCAGCCTTGACCATCGCCGCGGGTACCGCGCAGGCGACCGACATCACCGGTGCGGGCTCGTCGTTCGTCTATCCGGTCCTGTCGAAGTGGTCTGCGGCGTTCAAGGACAAGACCAAGAACCAGGTCAACTACCAGTCGATCGGATCCGGCGGCGGCATCGCGCAGATCAAGGCCGCGACCGTCGATTTCGGCGCGTCCGACAAGCCGCTCGAGGCGAAGGACCTCGCCGACACCGGCCTCGGTCAATTTCCGGTCGTGATCGGCGGCATCGTGCCGGTCGTCAACATCGACGGCGTGCAGCCGGGCGACCTGAAGCTCACCGGGCCACTGCTGGCCGACATCTTCCTCGGCAAGGTGCAGAAGTGGAACGACAAGGCGATTGCGGATCTGAATCCGGGCGCGAAACTGCCGGAGACGCTGATCACGGTTGTCCATCGCTCGGACGGCTCGGGCACCTCGTTCAACGTGACCAACTACCTCTCGAAGGTCAGCCCGGAATGGAAGGAGAAAATCGGGGAGGGCACGTCGGTATCGTGGCCGACCGGCGTCGGCGGCAAGGGCAACGAAGGCGTCGCGGCTTACGTCAAGCAGATCAAGGATTCG
>Ga0207683_10002148_pt1 | contig 17325 bp, 14 predicted proteins | sample KBSM73metaG_FD_184333 | JGI IMG/M metagenome (GOLD analysis project Ga0207683, IMG submission 184333) | Miscanthus rhizosphere microbial communities from Kellogg Biological Station, Michigan, USA - KBS M7-3 metaG (SPAdes) (version 2) | ecosystem: Host-associated > Plants > Roots > Rhizosphere >... | reverse complement strand
TGATTGAATATATTACCTTTTAATTACTACTAACTATTAGATGTATGCATTGCAAATTATGTGATCACACTAGCCTTTCCAGCACACCTTTGCGTTTAACGATATTCTTATAATCCCATTGGATCTTTTTAGACTTTTCAAGCCAGCGCCTCAGATCCTCTTTATTTATTTGCTCAACGCTAGTGTATCGGGCCTCCGCAGCTTTAAATTTTCCTTCGGGTTGTAAACCTTCTTCCTCAAATGACTGACCGCTCCAAAATAATAATCGAATACAGTTCTTCATCTTGCTATAACCAACGATCGGGTTACCCTCCAGGAACCAGACTGGATGCGCATGCCAGATCTTATTTGCTGCTTCGGGAAGATTGCTGTCAATTTCATCAGCTAATAAATTGCAGATCGCTTTATCATTAGCTGATTCTGAATCATTGTATGCCTGGACATCTTTGTTCATAGACTAAGCTGTTAGATTTATTCTTCACTCCTGAACTCTGTCTTCACAGGCCGGTACAAATAATTATTTCTTCGGAAACTCACCTTCCGGAAAACTTTCAAGAATCGCAGGCTCGGGAGTTGTGTCATAATTAATTCCCTGTTTTTTTAATATCCCTCTTACCACAAATCCTAAAAATGCGAGGTAAGCAAAACAAAGAACAGGCACCCAATAGGATTGGTGAATACCATAACCAACGACGGAGGATTTCGTTTGCACATAGTCGGCGATCTTTCCTTGTATCGGTGGAATGATACCTCCACCGAGGATCATCATAATTAGAAATGCAGAACCCTGTGTGGTGTATTTTCCAAGACCCATGATTGATAGATCGAAAATGGCTGGCCACATAATGGAGCAGAACAATCCGCCGCTGAGGAAAGCATAAACGGCTATCTGTCCTTTGCTGAACAGCCCTATCAGCATCGCCAGCAGGCCAAGCAAAGCGAAGATCATAAGAGTTCTTGCAGGCTTGTTCTTGCTGAGATAGAATGCAAGCATTTGAACAAGTACGCAGACAATATAATAATACAACGGTTTTACATTGTATTGCGAAATCGCACTGATGCTGATGACAATTCCAAAAGCGACAAGAGGTACAATGAACATGAGTATCTGCTTGGTAGACTCTTTGAAATTAAAAACGGGAATAGAGCCTGTCCATCGACCGATCATTAAGCTTCCCCAATACATAGAAATAAAGGGCGCTACCTGTGATGACTGATAACCTCCAAAATCCGGTTGTTTCAGCAATTCACTGAAATTACTGACAATGGTAACCTCAACACCCACATAAACAAAAATGCCAAGCATGCCCAGGACCAATTGCGGATATTTCATTGCACCCCAGCCATCCGGTTTTTTTTGCGCACGCAGGTTTGAATAAAGAAGTGTGATCACAACAACGGCCAGTGCGCCCAGCAACCATTTCATCCGGTATGTTTCGAGGCTATGCTTTTCTACATCGGTCAATATGGTTGGGTCGGCCTTATAACTATTAAACACGGGAACAAACATAATGATGAGCAACCCTGTCATCATTAATAAAGAATACAGGGCCTTGTTTGCAGGTTCAGTTTTTTCTGCTGAGATACCGGGAGGAACTTTTTTAGAAAAGGCGAAAAGTGCCGCGGCTGCGATAAACAATAAACCAACGCCTATATAAAGAACGATCACTTTGCTAAGACTGAGTGAGGCAATTTTTTCATCGGTGATAGCAGCTGTTGTGCCAAACAATGCAAAGGCAACAACGATGGGCCCGATGGCCGTGCCAAAGGAATTCACTCCGCCCCCAAGGTTTACGCGACCCATACCTGTAGAAGGATCACCTAACGAAATGGCGAAAGGTTGCGCGGCGGTTTGCTGCAATGAAAATCCAAGGGCTACGATGAAAAGACCTGCCAGCATCCCGGCAAAAGTGTTTGCATTAACAGCAATGATCATGGCAGCCGCACCCAATGCGGAGAATAATAAACCGTAAACGATACTTTTTTTATAACCCCATTTGCCAACAAGGTCTTTTCCGCCAAAAGCTCCATAAATAAATAAAAACAATGCGCCTATATAATATGCCGTATAAAATGCAAAATCAACCAACTGGCTTTGAAACTGGTCGAGATGAAAGAAATGTTTACAAAAAGGAATGAACACACTGTTACCGGAAGCAATAAATCCCCAGAAAAAGAAGACTATTACCAGGGTACTCAATGCTCCGTAATTGGTTGGAACATGTGCGGCAGATGAAGAGGCTACCGGGCGACTGGATGCCATTGCTGTTGCCATAATGCAATCGTTTTGATTTAAAAATTTACCTAAAATAAACAGAAATCATCAGTGCAAAAATTTATTGTGAATTATTTGAAGCAACTAACTGAATATGTGAATAACTAGGAATTGAAAAAATGTGCTTATGTTTAAATAAATTATTGGTTATTCGGTGAAGCAGTCCGGCACTTATTTAAACCAACCAAGGCATCAAGTGTTCCCACCAATGGCCATCTTGTATGTCTTTATGCCTTATATGGTTCCTGTTTTATGCGAATAGTTATTAAATAAATTTTAATTGTGCAAATGACTCCAGCAACCAAATCTAACTACGCCACTTCAATGGCCATTATCGCATTTTTGTTTTTCATTTTTGGATTTGTAACCTGGATCAACGGCCCGCTGATCTTTTACGTTAAGCTTGCTTTCAGACTGGACACGGATTCAAAAGCTTTTTTGGTGACGACGGCTTTTTACATGGCCTATTTCTTTTTGGCCTTGCCATCGTCCTGGATATTGCAAAGGACAAATATGAAAAGAGGAATGGCCCTGGGCTTATTGGTCATGGCGATCGGCACTTTTGTCTTTGGCACCTTCGCCACTCACCGCAATTATTCATTAGCACTTACAGGACTCTTCATTATAGGGTCGGGATTATCACTTCTTCAAACAGCATCGAATCCATATGTCAGCATACTCGGTCCGATCGAAAGCGCAGCAAAGAGGATCAGCATTATGGGGATTTGCAACAAAACAGCCGGCATACTAAGCCCCATCCTCCTGAGCTTATTTGTTTTGAAGGGCATTAATAAGCTTGAAGAAAAAGTAAATACCGCTCCGAGTGAACAGGCCAAAGAAGCTATATTGAATGATTTCGCTTCAAAAGTATATGTGCCCTACCTGGTCATGGCGGTCATACTCTTAGCTCTTGCTCTCTGGATACTGCGCTCGTCGCTTCCTGAAATAAAAGGCTCCGAAGCCAATGTAGCGCAGGAGGGAAGTTCACAGAAAAACAAGACAAGCATTTTTCAGTTCCCGCATTTATGGTTAGGAGCCGTCTGTATTTTTGTTTATGTAGGAGTGGAGGTAATGGCCGGAGATGCGATTGGCATCTATGGCAAGGGATTTGGCATCCCTACCGATCAAACAAAATATTTTACATCGTTTACATTGGGAGCCATGTTGCTCGGTTATATTGCAGGACTGGCTTCCATTCCAAAATATATTTCCCAGCAGAAAGCCCTTACTGTTTCGGCTATTTTAGGAATTTTATTTACAGCCGGAGCTTTTTTAACTTCAAACTATATTTCGGTTGGGTTTGTAGCAGCGCTTGGATTTGCGAATGCAATGATGTGGCCGTCCATATTTCCATTAGCGATCAATCGCCTTGGAAAATTTACGGAAAAGGGAGCGGCCATTTTGATCATGGGAATTGTGGGCGGAGCGATCATTCCGAAAGCATTTGCGAGCTTAAAGGAGCACTATAATTTTCAAACCGTGTTCTTTGCCTTGATGATTCCCTGTTATTTCTATATACTTTATTATTCGATCAAGGGATATAAAGCAGGAATGAAATAAATTTCAGTATGGAGATTATTCATGTTTCGGCAGAATGTTATCCTGTAGCAAAAGTGGGTGGACTTGGAGATGTGGTAGGAGCATTGCCAAAATACCAGGCCAAAGAGGGGCATATCACCAAAGTGGTAATGCCGATGTATCGTACAAAATTTTTGTATGAGAATGAATGGGAGGTTGTTCATCAATCGAGTCAATATTTGGGGCCGCAGTGGTTTAACTATAATGTGATCAAAGAGAAAACAAACAAGCTTGGCTTTGATCTTTACCTGATCGATATTAATGGTTTACTGGATCGCGAAAAGGTGTACGGATATGATGACGATATTGAGCGGTTCACTTCTTTTCAAATAGCTTTTTGCGACTGGATCAATCAATGGCAGCACAAGCCGGATGTCATTCATACACATGATCACCATACGGCGCTGATTCCTTTTATGCTGCAGTATTGTTATGCTTTTAAAGGTTTATCCGGTATTCCAACGGTCTTTACCATTCATAATGCACAATACCAGGGTTGGATGGGATGGGACAAGAGTTATTACCTGCCTGCATGGGATACCTGGAAAGGAGGTTTGCTTGAATGGAATCACACCATCAATCCGCTGGCAGCAGCCGTCAAGTGCGCCTCAAAAGTAACCACAGTAAGTCCCAGCTATTTGGGTGAATTAAATTACATGGCCAACGGTTTGGAGAGCTTGTTTGAATTCGAAAAAGGAAAAACTACAGGAATTTTAAATGGCATTGACACAGATGTATGGAACCCCAATGCAGATAATTTTATTGCCAAAAACTATGACGCCGAAAAAGTAGAGAGAGGAAAGCTTAAAAATAAAAAAGAGATCTGCGGGCAGTTTGGTTTGGATGTTGAAAAACCTTTGTTTGCATTTGTGGGAAGGTTGGTTGGTGAAAAAGCGGCCGACCTGTTGCCTGACAGTATCAGCTCTTCTATCTACCAACATCATGGCAAATGCAATTTTTTGGTGCTTGGCTCGGGTGAACCGCAGGTAGAAAATCAACTGGAAAGCATAAAACACCAGTTTGGTGGCTATGTCAATACTTATATTGGATACAGCGAGCCGCTCAGCCACATGCTTTATGCAGGTGCTGATTTTCTTTTAATGCCCAGTCGCGTAGAGCCTTGCGGATTGAATCAAATGTATGCGTTGAGATACGGCACCGTCCCGATGGTGAGGAGTGTGGGTGGTTTGATCGACACCGTGAAAGATTTTGGGGATTACCAGGGCTTCGGTATCCGGTTTGACCAGCCGACAGTTAGCGACATTACCTATTCTGTTGGCCGGGCCATCGATCTTTACTATCACAAAAAAAATTTATTGGGCTGGATGCAGCAATACATGATGAGCATTGATCATTCATGGGAAGCCTCAGCGAAGGAGTATATACAGTTGTATCAATCTTTGAAGTAGATAATGTAGAGATAAAAGTTAAAAGTGAATAGATAAAAGTTATTTAAATTCATCTGTCCTTCATTTACATTAAACCTTAAACTATGTGGTATGAGTCAGGAAAGTATTTTAAAAACAAAAAGTTTCAATTTCGCTGTGCGAACCATTAAGCTTTACCAGTACCTGAAAAAGAAATACGGCGAATACGAAATTGCCCAACAAGTGATCAGGGCTGGTACTTCAATTGGTGCATTGGTCAGGGAAGCAGAATTTGCAGAAAGCCGCAAGGATTTTATTCATAAATTGTATATAGGATTAAAAGAGGCGAACGAAGTTAATTATTGGCTTGAGCTACTATACGCTACGGAATATATAAATAAAAAGATGTTCGATTCAATGAAGAAGGATGCAGGAGAAATATTGAAAATGTTAGTGTCAAGCGTAAAAACGGTAAAGCGAGCGATCTAAAGCCTTTTATCTTTTATCTGATAAACTTTTATCTAAAAATGAGCCAGGAAATCTTAGCAGTCATATTGGGAGGCGGTGCGGGTACAAGACTCTATCCTCTGACAGCAAGCCGCTCCAAGCCAGCCGTTCCTATCGCAGGCAAATACAGGTTGGTCGATATCCCTATTTCTAACTGCATCAATTGCGGGATCAGCCGGATGTTTGTATTGACGCAATTCAATTCTGCTTCACTGAACAGGCATATCAAGAACACATATCATTTCAGTGCCTTCAGTTCGGCGTTCGTCGATATTCTTGCGGCAGAGCAAACTCCTGATAACCCAACCTGGTACCAGGGCACTGCCGATGCTGTACGTCAGTGTTTGCGACATATTGGGCCATTTGAAAGTGATTATGTGCTGATACTTTCCGGCGACCAGTTGTACCAAATGGATTTTAACGAGATGCTCGAGAATCACAAAAAAATGAGGGCCGATATCTCGATCGCAACCATTCCTGTTGCTGCAAGAGATGCTTCTGATTTCGGGATCATGAAAAAGAGTGATGAAGGATATATTACTTCCTTTACAGAGAAGCCAAAGAAGGATATGTTGCCGGATTGGGAAAGTGATACGGGCGATGAAATGAAAAAAAAAGGAAAGGTTTATCTCGCCTCCATGGGGATTTACATTTTTACCAGGAAGATGTTATTCGATCTTTTGCAATCCGAATACAAAGAAGGAACTGATTTTGGCAAGGAGATCATTCCTCAATCCATTCAAAAATATAAAGTAGCCAGTTATCAATATGATGGCTACTGGACAGATATCGGGAACATCTATTCTTTCTTTGAAGCCAATCTTAACCTCACTGCCGATCTTCCTGAATTCAATTTATTTGATAACAGCAAAGCCATTTACACAAGGGCTCGTATGCTGCCGCCTGCGAAGATCAGCGGCACTACCCTGGAAAAGACATTGATCGCTGAAGGTTGTATCATCAATGCTTCACGTATTGAAAACAGTGTTGCAGGCATTCGCTCAAGGATAGAGCATGGCACTACGGTAGTGAGTAGTTATGTAATGGGGAATGACTATTTTGAAACGCTTGATGACATAGCAAGTGCCAATAAAGCAGGTATCCCGCTATTGGGTATTGGTCACCGCTGTTATATACGCAATGCGATCATTGATAAAAATGTCCGTATTGGGAACGACGTACGTATCAATGGCGGCAATCATTTAGAGAACTCTGATCACTCGCTATACACTATAAAGGATGGGGTGGTAGTATTGAAAAAAGGAGCTGTTATTCCAGATGGATTTGTGATCTGATCTGCGTCAGGCATTATTCTTACTTCTGACATTGGAAAGTTTTTCGGACAACGATTTTATAAAACCGGGTTTATCTTTCTTTGCCAATTTGGTCAGTGCTTTGGCCTGTGGCGAAATTTTGAAATATTTATCTCCCCAAAGACTGATCTCCGTCATTACAGGGAGCAAACTGATCCCCATCGGTGTAAGCTTATAAAATATTTTGGCTTTGCTTTCCGGGTGTTCTTCCCTGGTTATTAACCCTGCTTCTTCCAGTTTCTGAAGGCGGTCTGCGAGAATATTGGTAGCAATTTTCTCGGGAGCGTTTAAGAACTCTCCGTAGGTATTCAGATCATAGAACATCATGTTCCTGATGATCAGCAGCGACCACTTATCGCCCCAGATATCGAGTGAAGAGCTGATAGGACAATCCGAACGATAGTTGATTTTTCCCGGCACAATATTAAATTTTAGTAAAAATTACTTGCATTTTGCAAGTAATTAATATTTTTACTTGTAAATTGCAAGTACAAATATAGATCAAAATGAAAAAGAACAAGGTGATACTGGTAACCGGGGCAAGCTCTGGTATAGGTTTGCTGATTGCAAACAAACTGCACAACGAGGGATTTACTGTTTTTGGTACAAGCAGAAACCCTGAGAAATACAGAAATAAAGTGCCTTTTAGATTATTGTCTCTTGACGTGACCTCGGACCAATCGATCCGGGATTGCGTAGATGCGCTGATGTCTGAAGTTCCGGGGCTTGATGTTTTGATAAATAATGCCGGAGGCTTACTTACGGGCAGTGTAGAAGAAACTGCAATAGAACAAGCCTACAAACAATTTGAAACGAATTTCTGGGGCTCAGTTAAAATGACAAAGGCCGTGCTTCCAGTTATGCGAAGCCAGCGATCCGGAAAGATCATTACGATCAGTTCTTTAATTGGGTTAATTGGTATTCCTTTCAACAGCTATTATTCTGCATCCAAACATGCACTGGAAGGTTTTTATAAATCTTTACGTCTTGAATTAAGACCATTCAACATCAAGGTCTCGGTTATCGAGCCGGGATTTTTTAAAACAAATATTGATAAAGGCGCTGAATACGGAAATGAAAACATAAGCGACTATGAGCATTCAAGAAAAAAAGTGTTTCAATTTTTTTCTGAATCGCTGGCGAAATCGCCGGCACCGAAGCCTGTAGCAGATGTGGTCTTAAAGATCGTCAACGAAAAAAATCCGAAATACAATTATCCTGTCGGGGCCCGTACCAGGCTACTTCCGGCTATACAATTTTTTTCACATAATCTGTTCGAGACGGGTTTTTTGAGAAGGGCGGGCTTGGAATAACGGATCAGAATTAGATTCATCACGCAGGGAAACAATTTCGCTTTTACAACGTGTGCGTCTTACATAAACTTCCTATCTTCCCTTTTTCAATTTTTTCACTTAACGGTTGTTTATGTCATCAGCCTACACGGGAGTAAAGCCAAAACTATCGATCTCGGAGATCATCAACATGAGTGTTGGTTTCTTCGGCATTCAATTCGGGTGGGACCTCCAGAGAGCCAACATGGGTCGCATCTATGAAAATCTCGGCGCTAATCCCGACCAGGTTCCCATTTTGTTTCTCGCCGCTCCTTTGACCGGGCTTCTTGTTCAACCGATCATTGGCTACATGAGTGACAGAACATGGCATCCACGATGGGGGAGAAGAAGGCCCTATTTTATGATCGGTGCTGTTTTAAGTTCAATTGCCTTAATATTTATGCCGCATAGCAGCAGCTTATTTATGGCCGCAGGATTGCTTTGGGTGATGGATGTTTTTGGAAATGTTTCCATGGAGCCGTTTCGTGCATTTGTCACGGATAAACTTCCGGATTCGCAGGTGAACCGCGGTTTTATCATGCAAAGTTTTATGATCGGGTTAGGAGGAAGCATTGCTTCTTCGTTGCCCTGGGTAATGAAAAATATTTTTCATTACGAAAACACCGCCGCCATAGGTTTTATCCCCGAAAATGTAAAACTATCATTTTACACCGGAGCCTTTTTTTTTCTTGCCGCTGTTCTGTACACTGTACTTACTACAAAGGAATATCCGCCTTCTGATATTGGCTATAAAGAAAAAATAAAAGAATCCAGCAAAGGTTTTGGTGGCGGGGCAAAAGAAATATTGAGCGCATTGGCCAATATGCCAAAGAGGATGAGGATCGTTGCATTGGTACAATTCTTCACATGGCCGGGACTTTTTTTAATGTGGTTTTATTACACTACGGCAGTTGCTGTAAATATTTTTGGAGGTGAAGATGCCAGTGACCCGGTTTATGCAAAGGGTGCGGATTTTGGAAGTCTTACTCTCGCTTATTATAGTGTTGTCACTTTTTTGTTTGCGTTGGTGCTGCCTTTTATTGCAGACAAACTCGGAAGAAAATTAACTCACGCACTTTGTCTTATATGCGGAGGCATTGGGTTGATCAGCGTGGGCTGGGTAAGCAATAAATATATGCTCTTCGGCTGCATGACCTGCGTTGGCATTGCCTGGGCAAGTATTCTCTCAATGCCTTATGCCATGCTTAGCGGATCACTTCCGAAAGATAAAGTAGGTATTTATATGGGAATATTTAATTTTTTCATTGTGTTGCCCGAGATCCTTGCTTCATTGGGTTTTGGCTGGCTGATGAAAAATCTCCTGTATAACGACAGGCTGCTTGCTGTTGAAGTAGGAGGGGGTTTAATGATCCTGGCGGCTCTTATTTGCTATCTCTTTGTCAGGGAAAAGAAAACAGAGCAGGTGGATGAGACATTGACGACCAAATTAGAGATACTGGAGGAGCGTTCAGTATGATGGTGAGTAGGAGTGTTCTGGAGAAATAAACTATAAGAGAGTTGTGAAAAGAGGAACAACCTTTAGTAGAAAGAACTTGTGAAATCCAATCAAACCTTATTACCTTATTCTATATTCTGGATGAAAATGAAAATCGAATACAATAATTTGTATACTCATTTTATATTTTCTACGTTGCACAGATTACCTATTATTGAAGAAAAGTATCGCCAGAGAATTGAAAAATATATTACGGGAATAGTAAACCATAACGACTCGCATCTATATTCCATCTATGCGAATCCAGAACATGTTCATTTTTTGATATCGCGATCTCCCCGGTTATCAGAAGAGAGTATTGCGACTACCGTTGCAGAAAGTTCCGAGCGATTTATCAATGAAAATAAACTATGTGGCTATCATTTTGAATGGCAGAACTCAGCCGCTGCATTTTCTGTTTCAAAATCGGATGTAGATAAGGTTTGTAAATACATATTGAATCAGCCGGAGCATCATCGAAAAGTAAGTTTTCAGAAGGAGTATGATGAGTTTAAATTTTACCAAGAGACGTTGCAGCCTTTTGAGAGGGCAAACCTTAGTAGAAAAAAATCGAATAATTTTTAATAAACCTTATTATTCAGACAGAATGAAGCATTGGGTTGTCTAATAAGATAATAAGGTTTGAGGACTCGGGTTGACTTTTCTACTAAAGTTAAAACCAAGAGGAAGTAAAAATTTTCTGAAATTCATGATACAATGAACCGGGCGAATTTGCCGGTAGGTAACCTTAGTAGGAAGGAACCCTGTTTAGTGCAGAACCTTATTACCTTATTCAAAATTTAAATTAGGTTTATATGAGTGGCAAGGTGGACTGCGGATAAGGTAATAAGGTTGGGAATGTATTATTGTTCTTTCTACTAAGGTTTAACTCAGGAAAGTAATAAGGTTTTAATTCACGATATAATAAACTAATAGTTCAAATTTAATAGACCATGAAAAAATTTCCTTTTATCTGTTTCCTCTCATTACTCATTACTCATTACTCATTCTCTCAATCTGTCGAAGTCTATCCTTCCAATTGGTGGGCAGGAATGAAATGGAATAAAGTGCAATTGATGTTTTATGGCAAAAATGTAGGTTATTGTAATGCTGTAAGGATTAACTATCCCGGAATATCTATTTCTAAGATCAATAGAGTTGAAAATAAAAATTATTTGTTTGTGGACATTATCGTTTCGACGAGTGCGAAACCCGGTGATTTAAAAATCGGTCTAACTAATGACGAGAGAATGGAATTGGTGAATTTCGAACTCAAACCCCGCCGTCCTGGTAAAGGAACTGCATTTGCCCAGGGTGTCACATCAAAAGATTTTGTTTATCTCTTGATGCCTGATCGTTTTAGTAATGGCGATACAACCAATGACCGTATTGCAGGAATGAAAGACCAGTCACTGGATCGCAGCGATTTTTTTGCAAGGCATGGCGGGGACCTGCAGGGCGTCATCAATCATCTGGATTATTTAAAAGACGTGGGAGTAACCACAGTATGGATGACGCCGGTGATCGAAAATGATATGCCCAACCGAACCGAGCATGGTTATGCATTCACCAATCACTATAAAATTGAGCCGCGTATTGGCGGAGCGGAGATGTATAAAAAAGTAAGCGACGAATTGCACAAGCGTGGAATGAAACTAATGCAGGATGCCGTTTATAATCATGTAGGTCTTTATCATTTTACTGTGCAGGATCCGCCAATGAAGGACTGGTTGCATCAATGGCCCACATTCACTCAAACCACTTATAAAGACCAAACCATTTTTGATCCGCATGCAGCGCCTTCGGATGTAAAACGAATGAGCGATGGATGGTTTACGCAGCAAATGCCTGATTTGAATCAAAACAATCCCTATGTTGCAAATTTTTTAATCCAGCATGCTATCTGGTGTGTGGAAGAATTTGGAGTGGACGGCTGGAGAATTGACACATATATCTACAATGATCTTGCATTCATGAATCGTTGTAATAAAGCTTTGCTTGATGAGTATCCGAAGCTCACGATGTTTGGAGAAACCTGGGTACATGGTGTTCCCAATCAAAGTTATTTCTGTGAGAATAATTATAATATTCCTTTCAAAAGCAATCTGCAGGCAACAACCGATTTTCAATGTTTGTTTTATGGGATCCAACCTGCCATAAATGATAAATTCGGATGGACTGATGGAGTGAATAAATTATATACAACAGCGGCACAGGATTTTGTTTACAAGGATCCTATGCGTGAAGTGATCTTTTTGGATAATCATGACCTGAATCGGTTTTATTCAGTAGTTGGAGAGGACACCACCAAATATAAAATGGGGCTTGCATGGCTGTTAACCTTTCGGGGCATTCCTCAACTGTATTATGGCGACGAAATTTTAATGACAGGTTTTACCAACCCTGATGGTAAAGTAAGACTTGATTTTAAAGGGGGCTGGCCAGGCGATGCTGAAAATAAATTCACGAAGGGGGGAAGAACAGAAAAAGAAGAAAACATTTTTGAATACATAAAGCGCTTTGCAAATTTTAGAAAGAACTCTTCTGCAATTACAACCGGCAAGCTGATGCAGTATGTCCCTGTAGATGGTGTATATGTTTATTTCCGTTATGATGATGATCAAACGGTGATGTGCGTGATGAACACCAACGATCAATCTTCAACAATAGATCTCTCGCGATTCAAAGAAAGAATAAAAAATTTTACCAAGGCTTATGATGTGGCTACGGGCGTCACTTTCAATTTAGAATCTACACTTGCTGTCGGTGGAAAATATCTTCTTGTTATGGAACTGAAGAAATAGAGTATATAAAGTAGTATAAAGTTTATAATGTAGTATATGGAGGTGGTTAAATTTGGTTTTGAGGATTTGGAGTTATGGAAGAAGGCTCGTGAATTTAAAAATGAAATCTGTAATGAGACTAAATCCTTTCCTGTTGAAGAGAAATTTCGGTTGACTGATCAAATTATCAGGAGCTCACGATCGGTAAATGCTTTGATTGCTGAAGGTCATGGCAGGTTTTCATATCCAGATCAAATACATTTTTGCGTGCAGGCAAGAGGCTCATTGTCTGAAACAATCAACCATCTTATTGATGCCTTTGATAGAGCGTATATAACCGAAGAGAGACTGAATTATTTTAAGTCAAAAGGAAAAGAGATCGAAGGCTGTTAAATGGTTACATTAATTATCTCCGCAACCAAAGAGATAATGAGAAGAAATAACACGCTCTATTTACTTTATACACCTTATAAGCTTTTGTCTATATCTGCGTCGCCAGTAACATTTTCTTTCCGTAAGTATCCCAATCCTTCATCGCCTTGAAGATCGCTTCAAGCATCGTTTTGCGATTTGTTTTTTTCCCTTTTATTGCCGGTTGTATCTGGCCGGTAGGGACATTCACTACTTGAACTTTGGTCGCGAACCATGTTGCATGAAGACGCGGAATGCCCATGCCCAATATCATTCCAGGCAAACCTTGAATACCTTCCGGTCCGCCTGAGATCATCAATTCATCTGTATAAAAAGCAAACACCGCAACTGTGTCAAACAATATTCCCACTGCCTTGCGGCATTCAAAGCCTGCAATATTCCTTGTATCAGCTGTGATCTTCCACTTTATTTTCAACAAGCTGTCTTCTACCAAAAATGTTTCTTCATAAATGGGTTTCTGGCTGATGCTGGTATTTTTTTGATAATCGGTATACACCCTGTTCTCATTGGCCATCGGTCGAAACCATGTCCTTGTGTTTGTTGCTACTTCCCTGCCAGGCTTGTAAACAGAGTGTGTGCTGTCGGCAATAAAATCAAAATAGCTGATCGAAGTTTTGGGTATTTGGTCCTTTACATTTTCAAACCAACTGGCGTCGTCTGCTATTTCTTTATACAAAGCTTGCAAGGCTGTTGTTTTTTCAAACTCGATCTTCACCGTAGAATAGAATTGTGTTTGAGCTTTTACAAGTAAGAGCAAAAAACAAAAAACAAAAAGCAAAAAATACTTCTTCATATCAAATTATTTTTGGCCGGGCATTTTGGTAAATGTCCATTGAAAACTAAGCATGAAATATTGAGCGATCCGCTGGTAACGCTGATCCGTAACAAAATCGCTGTTGATGATGCGGTTGAACCCCTTGTTTTGATTCAATAAGTCATTTGCCCTGAAAATTAATTTTCCTGACTTATCCTTGAAAAATTTTCTGCTCAATTCCGCATTCCATAAAATGATATTAGTATTGGTATTCGTATTGGCGACCTCAAAGGCCTGAATTTGCTGTCGCAGGTCAAAATCAACATCCGAGCTCAATTCGAGCTTCCAGAAAAGCATCAGGTATCCCTCAACCCTTCCACCATATGTCCAATAATTATTGTCAATATCCTTTCTTAATGAAGACACTGACATGTTTCTCCCGATCTTCGGCTCAATACGGATATTGTATTTATCCTGTAAAGAATAAGATATGCCATAATTCAATTCGATGTTTGCATAAGTGTTTTTGCTTTCTTGTCCATTGATAAATGTAACATTACGTCCGCCATTTACATTTGTATTGATCTCGTGGATCAATTTTTTATCACCCTGCCCTGAAACCCAGCCGCCATACAAATAATAATTATTGTTACCATGCACATTTATTGGTGTAGTGGTCGTCTTTCCATAGATATCAACAACAGTAAAATTTGTGATCGCGTTTTCCTGGAAATTAAATCCAATGCCTGTGTACATATACCGGCTTTTCAGGACCTGGAAACTATTATAGTTAAGGTTGAGGTTGTGATTAAATCCTACTTTTAAATTGGGATTGCCAATGTATACATTCAACGGGTCGTTGTTATTCCTGATCGGTTGTAACTGATCAATGGTTGGCTGACGGGTTGCCCCGTTGTAACGAAATGAAAGGTTCGTTTGCGGCTTTATGCTATACCCAAATTGTATCTGCGGCGTGAAATTGGTGAAATTGTATTCACTCCTGGCATCATGATCAAGGTCATGTAACCGCAATTTCACCGCCGAAACACCGCCACCGACAACGGACTTTAATTTCCCCCCTAAATACCTCAATGTAACGATTCCGGTATGAGCAAAAGCATTTAAGTCAAAGTTGTTGCTATACAGGGAATCTAAGATCGTGTATTTGTCATCATTGTCTTTTTCAAAAGTGTTTTTGCTTGAAGTAGAATTATTGTTATTAAAACTGTATTCCGTTACCAGGTTCCATTTTGTGTTAAGAGGTTCATTGTAAGTGATCTTTCCGCCATACGTCTGTGATTGCCCTTTCCCTTCTTTAAGCTGGTCAGTCGTTGCTGTTGAGTCCAGGATTCCATTTTTGAAGAACTGGTTGAATGAATATAGGTTGCCACTATTATCGTCATCGATCACACCATAACGTAGTGTCGTCATCAGCATTCTTCCTTTCTTCCTGAATAATTGTTTATAGTTAAGCTGGTTATCTGATTGTTTGTGTGTGAGGTCCTGTGTATTTGTCCTGTCGCCGGTATTTACAAATTCGCGGGCTTCGCTTAAAGCTTCGCTATGGGTCGCACCGGAAGTTTCCGTTGTTTTATAAGTATTGACGGAAGAGAACTTGATCGTCGTAAGGGAATCGATCTTCCATTCATATTTACCTGTAACTACGTGTTGTTGCTTCAGACCTCTTGTATTTGAATTTTCATCATTATAAAATGTGGTATCGGGCAGCAATGTTTGTTTTAAAGTGGAACCTTCGTTGGTAGTGCCAAGACGATTGTAATTGTAAGAAAGGTTCAGGGTGTTCTTATCCTCATCCCATTTATTACTGTATAATCCGCCTGCTGAATAGGCATCCGGAAGACCTTGCAAGCCCCAGTCACTGAAATCATCATTTGTTCCGAAACTGTAGTAATAGCCTCCTATTTCATCATACTCATAGTCATTGTCGATCCCTAATTTATTTCTGTCTTCCCAGCCGAGGCTGCCAGTGCTGGTATTACTTTTTGTACCAAACAGAGAGACCTTTCGCTTGCCTAAAAAATTATTGTACAAAAGTTTTCCGTTGTGCAACCGGTCAAAATCAGAGCCTGCCTCTAATTTTCCAAAATACCCTCTCTTAGCATTATCCTTTAGTTTGATGTTGATCGTTTTTGAATCGCCGTTACCGGTAATCCCCTTTACCTGGTCCTGCTCTGTTTTTGTATCAAATACCTGTACCTTGTCCACTACTTTGGCCGATATATTTTGTGTAGCAATGGTGGGATCATTACCAAAAAACTCTTCGCCATCAACCAATACTTTATCTACCTTTTTTCCCTGCGCCGTTATTTCTCCTTTGCTATTTACTGACAAGCCAGGCAGTTTTTTTAAAAGATCTTCTACTGTAGCGCCTTCTTTTACTTTGAAACTGTCGGCTACAAATTCGGTGGTGTCACCTTTAATGCGGATGGCTCCCGTGTTATGCACGATCACTTCTTTAAGCAGAATAGCTTTTTGTAACAATGAAATTTTTCCAAGGTCAAATGGTTTTGCCGTTAGTTTTACCTCATCTGCAAAGTCAGCATACTTGGGGTAGGTGATCATAATGATATAAGAGCCGGCAGGAACATTAGGGATCGCAAATCCTCCACTTGCATCGGTTCTTGTAAATTTAACCAGGACCGAATCTGATTTCCTGAGAAGCGTAACCACTGCATTGGAAAGATTTTTCTTTTCAACTGTATCGGTCACCGTACCTTTAATAGAAGTTGTTTGTGAATGTGAAGTGAGAGTTATTGCTAAGATGAAGACAAAGCCCGCAATGAATTTTCTCATGGCTAATGGTTAGTTAGTTTAATAACGACTAACGGTCATTATATAGTGTAAAAGTGATTTGAATTATTAAGCTAAAAAAATCGCTCTCTTAATTTTAGGTTAAACAAATCAATCAGTTATGATGCAGCGGAATCAAAATTCCACCAACGATGGAAATGGGCCGCAACATACGAATGAAATCGTAAGCGGAGAAAAAAAAAGCGATGAACGGTCAAAACTGGCTTCCCCGGACCAAAAATCATATGAGAAAGTACATTTCATAGATACCGGCAAGCCGGTTTGGAATTATTCCTTATTGACTGATGATGATGTAAAAAACTACCAGGGGGGGACAAACTACGCTCTCTATGAGAAATTCGGGTCACACTCAATAAAAGTAAATGATGTATGGGGAATGTATTTCTGTGTATGGGCGCCGAATGCAACTTCAGTTTCTGTTACTGGGAATTTTAACCATTGGAAAAATCATGAGCATGAATTGTATCCCCGGTGGGATAAGAGTGGGATCTGGGAGGGATTTATTCCGGGATTCAATTTAGGAGAATCTTATAAATATTATATAGTCGGTTATGGAGGCAAGGCACAGGACAAAGGGGATCCGTTCGCGAATTTTTGGGAGAAACGACCATTGACGGCGTCCATTACCTGGGACATGCATTTTGAATGGAAGGATGAG